>Ga0255060_10000507_pt1 | contig 9673 bp, 6 predicted proteins | sample 172RNAGHGlowgp2_FD_183094 | JGI IMG/M metagenome (GOLD analysis project Ga0255060, IMG submission 183094) | Metatranscriptome of sheep rumen microbial communities from Palmerston North, Manawatu-Wanganui, New Zealand - 1728 RNA GHGlow gp2... | ecosystem: Host-associated > Mammals > Digestive... | reverse complement strand
TATATATTTAAGCGATTAAAATGAAAGATAGGAGAAATAAATGCTTAAGGCTAAAGCTGATCTTCATTATAGCATATGTGTATGTGCTTGATCGCTTGATTTCGTGATATAATTTGTATCCGTTAATCCATAAGCGCAGGCACTATCAGTTATGTTACCCTGCGGCGCAAAGCTGCTGGATATAAATTTAAATAATGCCTTTACTAAAGGCGAATTAAGGGCATGAAGCCCAAAATTTTTTAGGAGGAAAAGAGTATGAAAAACAACACCATGAAGCGAGTTCTCGCTGCAACCCTCTCACTGCTCACTGTAGCCGCTTATGCGCCGGCGAACGTAGGAGGCCTTTTGACAGGGGGCTCGGCAATTGTAGCAAATGCTGTGAATGTATTAGATTACCATGAATATACATATGCAAGCATTTCACAAGAAAAATGTAGTATTTTTGATTATAGTGCTACACCTGGTGTTAAGGAAAGAACGATCGAGGATACCACAATTACTCTTAATGGTACAGATCAGGTTGGCAATATCAAGTTCGATTCCGAAAATGAAGTTAAGATTTCTATTGCTGGGGAAAAGCTTATCAGTACAGTAGTGTTTGAAGGAACACCTGCTGATGCCGATTACACAAAAACAGGCTTTTCAGATGGATCAACTGTAAAAAAAATCAGTAACTACGTTCTTTTCAACAATGTTTTATCTGATAGCATTACTATTAAGCCAAATGTTGATAGCATGAAGTTTAAGAAGATCAAGGTTTATTACGTAGACAAAATCGAACTGACAGATAATAATGTCGAAGCAGCAAACCTTTATTATTCTCCTGGTACATCATCCTACAGCATGGAGCCAAAGTATAAGAAAGATGCAACTACTTCATTAACACTTAGCAGCAGTGATTTTGATATCACAAGCATGACCAAGGATGGCACAGCAACAACAGCTTCAGCATCTGTTAGCGGCGCCGGTGATTATAGCGTAACTGTTACAGGTAAGGGCCTTTTCAAGGGAACTGCAACTTTCAATTGGAATGTTGAAAAGTATCCGATGGCATTTTCAGGCAATAATGCAAACATCAGATTAAAGTCAAGTAATGTTAGCGACCCCGCAGAGAACGATACTTTCACATACGGTACTGCCGACAATAATGGCACATGGACACCAAACACAAATACTTACGGCGCTGCAGTTCAGGCACTGAAGCGTGATATCGCAACCGGTGATCTGGCTGACAGTACTTCAGACGATAACTGGGTTCAGCTCACACCTTCAACAGACTATACATACTCTACTAGTGCATCTGCAGAAAACAGAACAGCTGCAACAAATGCACAGAATGCAGGTGCTTATGTCGTAAAGGTAGAAGGAACAGGCAACTATACAGGTGGGGACACTAAATTCTGGCAGGTTGATAAGGCTAACATCGAAGCAACTGACTACACAGCACCAACTGCTAAGACAGATCTGCTCTATACAGGCAGCGCTGATAGTGAAAAAAAGGAAGTTCTTAACACAGTTGGTACATTTACTGATAAGATATGTGTTCCTGCAGGTGCAACAGCTCCTAAGTTCCAGTATCAGCTTACATCTATGGATGTAGCTTCACCATCTGCTGACCAGTGGGTTGATTCGATCCCGACAGCTGCAGGTGTTGCAGGTCAGGATACCTCATACAAGATCTTCTACAGGATCATTGGCGGTGACGACTATAACGATGTTGCTTTCGACACAAGTAATTTTGTAACAGCAACTATCTCAAGAAAGACTGCTACATTCAAGCTCCAGGATCTTAATGATGTTGTTCTTATCAACACAACAGATAATAATGCAGTACTTACACCTGATGCAAACGGCGTATATACTGTAAAGGCTTCTGATGTTATCAAGCTTTATTCTAAGCAGGTAGTAGCTCAGGACGGAACTGTAGTAAGTGATACAGTACAGAAGAATCAGAAGTACAATGAGGAGAATTACGATCTCTACACTATCAATATTCCTGATGTTCCAAGTGAGGAGTCTTATATCATCTCTCACACTCATGCTACTAAGGTAATCAGCGCAGTTGATGCAGATTCCAGCGAAAAGGATAAGGCATATGTAGTAGATCAGAATGATGCTACTTCTACTCCTCAGCTTGTTGCTACACTCTCTGATGAGAACAACGGCATCAAGGATACATATCTCTTTGGTGAGGCACCAACAGATAAGAATGTATCTCTTACAAGCGGTACTTATGGGACATCAACAAAGCTTACAGATTTCTACTACTATCTCAAGGGCGATCCGACAAGTGCTCGTCTGACTGATCCTAACCAGCTTACTGTAGGCAATACATATGTTGTTGTTGCAAATATCGAGGTAAAACTTGGTACAGGTGATCCGGTACACGCATACATAACTAAGGAATTCAAGTATGAAGCTCGTCCTCTTAGTGAGTGCGAAGTTTATGTTGAGGGTAGCGAAGCACCTCTCGATATTGATGAAGAAGGCAATGTTAATGTTCCTGACTTCACATACAACAAGACTGAGCAGAAGCCAAATATCATCATTAAGAATACTGTACACGGTACAACAATCGAGCTTACAGCTAACGACTATACAGATGCACTCGTTGGACAGAAGAACGTTGGCGATGATTATTCAGGTGAACTGACTGGTAATGATGCAAACTACACCGGTAAGCTTACAATCAACTGGAAGATCAATAAGGCTGCAAATGGAATCGCTCTCGTTCCAAAGAGTGATATCGTATATGATGGCCGTGCACTTGATATTACTGATTTCGAAGTAACAGACCCGAACGAGATCCTTTCCGGCAGCGAGCCTGATGTTGAAACTTCTGTTGAGGGTACTGATCTTCTTAATGCTGGCAGCGATAAAACAGCTTCCATCAGAATCACTTCCAAGAACTACACTGATTTTGAAGCTACTCAGGTTGCAGGTATAAACATTGCTAAGCGTGAGGTCAAGGCTACTCCGGTTGAGGATCAGAGCACTGTCTACGGTGTAGCTCCTAAGATCGAGTATACTCTTGAGGAATCAAACGGCAACAGAGGTCTTGCAACACCTGATAAGGCTGCTGAGGAGATCATCAAGAATGCTGTTAAGCTCAAAGATTACAATACTTCTGATCTGCTGGAAAACAATGCCGGCGAGTATGAGTACGAAGCTACAGAGCTTGATAACTACGTTGTACAGGTAGTCGGTGCAGACACCAACAAGTTCACAGTAGATCCAATGGATATTTCCAAGGGCTTTGAGGTGAAGATCGTTGGTAACACAGATGGCCAGACAGCAGAAATGGATTCTAATAATGTACTTTACTATACTTATGACGGCGAAACTAACTTTGCAGTCAAGGTAGTTTCTGTTACAGGCGGTGAAGATTCTTATTATAATCTGGTAAATAATGAAGATAAGACTGACTATATTGTAAAGGGCGCAACTTCAAGAATCACTGCAGGTAATTACGAAGTGCAGGTTGAAGGTAAGGGCAACTATACAGGTAGAGCAGTTGCTGATTGGGCTGTTAGAGCCGCAGCAGTAAATGGTGTTGTAATCAAGATAGACGATGAAGTAATTGAGGATGAAATTTCTTCAATCACTAAGACATACGATGGTGAAACACACACTGCAGTAATTGACTACAGCGCAGCTGATGATGACTACAAGAAGAATGTAAAGGATGTATCTGTTGAATACAGAGATGATAAGGGCAAGAAGCTCAATGAAGCTCCAAAGAATGCAGGTACTTACTCTATTACAGCAACTGTTAAGGCTGATGGCTATCAGGACAGCACTATAACTAAGACACTGGAGATCACTCCTGCTGATCTTGAGAACACTGAGCAGAGACTGGATATCAATTTCGGCCAGGATGCTACTCTCGATTACAGCGGTGAGGGCAAGGGTTATACCAAGCTGACAGCAGATATGATTGACAATATCCAGAACTTCAACGATGCTGACAAGGCATTTGTCAAGGAAGCCGTTAACGATGGCAGCCTTGTATTCAATTGGACAGCAGCAGGTGCACGTCAGTATAATGGTACGATTACAGCTAAGGGCGAGATCAACGATGAACTGGATGCTATCCTTAATACTAATTACAATTGGTCAAATACTGGTTTCATTCTTAACGTTACTCCAAAGTCCATCAAGTCTGAGGATATCGAGATCATATATGATGCATCTACAGTTCTCGGCGATAAGGATAATGTTGATGCAGATGGTTGGACAATCAACAATATAACTGTTGTGGACAAGACAACTGGTCAGACTCTTGTTGAGAATACAGACTATGTTGTAAATAACAACGATACAAAGCTGGCTGGCAATTTCAATATTGAAATCATCGGACAGGGCAATTACAATTCTTATGTTGAGAAGAACTGGGTAGTTGTAGAAAACTATGATGAGATTGTAAACTTTAATGAAAGAGAATCATATGTTGCGATCAATCCTGCTAATAGCAAGCTTTATGTAAAGGTTGGCTTCAACCCAGTTGTGAATAACGATAAGTTCACAGCAATTGAATCAGGTATCATTTACAGCCAGAATGGTATTAATGTTGATACAGCTGAACTCAAGCTTGAGAATGTAGATGGTGAAAACATTAAGAAGAGCTCCAGGACACTTACAAACATCTTTGACAGAGGCCGTGGCATTACAGCAGTAGGTTATGTTAAACTTCTTGACGAGGCTGGTAAGGAAGTAATCGCTTATTCAAACAATATCGGCGGTAATACTATTCTCCTTAGTGAGGATAAGCCAGCTGCAAATATCAATCCTGATACAGGCAATGAATATGTCAAGATCAGATTTGAAGCAAGCATCGAGAAGAAAGATTACGAAGTTACAGAATTTGGTATTCTTTACAACAATGATGGTACTGTAACAGATGTTTCTGAGCTGACACTTGATAAGGTAGATGATTCTACTATTAGAAAGAGCGATAAGACTCTGACTAATATTCGTGATTATGGTTCTGGTGTTACAGCAGTTGGTTATGCAGTAATCAAGAATACTGATGGTCAGATGGCATACTTCTATACCGATGATATCGGCGGTATGTACAGCGAACTGGCAGCTCAGGATTGAATTCCAGCAGTTTAATTACACTTTGTTTTCATGGTAATAATCGAGTGTAAAATGGCTCGGTTCATTACATAGATCGATCTATTAATACGAGGAGGTGTATTATACAATGGCAAAGTATGTTGAAGCTAATCTTGAGATTGTTGCATTCGATGCAGAGGATGTTATCACAACTTCTCCAACTGCACTCTCTAATGAGTGTGATAACTTCTTTGAAGGTGAATAATCTGTAATATTAACAGGAATGGTGATGGCTGTGCGGCTACTATGGCTGTACAGCCTTTGCCACATTCAGATACCATACAGGTGACAATATGAAAATTATGAAAACAGGCATAAGAAATGTCGCAAAACTGATCGATACAAATAAACTTTCTATTGAGAGGAAGTATCGGCTCTCTTACTACATATATTTATACGAAGAAAATAACATGTATTTGATACAGAATACAATGACGAATGAGATCATGGAATTATCTTCGTCAGAATGGTCAGCTGTAAAAGATCTGTGCAGCGAACCGCAGGACTATGATTATCTTGAACAAAATGGTATTATAGAACTTGCTGAAAAAAGATATATCGTTGAAACCGACTACAATGAGCTAAAGCAATATCAGCAGGTTGTGTTTTTGCTGAAAACTATGTCAGGAGAAAAAAAAGGAATTTCAAGCTATACGATTCTCCCGACAACAGGATGTAATGCACGATGCGTATACTGTTATGAAGAAGGTTTTGCGATCAAGAATATGACGCCGGAGACTGCCGATCGAGTAGTGTCTTATATATGTGAGACCCGTCAGGAAGATCAGATCAGACTGCATTGGTTCGGCGGCGAACCACTTTCCAAACCAAGTATTATTCGGCAAATCTGCACTCAATTAAATGAACGAGGTGTTCCGTTTAAATCTACAATGGTGACCAATGCAAGCTTAATTACAAAAGAACTTGCCCATGAAGCAAAAGAACTTTGGAATCTAAAAAAGGTTCAAGTTTCTTTAGACGGTGTAAAATCAGATTATTCAATACGAAAAAATTACTATAATCCTGAAAAACATAATTACGACGTGGTCATGAAAGCAATACATTATCTTGCTGACGAAGGTATCGATGTCAAGCTTCGTGTGAATGTCGATTTGGATAATATTGAACGAATTGGCGATTTTCTTAAAGAGATGAAAAATACATTCGGAGAAGTTAAGAATATCTCACTTTATCTTTCGCCATTGAATCAAGCTAATCACAATGAAAACTGTATAGACTTGTACAAAAAAATATTGAAATACAATCAACAAATTCAAGCAATGAATCATTTCGACACACAGCATGAAAAAAAGAAGATGGAATTGCGATTGATTTATTGTATGGCAGACAATATAGATAAAAGTGTAGTAATTACTCCGGATGGCACACTCAGTCACTGCGATCAATTTATAGATGGTCCTTCTTGGGGAAATATTTTTGATGGAGTGACTGATCATGCGAAATTTGAAGAACTCAAAAAAAGAGGGGACGTTGATGCAAAATGTGCTAAATGCCCTTTCCTTCCAATCTGTACTCCGTTTTATAAAAAAGGATGCCCTGCTTGGTTTGAAAAATGTTTTGAATATCGCTGCCTTATGGCTAATCAATCGATGCATGATTTACTGAAAGGAGAGAGTAACGAAAAAAACAATGATAACGAGAGCATATAAAATTGCTGATAAAGTGATAGAAGTAAATTCGCTTTATGACAAAGTTCACAAATACTGCACAGACTATATAACTAATGAGAAAACTGATTTTTCTGTAGTCATACAGCAGACAGATATTAATGCTGAGAAGCAAAAGTCTGATTCGGAGTACCTCTGCGAGGGTAAGATAATTCCGAGTTTTTCCGATGAAGAACTTGAAGTCACTGCCGTATACCGTAAAATTGCTGAAATCATGCCCAATTTTGATACATTCGTATTTCATGGATCTGTTATCGCAGTTGATGGCCAAGCTTTTCTGTTTACTGCGAAATCAGGCACAGGCAAGTCTACTCACACCCGACTCTGGCGTGAAATGCTTGGAGATAAAGCGATCATGGTCAATGATGATAAGCCTATGTTAAAGATCACGAATACCGGCGTGATCGCATATGGGACTCCTTACAACGGAAAACATCGTCTGGATACAAATATTTCTGTCCCTCTCAAAACGCTCTGTATTCTTGAACGTGCAGAGAAGAATCAAATTCAGCGCATCACCAAAAAAGATATCTATTCGATGCTGATTCAGCAGGTCTACCGTCCGCAGGATCCTGTACAAATGGCAAAGACGCTGAAACTGATTGATCAACTCGCAGAAAAAGTTGAGCTGTATCGGCTCGGCTGCAATATGGACCCTTCGGCGGCGGAAGTTGCCTACAATGTAATGAAAGGATGATTCACATGAAGATCAACAACGGATTTATTTTACATAATGATGGTGAGGACAAGCTCCTGGTTTCAACAGGTGCGACCAAATTTTCCGGCCTGGTACGAAGCAATCCAACAGCTGGATTTATCATTGAGTGTCTGAAAAACGACACGACCGAGGATGAGATCGTAGCAAAAATGCAGCAGAAATGGGACGTTACTGATGAGATTGCAAGACGAGATGTAAAAAAGATCATTGAGCAACTTAAAGGTATAGGAGCTATTGATGAATAAAGTCACCTACGAAAACTATCTGGATGTTAACGGCGAAATGACATACAGCAATGTAGGTATAAGTATGATGCCGCTTCTGAAACAAGGGCGTGATCTCTTTACAGTTCGCAAAAAAGGGTCAGAGCGATGCAGAAAATATGATGTTGTATTATATCGCCGTCCACCATCGAACTATGTACTGCATAGAGTTGTACAAGTACGTAAAGATGACTATGTCATTCTCGGCGACAATTGTATCAATAAGGAATATGGCATTAAGGACAGTGACATCATCGGTGTGATGACAAGTTATATTCATAATGGAAAAAAACGAAATATTGACCATTTGGGCTATAGGATCTATAGTTGGATCTGGGTGAATTTTGCATCAGTTCGCATACTGCTTCAGAAAGTAAAAAATAGAATGAGAAGAGTGAAGCATGAAACATAACGCTATCAATTGGCTCTGGCACGTCAGCGGCAGAAAAAAAATCTACGTCTTGTCACTTATCATAGCAGAATTATTATATGGCGGCTCAGGCGTATTCTATGCACTCTGCCTGCGAGGGATCGTAGATGAAGCGACTGACAAAAATACTGATGGATTCTGGAAATATGCCTTCCTGACAGTTCTGCTGGTGTTAGGACAATTGCTCTGCCGTGTTTTTACACGATATATGGAGGAAAAATCAAGAGCATCATTTGAAAACTTATTCAAAAAAAGGTTGCTTAACAATATTATGCATAAGGATTTTGCAGCAGTGAGTGCAGTTCATTCCGCAGAATGGCTCAATCGATTGACCAGTGACTGTATGATTGTTGCGAACAATGCTGTAGATATTTTACCTGGACTTTGCGGAATGGCGGTGAAACTCATTAGCGCATGCATCATGATCACCATTCTTGATGCAAGATTTGCAGCGCTTATCGTTCCAGCTGGTGTTGCAGTGCTGATTATGGCAACAGTGTTCCGTAAAAGAATCAAAAAACTGCACAAATGTATCCAGGAAAAAGACGGTAAACTCAGGATTTTTTTGCAGGAAAGGCTTGGCAGTCTGATGATAATCCGTTCATTTGCAGCAGAACAACAAACCATAGACGCAGCCGACGAAAGATTTAGTGCTCATATGTCTGCAAGAATGAGGAAGAATCGTTTCTCGAATGGCTGCAATTTTGCGTTTCAGTCTGGAATGCAGGGGATGTATGTCCTTGGCGTTTGCTATTGCGGATATGGGATATTGACAGGAGCGATCAGCTATGGAACACTTACAGCGATTACACAGCTAATTTCTCAGATACAATCGCCTTTTGCCAATATTTCAGGATATTTTCCAAAGTTCTATGCAATGACAGCTAGCGCAGAGCGACTGATGGATGTCGAAAGATTTGAACCGGATTGCTCACAAGTTCCAAAGACATTGGAAGAAATCTTAGAATTCTATAGGAATGATTTGGATAAGATCGGACTTGACAATGTGAGTTTTACTTATTATCCTACATCTGACAAGGTTCAAAAATGCTGCAAGGACACTATGCCTGTTGTTTTGCAAAAACTTACACTCAGTGTAAAAAAGGGCGAATACGCTGCGTTCACAGGACACAGCGGATGCGGAAAATCCACCATCTTGAAACTGCTCATGTGTATTTACAAACCTGATGCAGGCGCACGTTATCTAAGTGCTCAAAACGGCGAAATACTCGACTTAAATGCAGCTTGGCACAGACTTTTTGCATATGTACCGCAGGGCAATCAGCTCATGTCGGGAACGATACGGGAGATAGTGACATTTGCTGATAAATCGGCTATGCATGATGACGAACGCATCCGAAAAGCGCTCGAGATCGCTTGTGCGGATGATTTCGTCTATAGCCTTGAAAATGGCTTGGATACACTGCTTGGTGAGCGTGGAACAGGACTTTCTGAG
>Ga0255060_10000506_pt1 | contig 9688 bp, 1 predicted proteins | sample 172RNAGHGlowgp2_FD_183094 | JGI IMG/M metagenome (GOLD analysis project Ga0255060, IMG submission 183094) | Metatranscriptome of sheep rumen microbial communities from Palmerston North, Manawatu-Wanganui, New Zealand - 1728 RNA GHGlow gp2... | ecosystem: Host-associated > Mammals > Digestive... | reverse complement strand
TTTTGTAAGTATTAGTTAAATATTAGTTAAGTGTAAGTTGAGCATTAGTTGAATACACGCTAAGAGTCAGCTGACTTCCGGCTGATTTTTAGCAAGGCACAGCCAAATGCTAAAAAAGAAAAAGCAAGCAAAAAAACAAGAACAGAAAAAACAAGCGAAACTCGGGAAAATAAGCAGAGGCAGACGCGTGGTAATTGTTGTGTAATTGTAGTGTATAGTAATTGTAGTGATAACTGTGTGATATTTGAAAGGAGCTTATTACTATGGCGAAGAGTGGAAAGCTAAAGAGGAGCAAATTCAGCAAAACATTCGGAAAAGTGATGTCCGTAATGCTTTGCGCGGCTCTCATGGTCACCACCTATACCGGATTCTTCGCGGGATTCGGCGCAGCGGCGGGAGCTATTGAAGAACTCCAGCCGGGCGAGGTAGGTCTTGACAAGAAAGTCGTACAGCAGGACGATATGGCTTTCGTTACGGTACGTACCGGAGCCAAGGCATTTTCGGAGGAAATAACAGAAACCTCCGTTGTCAAACAGAAGCTCGACGTAATAATCATAATCGACACCTCGGGAAGTATGAGCAGTACATCCGAGGGCAAGACCATTATGGAGAGCGTTAAGAACGCGGCCAAGGATCTTGCGGCGTCGATATACGACCTTAACAGCGAGAACCGCGTCGGTCTTGTAAGCTTCGCCCAGTACGGCTACGCTTACAGCCCGAACACGACAAGCAAGATAGCGTACACCTCGATGACTGCGGGCACGAACTACTGGTTCACATCATCCCAGAAGTCCACGCTCAACTCCCGCATCACCAATCTCAGCGCGACGGGAGGCACCAATTCGGAGGGCGGTCTTCTCGCAGCCAAGAGGATAATAGACTACACCAACGACGACCGCAACAAGCTGGTAGTTTTCATGACCGACGGTCTTCCGACCGGACGTTATAAGGACAACGGCAGCAAGGCCGACTCTGTAACTACCTACGACGGCAGCGGCAGCGGCATACCCAGCTATGACGAGCTTGTTGAAATGCTCAGCGTAGCGGAAGGGATCGACTCGCTCGAAAAAGCTCAGCTTGCCACCGTGTTCTATTCCGGCGGTCTTACCGACAGCTACGAAAAGACAAACGGCATGTCCACATCCGGCTACACATCTTACTACCCCGGCTGCTCGTCTTCTTCGTGCAGATGCAACACCGCGAACTCCAACCACGGTCAGGTTTCCCTCACATCCCCGGAAAACGCGCAGTCCGAGTCCCAGAAGCTCATGAGCGGCTTCTATCACAAGTTCGATCTCGGCAGCGCGAACTACATTGTAAACGATCTGCTTCAGCCGTTCTGCGAAGCCGGCGTTTACATGCCCAACAACGCGAGCGAGATGCTCAAGGCGTTCAAAGACATTATCACAAGTTACACACAGAAGAATTTCTACGCGCCCGCGACTAACGCGTATTATGATGAAGTTATCCCCGAATACCTCGACGTTGACGAAGATTCCATCAACGTTACAACAGGTAAGGCTGTTCTCCTCAGAGACAGCAGCGTCGAAGTAAACGGCAAATACGTCACCCGCGACGTTATCCGCTGGACGATAGGCACGATACCCGAGGAAACACAGACCCTTACTTATACTCTCAAGGTAAACGACAGCCGTATATATGGTATTATGGACGCTACCATGCAGGGTATCCTCAGATACAATGAGGTAGAGGGACGCACCAAGACACATTCGCCTCTTATCGTTCAGATCGATGAGCTCATCCTCGCGCCTAAAGGCGACGACGATTATTTTGCAACGGCTCAGGATCAGATACTCGAAGGCAACATTCTCACAAACAACAGCACCAAGAACGTTCTTGTAGACATGACCGGCAACGCGGACGACGCTTCCACTATTATCAACGGTTACGCGGCGGGTCTCAACGGCAGTCAGTCGGCAGTAGTTCTTGAAGGACTTGTCCCCGTTATCACCGATCAGCCTAAATGGGGTACCGTTTCGCTCAACGAGGACGGCAGCTTCACATACACCCAGAACAGCGACCTCTATTCGAGAGGCGTAGTCAGCTTTGACGCCGATCCCAAAGCGAATGACGCTTACAACGCCGTAACAAGCGGATGGGACGACACGTTCAAGTATGTGATCACCACAAAAGGCGCTCCCACTGCGGTAAAGGCTGTTTCAGAAACCCCGTCGGCAGGCGCTCCGGTAAGCACCGAGCCGAATGACAATTCCGGTTTCGCGCCTCTTTCCTACACGGGAATAAACAGCGTATATAATGATAAGGTCAACGTTCTTGTATTCGAGAACATGAATCAGAACGGCGCCGACTCCGAAGGACGCATTATTGTTGGCGGCGACTTCAGCTGCAACGGTTTCTCCGCGTCTCAGGTTGATAAGTACACCGATGAGTATGTTATGATAGTCGGCGGCACCGTAAACTATAACAATCAGTGGTTCAACATCTGCAACACTTCCGTGCCGTGGAATGGCGGCGGCGATAAGTTCATCGCTTCCGGCGAACAGTGGATAAAGGATTATGTAGCTTCCGCGAGGAACGCTTACTCCCAGCTTTCCGCCTACTATGCCACGCTTCCCGCGAACGGAACTACCGAATCCGGCTACTCCCTTGTAGCAGATCCGAATCACGTCGCCGGTACTCCCCATGTTTTCTACATCGACGGCAGCAAGCAGTTCGGTCAGATGTTCTTCAAGGGCACGTTCGGAGACGATCCTATCATAGTAAATATCTCCGGCAAGAATGTCAAAGTAGCAAACGGCGACGTCAAGCCCGAAAACAGCGATCTTTCCACAGGTAAACTCGCCCAGCAGGCGGTATACAATTTCTACGAGGCAGATACCCTTGAATCGACCAGCATTTCCTATCAGGGTTCCGTACTCGCCCCCAACGCCACATTCACATATTCCAACGGTCATGTTGAGGGTTCCGTAATCGTAAAGAATCTTGAGGGCATCGGCTCCGCGCAGTATAATACCGGATGGCAGCTCTACGGAGTGCCCGTATACTTCAGAGAAGGCACAGGATTCGGCGGCCAGATCACTTCCGGCGGCAGCGCCGAGGCTTCCGAAACGGAGACAGGCAGCTCGCTTGAAAATTACAGCGTTATGTCCGCCGATGTATACAACGCTCAGGAGGCTCTCAAATCCGAAGAGATCACCGTATACATCAGAATAAAGCCTGATTTCAAGAACCTCTCCGCAACCAAGACTTCCAAGCCCGAGAGCGGCGTTTCCGTCAAGCCGGGCGAAACGATCACCTATACCATCAACGTAATAAATCCCCGCGCCATTCCGGCTGAAGGCGTCAAGGTTATAGACGCGGTTCCCGCCGGTACCACATTGAAGGACGCCAACGGCGCTACCGTAAACGGCGAGAAGCTCGAATGGATACTGGATGTTCCCGCAAGGGAGAGCAAATCCGTCAGCTTCAGCGTAACGGTAAACGACAGCGTTTCCGGAACAAATAATCTGGCTAATGTCGCGTATGTCGAATTTACGACTCCTGGCATTGAGGCCCCTTCCACGATTAACACCAACACAGTAGCACATTCCTATATTTCTGCTGTCAAGACTTCCAGCGTACCCGCTGAGACGGTACTTGACGCGGGCGACTCCGTAACTTACACCATCTCGCTTGCCAACAACGGCTCTGCCGACGCTTATGATATAGCGGTCAGCGACAAGATCCCTGCGGGTCTTACATTTGCCGAAGGCGAGAACGTCGAGTTTGAGAACGGCACGGTTACGGCGACGGTAGCGTCCCTTAAGGCAGGCGAGAAGGCAAGCGTATCCTTCACCTGCACCGTCGATCAGTTCAACACCGGAGTTCAGACCTATCAGAACACCGCATATGTAAACGAAATCGCTACCAACACGGTAGAGAATACGGCGCAGCGCGGCTCGGTCACGGTATCCTATATAGATAAGGACACCAACGAAGAGATCGCGAAGAGCGTCACCGAATACGGCAAGACCGGCAGCGCCTACGGCGCTTACGAACCTGTCGAGGTCGCCAACTATCGCCACGTATCAACTACCGGTTCCGTGACCGGCACATATACGAGCGAGAATACCGAGGTAGTATTCCTCTATGAGCGCATCCCCGGCACAGCGACAGTACGCTTCACCGACACCGAAGGCAGACAGCTTGCCGTTCCGGTCACAGTTACCGGCTGGCAGGGCGACAATATTGACACCGGCTACGGCAAGGTAGATAAGATAGGTCATTACAGCTATCAGTCCACCGACGCCACAGGATCCGCCCTCACCGAAAGCGGCATAGTCATCACCCACATCTACAAGCTCGACGTCGATACAACTCTCCCGACGGTTATCAAGTCTTCCGAGCCGGCGGACAGCGCGACGGTTGCGGCAGGCTCCTATATCACCTATTATATCGACATTACCAACAACAAGTACGAAGGCGTAAACGACGTTAAGGTAACGGATGCTATCCCCGTGGGAACGTCCCTTGTCGATCCCAACGGAGCCGTACAGAACGGCGACTCGCTTGAATGGGTGATTCCTTACATCGAATCCGGAGCGACTTCGAGAGTAAGCTTTACCGTTCAGGTAAATTCCGACAATAAGCAGGACGGCTGTCTCGCGAATACCGCTCATGTCAGCTATACCGAGCGTGAATCCACCGTTGCGACCGAACTTGATTCCAACACTGTTACGCACGGACTGCTCACCTTCGAGAAGTATACATCTGATAATCCCAGAGGTTTCTACGGAGTAGGCGACGCGATAACTTACTTCATCAAGGTCAGGAACATCGGAACGGTCGCGGCAACAGCCGAAATCAGCGATCAGATCCCCGCCGGAACGACGCTCTGCACCGGCAGCCCCGATGTTACGATTAAGCTTGAGCCGGGCGCTGAGCAAATTGTCAGCTTCACGGTCAAGGTAAGCAATATCGAAGGCTTTGAGGCTGAGATAAACAATACCGCGTATGTAAACGGAGTACCCACCAACACCACAAGGGATATCGTCAAGAAAGCGTCCCTGACAGTCCGCTATCAGGATGAAGAAGGCAATGAGCTTTCCGGCGCGGATCATTACACCGGCACTCCCGGTGACGAGCATCCCTCCACAATGCCCATAACCATCCCCGGATACACCTACGCCAGAACCGAAGGAACGACCGACGGACATTATGCCGACGGAACCAACCTTGAAATAATCAACATCTATACAAAGACCCCCGCGTCCGCCAATATCCTCTACATGAATAAGGATACCGGCACCGAGCTTCTCCCCAGAGAGACCATAACCGGTTACGTAGGCGACGAGCTCACGGACGTTCTTTACAAGGATATCGATAATTATCAGTTCATCGAGACTGATCTTTCCGACGGAACTACGCTGAACGAAAACGGCGTAACGGTGATCCATTATTACCGCTTCATCAAGCCGGACGATACCCTTCCCAAACTCGCGAAGACCTCTGTCCCCGCAGCCGGAAGCTATGTAAAGCCCGGACAGGAGATCACCTACACCATCACCTTCAACAACACAAGAATCGATCCTATCAACGAAGTTGTTATAACCGACGTTATCCCCGCGGGCTGCGAACTTCTCGGAGCTTCCGAGGGAGCCGGATACGACGGCAACCGCATAGTATGGAACATCGGAACTGTAGAGGCAGGCGCTAAAGCGGAAGTGAGCTTCACGGTAAAGGCTGACGAGATTCTCGCAGGCAGCGGAAACCTCGGCAACGTTGCCAAGGCGGTATACTCCAACAGAGACTTTGATCCGGAAGACGGCGTCACCTCGAACAAGGTGGGATTCCCCGTAATCCTCGCCGAACTCGACCACTATAACAGCCAGCCCAAAGCCGTGCTCACTCACGGCGATGACATCACTTACGTCGTGACCGTAAGGAACGTCGGTTCCGCCGACGCGGTCAAGGTTCCTGTAATAAGCTACATCCCCGAAGGCACAACCTTCAAAGCCTCCGACGATTTCTCCTTCAACGGAGACGGAACCGTATCCGCCGTACTGGCGAAACTTGTACCCGGACAGGAAGCGGAACTTCGCTTCACCGTAACGGTAGATCAGTTCGCGACCAACGTATTCACCAAGGATATCACGAACGTCGCGAAGGTCGCGGGAACCGATACCAATTCTGTACTTGATACTCCCAAGACCGGCGCGGTCATAGTCGAGCACATCGATTATGACGGCAAATCGATCAAGACCGAGACGCTCACCGGACTCAGGCTCAACACCGCGTACGGTCCTTACAGCGATCTCGTAACCCTGAAGGAAATCGAGAACCGCAAGCTCGAAAGCGTTGACAAGGCTACCGCGGGCAAGATCACCGAAGGCGTAACCGTTATCAAGTTCACCTACGGGCGCATCCCCGCCGTCCTCAACATTCGCTATGTCGAAACAGGCACAGAACCCGAAAACGAGATCAGGGAAGCACAGCTCATTACCGGAGAATTCTGGCAGGGCGACGCAATCCCTGAGAGTTACGCGAATGGTCTGGATATAGACGGATATATCTACGACGGCACCGACAAGCCTGAGGTAATGACCTTTGTTACCGACAGCGCTACCATAACAAACAAGTATACCAGAATACTTGATACCGATGTTCCCACATTGGTAAAGAGCAGCGCTCCCGCTTCCGGTTCTCTTGTAAACGCCGGAACCGAGATCCAGTACACTATCGAACTGACAAACGTCCGCAAGACCGACGCCCTCTCCGGAACGGTTATCACCGATAAGGTTCCCGCAGGCACCTACTACATCGAAGGCAGCGCGTCTGACGGCGGCGTATACAACAAAGAAACCGGCATGATCACATGGACGCTTGGAAATGTACCTGCCGGCGAGACCAGAAAGGTATCCTTCGGCGCGAAGGTATTCGCCCATGTATCCGAACCCGGACTTCTCGGCAACACGGCGCACTGTGTATACTCCGACGTACAGGTCGGAGAGACCAGAACGGTAGATTCCAACGCCACATCGCACGCTCTGATAATCAACTCCAAGACCTCCTCCGTCGCGCACGACACGGTGCTCACGGAAGGCAGCAGGATAGTATACAGAGTCAAGGCTACAAATTACGGCACGGCTCCCGCGCCTGTAGTTATCACAGACACTATTCCGGACGGACTTATCGTAGAGCTTTCCAAGCTTCCCGAGAACGTTGTCTGCGAAGACGACACCCTCTCTCTCAGCGTTGAGTCTCTTGCTCCCGGCGCAACCGCGGAACTCGTATTCGAGGCTGTGGTAAGCATGGGCGGAAAGTACGGAATGAACATCACCAATACCGCGACAGTAAATGAAGAAACAACACCTAACGTAAACAACATCGCCAGACGCGGCGAAGTAGAAGTAAGCTATGAGTACAAGGCTCCCGACGGAAAGAGAACTCCTCTTGAGGGCGGCGAAAGAGTCAAAGGCGCTGTCGGAGATAAAGTCGAACTCGCTCCGATGAACAGCTATGAGAATCTCAGATACCTCACTACCGAAGCTTCCGACGAATACGAAGTGTTCGCCGAAGGACTCGTCAGGGTAGTACACGTATTCGAGAGCATCCCGACCAAGGCGACCATACTCTATAAGGACATTGATACCGACAGAGAGCTTCTCGCGGGCAAGAAGATAGACCTTTACGCGGGCGACAAGCTTTCCGAGACATACACCGAGTCTGTCGAGAATTATGAGTATGTAAGCTGCGACGCTCCCAAGGATCTGACCGTAGGCGCTAATGGACTTACGATAACACACTACTACAAAGAGATCCCCGATGTGACCGAGCTTGTAAGAGTCAAGTCCAGCGTTCCTGCGGAGAATACCGCTGTGATGGCAGGCGACACCATTGAATACACCATCACCGTGACCAATCCCCGCAGAGAAGAGATAAACAACGTAACCGTAACCGATACCGTACCTGCCGGCACAACGCTCCTTGATAAGGGCACCGCAGAGGTAAGCGGCCAAACACTCAAGTGGGTCGTCAGCAATCTGCAACCGCAGGAGGTAGCGCAGTTCACATTCAAGGTAACAGTAAACAGCAGCTTTGATCCCGAGGCCGAAAACCTCTCCAACAGGGCAGACGTTATCTATACCAACCGCACCGAGGAAACCGAGACCGTGCTCCATACCAACACCGTAAGACACGCGGTTATCACAGCCGAGAAGGCGGTAGATAAGACCGAAGCCAACACCATGGCCGATCTGGTCTACACCATAACTGTAAGGAACGACGGACTTGTTGACGCGGAGAACGTAACGGTGACCGACGAAGTGCCCGAAGGCACCGAGGTAACTGAACTTCCCGAAGGCGCGGATCTCGCGGACGGCGTAGTGACTTATGTAATCGATAAGCTTGCCGCCGGCGAAAGCAAAGAGATCAGCTTCACAGTGAACGCCGGTATCCTTGCTGAAGGTGAATACCGCAAGACCATAGCCAACAAGGCAAAGGTCAACGGCGTAGACACCAATACGGTAGAAACCGTTATCAAGCAGGGCGAAGTCGATATAACCTATATCGATGAAGACGGCAACGAACTCAGGATGCCTGAACGTCTCACCGGCATTGTCGGCGATGAACTGAAGGTAGCTCCGGCAGAGATCGAAGGATATGAGCTTACAAAGACCGAGGGAGACGCGGAGGGCGAATTCATAGAAGGTCAGAGAGCGGTACGCTTCACCTACAAGAGAATGGCGAATGTGGTCAAGGTCACATATGTCGACATCGAGACCAATGAGCCGATAGCTTCTCCTGTGATAATAGCTCCCGAAGAAGATGAAGAAGCGGAAGTAATTGAAGAAGTGAAGTATCAGAACTTCACCGGCTACACTCATGAGTCGAGCGATATTCCCGAAGAGATAGAAGTAACCGATAAGGGTCTGGATATAGTTCACTACTATGCGCCCGTGGCGAAAGCGTTCAGAGTAACAGGTAAGGTAGACGTCAGCAGAAAGGCAGTGGAATCCGAAACTGAGGAAGTCTCAGAGGGAGAAACCGCCGCGACCGCTGAAGAAAACGGCGCTGAAGACGTATACGTAACTCTGTTCGATAAGAACGAAGTCGAGGTTGACACAGTAGTAACGGACAATGACGGCGGATTCGTATTCGAGGAAGTACCTGCCGGCAGCTATACTGTAAGAGTGGAAAACACCGATAAGTATGAAGCCGAACAGAAGGAGATCCCGCTCACGGTAGTCGAAGATACCTCGGTCAGGATGAAGATGTTCAAGACCAAGGTGCTCGGCGCTTCCGATCAGATGGTAAGCTCCGGTTCTCCGGCTCAGAAGACCACAGATCAGATAATCGACTCTGTCGAGACAGTAAAGGTATTCGATACTGTTGAGATCACCGAAACGAATAACGCGACCTATTCCAAGGTACTCGGTGACAGTGACGCTCCCAGCACAGGCGATAATGATTTCGCGACAGGCGTAGCGCTTGTTATAGCGGCAGCAGCTCTGTTCGTGCTCATTCTCACCAGCAAGCATTCCTGATCGTAGATGATCGCGGATGATCGTAGATGATCGTGGAAAGGGTTCAGCCATAGTTAAATAAAATAAGTCAGGGGCAGCGCGCCTGCCCCTGACAGGGAAATTTCAATATCACACAAATAAAACCGGAGCCGCACATCCGAAAAGGATGTGCGGCTCCGGCGCTGTAAGAGCGTCATATTAAA
>Ga0255060_10000504_pt1 | contig 9698 bp, 9 predicted proteins | sample 172RNAGHGlowgp2_FD_183094 | JGI IMG/M metagenome (GOLD analysis project Ga0255060, IMG submission 183094) | Metatranscriptome of sheep rumen microbial communities from Palmerston North, Manawatu-Wanganui, New Zealand - 1728 RNA GHGlow gp2... | ecosystem: Host-associated > Mammals > Digestive... | reverse complement strand
CTGACAAGACAAAGACTGTTCTCGCAACTCTTGGTGCGATAAGACTTATCTGCGGTAAGAGAATGGATGTTATTCCTGAGGATAAGTATAATTTCCTTTGGATCACAGAAATGCCATTCTTTGAGCATGATGATGAGAACAATACATGGGTAGCTGCACATCATCCGTTCACTATGCCGATGGAAGAATGTCTTGAGTATCTTGATTCTGATCCAGCTAACATTCGTGCTAAGGCTTGGGATCTCGTTCTGAACGGTACTGAGCTTTCAAGCGGATCTATGCGTATCACTGATTTTGAGCTTCAGCAGAAGATGTTTGAGGCTTTGGGAATGTCAGATGAGGAGATCCAGGCTAAATTCGGATTCCTTGTTGACGCTTACCGCTATGGCGCACCTCCGCACGGTGGTATGGGAATTGGTCTTGATCGTCTTGCAATGATCATGTGTAAGGCTGACAGTCTTCGTGATGTCACAGCATTCCCAAAGGTTCAGAACGCAAGCGAGCTTATGTCCGAATGCCCATCAACAGTTGACGACGAAAGCCTTGATGTTCTTGGCATTAAAGTTGTGAAAAAAGAAGATGAGTAATCGTTTTTATGCAGTATGCGGTATACTTGATATAAACGGTAAGATTCTGTTTGTAAGACATACATACGGACCTGCCAAAGAGCGTATACTTATTCCGGGAGGATATGTAAAAGAAGGTGAGCTTCCTTCTGACGCAGTCAAAAGAGAGATCTTTGAAGAGACAGGTGTAAACGCAGAAGCAGAATCTGTGTTTGCTGTACAGTTTCGTACAGAACAATGGATTATCGTGTTCAATCTCAGATACCTATCAGGTGAACCGCACTCTGATGGTTATGAGAACAGCGAAGTCCTTCTTCTTACGCCCCATGAGGCGATAGAAAGACCTGATATTACTAATATGAGCCGGGCTATACTGAGCGCATATATTAATGATAAAGATAACACGCTTAAAAGAGGAGATTATAGATCAATCTCCCTTAAAGCAGGCGAATATGAGATATACGGAGTTTAAAAACATAATTTTTTATAAATTTTTATTGACTTTTTTATAAAAATGGTGTATAATATTAACTGTACCGTGAAAAACATCTAAGGGAGCTGTCTGTAGGATAAGCTCCCTTTGCGTTTATTTACAAATTTATTCACATTTTATCTATTGACTGCATAGTAAAACAGTGCTATAATCTAAATATCAAATGACCATCAGTCAGTTTTGAGGAGGTGTCTTAATGGCGTCAGAAGCTGTGAAAAAGATTCTTGAAGCTGAAGCGCTTTCAGAAAAGAAAAACGCAGAAGCCCGTAAGAAGCGTGATGAGATAATTGATTCTGCATCGGGAAGTGCTTCACTTGCAATTCAGAAAAAACTTAGCGAAGCACATTCGGAGATCGCAGGCCTAAAGGCAGGTTTTGACCAAAAGCTTAAAGTGTATCAGCAAAATGCTGAAAAAGAATGTGAAGATAATATTGAAAGTATAAAGAAAAAAGCTGAAAAAAATATGGCGTCAGCCGTTGAAGAAGTAATCAGCAGATTCTTTTAAATTTTGCTCTTTAAAAGGGGAGTGATGTAAAATATGGCGAAGCTCAAAATGAAAAAAATAGAGCTTATTGCTATGCTCACAGACAGTAAAAAAATAATCGAATTGCTTCAGCGCCGTGGTGTAGTTGAGATATCAAAAAATGAAGATGAAGAACTGGAAAACACCAATGTGACCGCTGTTGTCGGTGAGTTTGACAAATTTCGCAATACAGCTGTTCAGGCGCTTGAAATATTGGATAGCTATTTTCCCGAAAAAGGCGGATTAGCTGATATGTTCAGCGGTAAGACAGAGGTAGAAAAGCATGATTTCGGCAGAGAAGCGATGCAGATGGAAAAGGTGATGTCTGCTGCAAATGAGATCATCAGAAATCAGCGTTCTATTACAGATGCAAATGCAGGTATATCTCAGCTTGAACTAAAGTGCGATATGCTTGAAAGATGGAAGGCGCTTGATGTACCTCTGAATTTTAAAGGCACATCTTCTACTTCAGCATATATCGGTACATTGCCATATCTGATAACATCTGAGGACTTAGAGGCACAGCTGCCTGAAAATTGCAGTGTCGAAGTAGTGAGCTGTACAAAGGATCAGACCAATCTGTTTATTTTATGCAGTAAATCTTCAAGTGAAGAAGCAGAAGCCACCCTTAGAAAACTTGCTTTCTCATCTGTGTCTGATCCCGAAAATAAAACGCCCGGTGAGCTTATAGCTTCATATAAAAATGAAACTTCTGAACTTGAGAAGGAAATTGATGAAGCTAAAAGCTCTATCGAAAAACTGACAGAGCACCGTAAACAGCTTAAATTTGTAATTGATTACCTTCAGATGCGTAAGGAAAAATACGATGCACTCAGCGGACTTGGATTTACAGAAAGCACCTTCGTTCTTACCGGATATATCCCTGAGAAATATGCTTCATCTCTGGAAAAAGAGATAAAATCAAAGTACACAGCAGCAATTACGTTTTCCGATCCATCAGAAGATGATGATGTTCCTGTTTTACTTGAAAACAGCAGATTCTCAGCTCCTGTGGAGGGCATAACAAAGATGTATGCTATGCCCGGCAAGGGAGATGTTGACCCGACGCCTGTTATGTCGTTCTTCTATTATCTTTTCTTTGGAATGATGCTTTCCGATGCAGGATACGGTATTCTGATGATAATAGGAACAACAATAGCCCTGAAGAAATTCAAACTGGAAACAAACATGAAAAAAACGCTTACTATGTTCAGAAACTGTGGTATTTCTACAGTGTTCTGGGGGGCACTTTTCGGAAGCTGGTTCGGTGATATTGCGCAAGTCGTGGCAAGGAATTTCTTCGATAAGGAGATCGGCAGTCTTGCCCTCTGGTTCGAGCCTTTGACTGATCCTGTAAAACTATTGCTCGTATCATTCGGGCTTGGTATACTTCACCTGTTCCTTGGTGTTGCAGTTGCTTTTAAAATGACATGGGACAGCGGTAAAAAGCTTGATGCCGTATTTGATGCGCTTCCGATTTACCTTATAGTTCTCGGAGTTGCTCCTCTCGGGGCAGGAATGTTCATTTCGGTACCCGAAGTACTCAGTAAAACAGGCATTTATATGCTCATTGCCGGCGTTATAATGCTTGTCCTTACAGCCGGAAGAACATCCAAATCAATTTTTGGAAAGTTCTTCGGAGGTCTGTATGCACTTTACAATACTGCAACAGGCTATTTTGGAGATATTCTTTCGTATTCGCGTCTTCTTGCTCTTGGACTTGCAACAGGAAGTATAGCAAGCGTAATCAATCTCATAGGCACTATGCCTGAAAACAAAATATTCAAGCTCATTCTTCTGATTGTAGTTTTTGTAGTCGGTCATATTGCGAATCTGGCGATAAATCTTCTCGGAGCCTATGTTCATACGGACAGACTACAGTTCGTTGAGCTTTTCAGTAAATTCTACACAGGCGGCGGAAGAGAATTTGCACCGCTCACTGTAAATACTAAGTATATAAAATTCAAGGAGGAAAATTCAAATGACTAACGGTTTAGTATTAGCGATCATAGGAGCTGCTCTTGCAGCACTTTTAGCAGGTATTGGCTCTGCAAAAGGTGTAAGCCTTGTAGGTGAAGCTGCAGCAGGAGTGGTTTCTGTAGATCCCTCAAAGTTCAGTAAGGTACTTGTTCTTGAGCTTCTTCCCGGTACACAGGGACTTTACGGTCTTATCGCTGCTATGTTCATTCTTCTTCGTACAGGTGTCCTTGGCGGAAGTGCCGCTGAGCTTACTGTTCAGCAGGGACTCGGATTTCTTGCAGCTTCACTTCCTATTGCTGTAGTTGGTCTCATTTCCGGTATAATGCAGGGCAGAACAGCGGCTGCAGGTGTAAGCATCACCGCAAAGAAGCCTGATCACAATGGTAAGGCTATTATTATGGCTGCAATGGTAGAGACATACGCAATTCTTGCACTTCTTATATCAGTTCTTATGATATTGAACATCGCAGTTTAATGGGGGTGGGGATATGTCAGGACTTGACGAAATTCTTAACCTCATCGAAACACAGCAGCAGCAGGGGGAAGAGCTGATCCTGAAAGCTGCCAAAAGCAAGGCGGCAGCTATTAAAGCTGAAGGAGATAAAAAAGCTCAGTCAGCTTATGAGGATTTTATGTACAAGGCAAAGGAAAAGACAGAAAAAGGCTTTGAAAATGCCTGTAATTCCACTGACGCTGATATGAAGCGAAGGATCCTTGCATGTAAGGTCAGTCTTATCGATCAGGCTGTAGAAAAAATTATTGAGAAGCTTGATTCTTTGCCTGATAATGATTATTTTCAGCTCATCATAAAGCTTGCAGAACGTCATAGTCAGCCTGCAAATGGTGTGATACATCTGTGCTCTAAAGACCTTGCGAGAGTGCCGGATGATTTTGAAAGTAAACTTAATGAGTGTATTAAGCCAAATGGAGGAAGTATCAGCCTTTCAAAAGAAACAGCAGACATTGAAGATGGATTTATACTTAGCTATGGACTTATCTCGGAAAACTGCAGCTTCCGTGCAGTTATTGAATCAGAAAAGGATGAGATAAGAGATACGATCGCAAGAGTACTTTTTCGGTAGGTGAGATAATGAGTAATACAAAATATGCAGACGCTGTAGGCGCTGTCAGAGCAATGGAAAATTCTCTGCTCACTAAGAACGATATAGATCAGCTTATAAATTCGAGAAGCAAGGCTGAAATTACTTCTATTATTTCATCAAGAAGCGGTTCGAGCGGTAATGACACTCTTTCTGACGTCTGGAATATGCTGAGAGAATATGCTCCGGAATGTAAAGAGCTGGAAATATTGCTGTATAAAAATGATTTTCATAATCTTAAAGCTGTTTTGAAGGCGATTATTTCAAACAGGGATCCAAAGCAGTATTATATCGAGCCATCAAACGTTGAGCTTTCAACTCTTGTTGATGCTATCAATTCAAAAGAATATACTGAATTGCCTGACTATTTGCAGAATACCGCTGCCGAAGCATATGAGCTGATAACTCAGACACTTGATGGTCAGCTTTCTGATTCACTTATAGATACATCAGCTCTTAAAGCAATACAGAAAAGTGCTGATGATCTCGGAAACAGCTTTATGCAAAATTATGCCGAACTGCTTATAGTATGTGCTGACATAAAGACCGCTTACAGATGCTGCCTTCTCGGTAAAAGCGCCCAGTTTATGGAAAATGCTTTGTGCGGAAGTCGTGAGATTGATAAGGAACAGCTTATAAAAGCGGCTCTCAGCGGTACAGATTCTTTGTTCAGCTTTCTTGAAGGGACATCATACAGCAATGCAGCTGCTCTTCTTAAGGAATCCGCCGCAAAGTATGAGAAATGGTGTGATGATGCTGTAATGGAGCTTGCTGAATCTACGCGTATGCAGGCATTCGGGAGCGAACCACTCGCTGCATACTTCATCGCCAAGGAAGCAGAGATCAAAAACCTTCGCATACTTACAGTATGCAAGGAGTTCGGTGCAGACAAGGAAACAGTGATGGAAAGGATGAGAAAGCTATATGTATAAAGCAGCCGTGATCGGCGATAGCGCAAGTGTTTCGGGTTTTGCTGCTCTTGGACTTTCTGTTTTCCGTGAAACTGAACCCGAAAAAATAACCAAGCTGATTTCAAGACTTGCAGCTAATGATTTTGCAATTATATATATTACAGAGCCTGCAGCTGCACTTGTCAGAGATACCATAAATAAATATCGGAGCAGCAAACTTCCGTCTATTGTTCTGATACCTGCAATAGAAGGTAATACAGGTGAGGGCGTCAGAGCTTTGCATGAGGCTGTAGAAAAGGCTGTTGGCTCGGATATATTAAATTAGGAAAGAGGCGGATAAGCAGAAATGAACAGCAAAGGTACAGTAGTAAAAATATCAGGTCCGCTTGTAGTTGCCGATGGCATGAGAGATGCCAATATGTTTGACGTTGTCCGCGTTAGCGAAAAGCGACTTATAGGTGAGATAATTGAAATGCACGGTGATCGTGCTTCTATACAGGTTTATGAAGAAACATCAGGTCTGGGGACAGGTGAAAATGTCGAGTCGACAGGCGAACCGATGAGTGTTGAGCTGGGTCCCGGACTTATTGGCAGTATTTTTGACGGAATCCAGCGACCTCTTGCTGCTATCAGAGCGGTATGCGGAAATAATCTTGCAAGAGGTGTGGAAGTTCCTTCATTAAACAGAGATAACCTCTGGAAGTTTTCTCCTTCCGTAAAAGCAGGAGATAAAGTTGTTGGCGGAGATATTATCGGTACAGTTCCTGAAACAGACATTGTTCTTCATAAAATAATGGTCCCCAACGGACTTGAAGGAACTGTAAAGAAAATATCAGAAGGCGAATTCCATGTGGATGATACGGTTTGTGTTATCGAGACGGCTAAGGGAGAAGTTAAACTGTCACTTTTACAGAAATGGCCAGTTCGTCAGGGAAGGCCTTACAAAAAGAAGCTTTCACCTAATATGCCGCTTGTAACAGGACAGCGTGTAATTGACTGCCTATTCCCAATAGCAAAAGGCGGCGTTGCAGCCATTCCCGGGCCTTTTGGAAGCGGCAAGACTGTAACTCAGCATCAGCTTGCAAAGTGGGCAGAGGCAGATATTATCGTTTACATCGGCTGCGGAGAGCGCGGAAACGAAATGACTGATGTTCTGAATGAATTTCCCGAGCTTATTGATCCGAATACAGGAAAATCCCTTATGGAAAGAACTGTTCTTATCGCAAATACATCTGATATGCCTGTTGCTGCCCGCGAAGCGTCTGTTTACACAGGTATAACTATCGCGGAATACTATCGTGATATGGGATATTCTGTTGCTCTTATGGCTGATTCGACTTCACGTTGGGCAGAGGCTCTTCGTGAGATGTCAGGACGTCTTGAGGAAATGCCTGGTGATGAAGGATACCCTGCATACCTCGGAAGCCGTCTTGCTCAGTTCTATGAGCGTGCAGGACGTGTTGTTTCAACTGGTTCAGCCGGAAGGGAAGGAGCTCTTTCAGTTATAGGTGCTGTTTCTCCTCCCGGAGGTGATATTTCAGAGCCTGTTTCTCAGGCAACCCTACGTATAGTAAAGGTTTTCTGGGGACTTGATTCTAATCTCGCATACCAAAGACATTTTCCTGCAATAAACTGGCTTACAAGCTACTCATTATATGCAGATTCACTGGCTGAATGGTATAATAATAACGTGTCAAAGGACTGGATGAAGCTCAGAGCTCGTTTTATGGAGATACTTCACGACGAAGCTGAGCTAAAGGAGATAGTCAAGCTTATTGGTATGGATGCTCTTTCTCCAAATGACCGTTTAAAAATGGAAACTGCACGTTCTATACGTGAGGATTTCCTTCACCAGCTGGCTTTCCATGAAGTTGACACATATACAAGTCTGAAAAAGCAGCTGTATATGATGAAGCTCATTCTTAACTTCAATGACGAAGCAATGGCTGTTCTCGCAAAAGGTGCTGATGTCGAGGCTGTTGCCAATCTTGAAGTAAGAGAAAAGATCGGACGTTTCAAATATATCGAAGAAAATAAAACAGACGCAGAATTTGACAAGCTCAGTGTGGAAATATCCTCAGAGCTCAATGAGCTGCTTGACAAGGAGGAAGACTAATGCCAAGAGAATACAGAACAATCGAAGAAGCGGCAGGTCCTCTGCTGCTTGTTAAGGATGTCGAGAATGTAACTTACGGCGAGCTTGCTGAGATAAGGCTTAAAAACGGAGAGAAGAGGCGCTGCCGTGTCCTTGAGATCGACGGCACAAATGCCCTTGTCCAGCTTTTTGAAAATGCAGCAGGAATAAACCTGCAGGATAGCAGCGTTGTTTTTTCGGGACACCAGATGGAGCTTGGAGTATCAGAGGATATGCTGGGCCGAGTATTTGATGGCCTCGGAAGGCCTATTGATGACGGACCTGAGCTTATACCTGAGATGAGACTCGACGTTAATGGTCTTCCAATGAATCCTGTTGCAAGAAAATATCCTCAGGAATTTATCCAGACAGGTGTCTCGGCTATTGACGGTCTGAATACTCTTGTAAGAGGTCAGAAACTTCCTATTTTCTCTGCCAGCGGACTTCCTCACGCACAGCTGGCTGCTCAGATAGCACGTCAGGCAAGGGTTCGCGGCAAGGATGAACAGTTTGCGGTTGTATTTGCTGCCATGGGTATCACTTTTGAGGAGTCGGAGTATTTTGTACAGAGCTTCCGCAGCACAGGTGCTCTTGACAGAACAGTTCTTTTCATTAACCTTGCCAATGACTCGGCGATAGAAAGACTTGCAACACCAAAAATGGCACTTACCGCCGCTGAGTATCTTGCATTTGAAAAAGGTATGCACGTACTTGTCATCCTTACTGATATCACTAACTATGCCGATGCTCTTCGTGAGGTTTCTGCCGCACGTAAGGAGGTTCCCGGACGTCGTGGTTACCCGGGATATATGTACACCGACCTTGCGACTATATATGAGCGTGCAGGTCGTCAGGAGGGCAAAGAAGGAAGTATCACCATGATACCGATCCTCACCATGCCAGAGGACGATAAAACTCACCCTATTCCTGACCTTACAGGATATATCACCGAGGGACAGATCATTCTCTCACGTGAGCTCTACAGAAAAGGCATAAATCCGCCTGTTGATGTCCTTCCGTCGCTTTCACGTCTTAAGGATAAGGGAATAGGCGAAGGCAAGACTCGTGCTGACCATTCCGATACAATGAACCAGCTTTTCTCTGCATATGCCAGAGGAAAGGATGCTAAGGAACTTATGGTAGTTCTCGGTGAGGCAGCCCTTACTCCCACTGATCTTATCTATGCAAGATTTGCTGATGAATTTGAGAAAAAGTATGTTTCACAGGGCTTCGAAAACAACCGAAGCATTGAAGATACACTTTCAATAGGATGGGAGCTTCTCAGAATGCTGCCAAGAAGCGAGCTGCGCCGAATAAGAGAGGAATACCTGGTCAAGTACTATGATACACAGGAATGAGGTGGAATGATTGGCAAGATTAAATGTTAATCCCACCCGTATGGAGCTCAGCAAACTAAAAAAGAAGCTCGTTTCTGCCCGAAGAGGACATAAGCTTCTGAAGGATAAGCGTGATGAGCTTATGCGTCAGTTCATGATACTAATAAAGGAGAATCGTCAGCTCAGAACAGAGGTCGAAGCAGCTATATCAGAGGCTAACCGATATATGGCTGTTGCAGGCTCTGTAATGCAGAGAGAAGTGCTTGAGACAGCACTCATGCTTCCAAAACAGGAGGTCGAACTTGAAGTTAGCGAGAAAAATGTTATGAGCGTTTATATTCCCGAGTTCAAGCCAAAATATCGTTCAGGCGATACAAATGATATCTACTCATACGGTATGGCGTTCACATCTATAGACCTTGACGGTGCGGTAGGCGCACTCAGCAGTGTCTTTCCAAAGATGATAAGGCTCGCCGAGGTCGAAAAGGCTTGTCAGCTTATGGCTGACGAGATAGAAAAGACTCGCCGCCGTGTAAACGCACTTGAGCATATAATGATCCCTGATTATGAGGAAACAATAAAATTTATTACCATGAAGCTTTCTGAAAATGAAAGAAGCACCACAACCTCACTTATGAAAGTAAAGGATATGGT
>Ga0255060_10000502_pt1 | contig 9722 bp, 16 predicted proteins | sample 172RNAGHGlowgp2_FD_183094 | JGI IMG/M metagenome (GOLD analysis project Ga0255060, IMG submission 183094) | Metatranscriptome of sheep rumen microbial communities from Palmerston North, Manawatu-Wanganui, New Zealand - 1728 RNA GHGlow gp2... | ecosystem: Host-associated > Mammals > Digestive... | reverse complement strand
CTCCAAGAATACCTGCACCTATCTTCCCGCCAATAGCGCCAACTTTCGAAGCATTCCCGGATATTGCCTTAATCTTCGAGCTCAATTTTTCAATAGCAGCCATCCGGCCTTCCACTGTTTTAAGAGACTGCGCCAGTTTTTTCACGCCTTCGATTTGCGCCTTTATAGACTTTCCGGCTTCAGACGGATCGAAAAATGCCTTGAATTTACGCTTCAACGCAGCTTCTTTGGCGAGCGCCTTATAATGCGCCGCTTCGCTTTTAAGGCGCTCTTTTGCCGCTTCAGCTGACTTAATCTGTGCGTTTTTGGCCTTCCATTCATCGCTGTTTATGTCAGCTATAAGCGCCTGTTCCTCAATCAGCTTTTTGATTTCACGATCTTTCATCATCAACGACGCAGCAACATTGGACGCATAAGCCTTTTCCAATCCAGCGACATCCTCGACTTGCGAAGAAAGATCCACATACGCACGCCCCATCTCGTCGATGTTTCCTGCAGCCCTTTCAAACGCAGCATTCATTTGCGCAAGGGCCTGTTTAGTTTGTGTGCTCTGAGTGAGATCAAGATCTATTGTGTAGGAATTTCCAGCCATAACGCTCCTCGATTTGAACTATTTCCATTTTGGAAATAGTTGCCTCACGTCGTAGTTATTTTGAGCTGTTCGGAAAATCTGAACAGCTCACATTATTATTGTTCAACAACAATAATAATGGCTTTGTTGTCAGAATCTCTGTCAACGTCCATCGGAATAGCCTTCAATGTCGTTCCTGTGAGTGTAAGTTCTGCACCGGGCTCGCCGTTGATAGAAGGATAATATTTATACGTCTTCGTATCAGTTGCTGCCGCTGTAATTGTAGCATCCGACCCCCCCATAACTACTGTGGCCGCACAAGCCGGATCTGTGGTAGGTGTAACAGGATCGCCCGATGTGTCAACAACGGTGAAACTCAAACCATGATAGACAACGCCGAATGCACCGTCTGTAATACCAAGAGACGTATCACAGTAAATCCAATAAATTTCATTCAAGCTCCAAATTGGGGCAGGTAATGGTCGCGATTCTTCTCGAATGTATATTTTTTGCTTGTTGAAATCCTTATAGATGCTCTGGCAGTGTCTACCAGTTAAATCCATAAACGATCCTTCAATTGAATAACCACGATATTCAGGATTTAATAACGTGCATCCACCCTGCAAGCATCGTCCCATTCCTTCATGGATAAGAATCACCGCATTCGGATCGATATATTGTTTAAGCGTTCCATCCTCTGCCTGATACGCGCCGCTGTAAACAATAAGGTTTAACTGTGTTCCATTAAACACTGCCATCCCACAGTAATTTGCACTGTCAATTTCACCGAATGACAACACGCTTCCTTCCGAATGAATCGCAATAACGTTGTCTTTAAAAGACGGATCCTTTTTAAGTATCTTCCAAGCGTTCACACCCATGAGAACATCTGTGACTTTGTGACCGTGCTGAATAATTTTGTCAAGCATTGTACAAACGTCATCATAAGGCATTGCGCCATTCTGGCCCCATGCGATAGCAGGAACAAAGTGGTTGTTGCACCCTTTTGAAGGATCATAGAATTTTACCTGAATATGATCCACATCCGCGCCGACATCATCGCTTTGTGGCTGATCAAATTCAATTTTTCCTTCAGCGAGAACGAGCGATCCAAGAAGCTCAATCGCACGATCTGTTCTCATTGCAAGACGAACTGCTTTAAGATCAAGAAGGTTCTGGTATGCCTGCGAGCGATTCAGATCTGCACCCATTGCCCGACAGATACGCTCAAAAAGAACACGATCAAGGTTTTTGGGATCAATCTCATCTTCATTCGCAACACGAGGCGGCATCACAGCGTTTGAACGCCATGGGGTAGTATTGCCATTTTTGTAAGTGGTTGTGAGAAATGCGCCTTTTTTGAGATCTGCGGAATCGTAATCAAAAAGTACCTCTTTCCCCATGAAATTGTTTTCATCTCCGGGCCTAAAATATCGAGTTGATAGAAGGACGCTATCTTCAACTTCAACTGAAAACCCTTCAGACTGTGCAACAGTGGAATTTACATTTACGATCTGAGACATAAAAACCTCCTATCAGCCATTTAAAAAGGTTGCGAATTTCTTCGTGTCAACCTTGTGAACAGCCTGAACATTCTCTTTTTTTGCAATCGGTAAAGAAGCCTGCGGCCTTGCCAAATTCTTCAGCATTGCATCGATTCTAGCCTGCTTGCGCTCATCATCCTCACCGCATGCTGCCTCAACAACAACTTCTTCAGGCTTTTCAAGCCGAGAAAGTCTTTCTTCAATTTCGCGAAGGCGGTTTGTCAATTCTTCAACGACATCATAGAGATCGCGTTTTTCTTCTGGCTTTTCCTCGACCTTTTCCTCTTCTTTTTCCTTCACCTGCTCGACAACCTCTTCAACCGGCATTTCTTCAGCCGCCTTAATAACATTCTTTGCCATAACACTATCCTCCTGTGGATTTTGGCGTTTTTTGATAGAGGCTGCGTATCTTTTACACACCGCCTCAAGTCCAGAATCAAAATTTATAATTTCATTGACAAGACCTAATTTCAGCGCCTCGTCTGCCCCTAAAAAATTGTCTCCAACAAACAGCTCCTCTCCGAGTTCAGGATTTTTAGCCTTAATGATCATCAACTGCCTGCTATTGCACCACTCGACGCCAGGATCGTCCGTGTTCCCCATCCCGTCATGTGCCGAATGAATCATAAGCGTACCTAACACAGACATTTTAACATAATCGCACGAAATTGCGATAATAGAAGCTGCACTGCAAGCAAACCCATCGATGTATGCAACAAGCCGTGAATTCTTTTTCTTCAGATTTTCTATAATAGTAATCGCTGAAAAAAGCTCTCCACCATAGCTCGCAATATGCAATTCTATTGGTTCTCCGTCAGGAATTTTAGACAGTTTGTGTCTTATATCCTTTGCGAGTCCCTGCGTTATATCTTCGTAAATTTCTATTTCAGCCATGAACAGTCCTCAATAGAGCTCGTCAATCGGCTGTGAATAGTTTACGCCGTTGATTTCAACTTTTCCCGTGAATCTGTTTATGTCAAAAATTGAAGTGTTGCTGCCAACTTTTACTTTTTTGTAAACTGCCAAATTCATTGGCAGTTCTGTCGTGCCTTCAGCGCCCTTATTGATCTCCGAAGTCGGGATCTTCGTAATATACCCGGCTGCATATATGCGATATGCTGACAGTTCTTCCAAACCGCTTTGAGAGTTAAAATTGGAAACAGCATAAGAAATCAACCAGTGTTTCAAGCCTGGCTGAAACAGCAACATCGCTTCCTCGTTGTCAGGAGGCACAGTCACACCGATTTGAAAATTGTCAATTCTGGTAAAGTCAGGAATTGAAAGTGTTCCCATCAGGTTTATATCAGTTGTTGCAAACTCAATATCAGGTGCAGAAATAGCGATATTATCGACCTGTGGATTTTGAGAAACAGGAACCCAATTCTCATCACAAGCCCATACAGCACAGCCCTTGATTTCAACAAATTTTGTAATGGATTTTGACATTATGCCGCCTCCGTATAGGCTTTGAGCCCTTCTGTCGTGTATGAAAGATCCATCTCAATATATTTGGCAGGAATAACAGTCGTATAAACAGAGCTGAAATAGAAGTAGCCTAATCCGATTTCTGTATTGTTTTCAGGCCTGAACTCACATTTTGGATTTCCGATAAGCGCCTTGATTAAAACGAGCCGGTCTAAATTTTCCTGCTCTTTTGTCACAATGCTGTTTCGAAGATCAAGATCCATTGGATCATCTATAACGCCGCGCCATCTGTCGATAAACCCGTTGAAAAGATAGATCATCATTCTAACGCCGCTGTCAAATTGATAAAGCGCATCGAAGGTGCCTCCGTCGCTGAATGCCGACGTGTGATCGCCCCATGTGGTTATATTCTGATTTCCGTGATTGCAGATCGTTGTAACACCTTTGGCACAAATATCAGTCATGTTTGACTGCCTTGCTGTGCATTCAAAATAAGCAGGTGAGCCACCACCTGACATCGCATAAATGCACAATCCCTTCGCCCAGGATATGTTTAAATTGCCAATCGACCGATAAGGCACATTGGATGTGTTTTTTGCATCCTGCGCCGCATACATTGCAGAAATCACGCTAGACAGATAATCAGCTGATTTCACGGTTCCGTTAGCGTTGCGTTCGCTTATCACACGGCCCCAACATGAAATAATATGTCCATCCGTCGTATCTTTCGAAATTTGATCCGGAACAGCTTTACCGGACGCGCTCACCTGATCCGCGCTTTCAGCGACATCGAGAACCGCGATCGCGCTGTATGAGTCGTTTATTTTTCCGTCGCATATCGATGCAAGTGCAGTAACAAGATCCGAAAGCGTTCCTGCATGAGCTTGTATAGCCGGAACACATAGAATATTCGGACGCTCGCTTGTGTTCAAGCAGATAGAAGCAAGCGAATCATCAAGAATTGACGCTATATCGTCGTTGTCAACAGAAGACTCGTCTGTTACACTCGCCGCCACATTCACAAACCATGCGTGATCAATTCCTACTTTGTCAAACGCAATTTTTGCCGCGTCATCGAGTGCAAGTCTTGAACCAGGCTCGTTCCCGCCATGGTATGTATTGATATAATCTCTGTAAGATACGCATTTCACAGCCTCGCCGACATGCGCCGAGCTTCCATAAGCGCACCCAAAGTAAACAACACAGTCAATGACAGAAACAGGTAGTTGCCCTATACTGTCTTTCACAACGGCTTTTGTGCCGTATTTGTAAGCCATGCCGACCTCCTATCGCGATTTATTGATAATTTCTATCAACGCTATTATTTCACACACGGGCGCCCTGTAAAGCTCAATGAGAGAGCAATGAAAAAACATACTCATCTGCACAATTGATTGCTCAAAAGCGCCCGTGTCCATCAAAAAAGGTAATCTAATGCTTTTTCAGAAAGATGCAGAGCATCTCTTGCTGACAGCTGTAAAACGTCGTTCAGCGTCAACCGGCTGTCATTTTTTATGGCCGCGATCCATGCAAGACCGATTCTCAAATTGCTATCGCATCGAGGCGAAAGATCACCCGCGCTCACATCTTTCGTGTCATCGCATAAAAAAGCACGAACTTTTCGAGCATTCTTTATATCAGAAAGAGACAGCTCCTCAAAATCCATATTCAGAGTTGTTATTTTCTGTTCTTTTGCCAGTATTGGTTTTGAAAGTGTGTACTCGACCATATATCACCTCAATTTAAATGCGCCTTTTTCGGGCCTTCAAATTTTGATAAATCGCCTCTAAGATATGCTTCGATTGCATCTTTAGCCTCAATCCATCCATGACAAACCGCCACATGAAAACCAACGTTTGCGAGATTGTAAAGCATCGACGATTGCATGTTTGAGAGACGTCCACCATTCTGTTTTTTCATTTCAATGAATAGACCTCTACCGCCATATCTCCCAGGATACGCCAAAAAAAGATCCGGAACACCGGCCCGAACACCTTCATCTTTTAACCGGGCTGCTGTTATTGCATTCCTCAATCCGCCATTCGGGATTGCAAAAAGCAGCTCTTCGAGAACTCCAAACGCGTTGCATTGAAGATGCCACCATTGCATCAACCTCACTTGCTCGACATGTTCTTCAGTTTTCATATATACCCCATGAACGTTTATTGATTTTCAACCTTTATACCGTTTGCGCAAAATGCACATTTTTGGCTGCAATAAATATCTCCTGATATTTCGTCATAGACGAAACAATCATCAAATACTGGTTCACCGCATTCCCTGCATATAGGAACAGGTGTTAAATCGTTATCTCTCATTGCACACGAACACGAGCAATATATGAGTTTTGTGCCATCAATATCTCTATATGTCCAGCCTTTTGATTTTGCACTAAAAAATCTCCCACAGGCATCACACCTCATTTTTTACCTCCCTTTGTTTTCTGTGTGCAAAGTATTTTTTCATCCGCCTGTCACACTCTTCGATAATCCTATCTTCATTCCATGCGGAATCCCTATACATATATTCAACAATATTGAATGTCTTTGTGTCAACAAGACCATCTTTTTTTATTCTGTTTTCGTAAAAAACAGGAATCGAAACACAATTTTCTTTTATCCACTTATTCCCATGATGAAGATATTTTTTAGCATTACTCATGCCATGGTAACACACATTTTCATAATAATAGTCATATCTTAAAATTCCATCTCGATGCGAACATGATGTGAGCCTATTAGGATATAATTTCACCCCCAAACGTATTCGCTGCCCGATCGTTTGCCGGCTTAATCCAATTGCACGACTCATTTCTGATTGAGACTTGTAATGTTTTCCGTTAGTATCAACACACGGTTTTGACCTTCCACCCAAAGTTTCAAGATCCTTTATTGAAAGATTATCCATATCAAACCCGCTTTTTCTTCGCCGATTCAACACACCTGTTTTCTTTCCGAACAGTTTTTTTTCTGCCTCATAAAAAGATCTGTATTTAACGCCATCAATAACAACCGAGTTTGATTTTCTTGTTGTTCTCTCTCTTTTTTTTACATTTACATTCAATCCTTTTTTTACGATTGCGCTGATATATGACAGATGAACTCCAAGATCTTTGGCAGCAGAGGTAAATGAATCGTAAACAACGCCATTGATAGTGCATTTTTTTCGCCCAAAATGTTTAACTTTCAATTCTGTTTTATCGCTTTTTAGAAATGAAAAAATAGTTCCACGGCTAACGCCAAGCGCTTTCGCAGCTTTAGACCTGGAAGCATAAACAACTCCATTTATTGTGCATTCTAAACCTTTACACCCTTGTTTATTCATGGTAAACTCCTTTTGCTTTTTCGCCACAAGGCGAAAGCCGTTGAAAACTGAATCCGAAAGGAACGATACGTGAAGATAAGTAACGTCATCGTAAAAACCGAATGGTGTGTAATCATGCAAAAGCCAATGTTTTTACATTGGCTTTTTTCTTTTCCGTTTTGGCTTTTCTTCTTTCGGCATCATATCCGCCATGCACACAAACTCACAATTTTTCCAGTCATAGAATTGAATCGTTTCGGGCTTCAGGAAATCTCCAACGATATAGTTTTTTTCCATTATCTCAAAAAGCCTGTTCAAGTGTATATCGTCAAAATGAATATTATTTCTGAACCAGTGAGTAATTACCTGCCCGACAGCCTGACATTGGCATTGCTGGATATTATCTGCCTGAATATCAACTGCATAGACATCTCGTAACGCATCCAGCGTGTCGTGTGCATTGTCATAACGTCTTATCTTTCGCTGAACGATTTCCCCAATAAAAACACCGTTCCCACACGCAGGCTCTAGCCATGTTTTGCCCATTTCATAAGGGTCTGTTCCATCATCTTCCACGTCGATACAATCGATCATCTTTTTCACGATGTGAATTGGTGTGAAAACTTCCGCATGTTTTCTGACTCTATCTTTTGATTTTATTGTACGTGAGCTATTCATTTCACTCCACCCTGGCTAATCTAATGTCCATGTACCATTTGGTCCTGTCCATGAAGGATCTTTTACTCTGCTTTTCGTCGATTCACGATGTGTTGTTGTCATTGATTTTTTTTCATACCTAATTTTATCATAAAAAAGTGTAACCGGTCTGCATTCTCCATACTGGCAATAACGCGCATAGTCGATCTGCATCCATTGCACCTTGCCACACAATGGAATTTCTTTACGTGAATAATAGTCTGCGATTATTGCAAACTCCACAAAGTGCAACGAAATATCGACTAGTGGATAAACGCGTTTAAACTCATCATAAAGATCTTCAACTCCCATTGCCTCTCCAATTTTCAAACGAGAGCCTCCATTGGAAAATTCTGCGGACACTCCGTGTTTCCAATTGCACGATGTGAATATATGCCTGTAAGCCGTTCGTGAACCTCGTGCGAAATTTCATATTTTTCACAAAGCCAATCAACAAGTGATTTTACAGCCTCGATCTGAACTTTTGGAAAGTCTGCATTTGAAACGTGTGTTACATCAATGCCGATTGCGCAGAAATTAGTGCTTCCACAATGCGAGCAAATTTTATTCACATCCGCATACTGATAAATCGTTCCATCAACATCAACCTCAAAATGCGTTGAATAGCCTTTTGATTTGAGAGTTTTTCGCGTCCGTTCCGGTGTAGAAGTGCAAGTGTGATGAATCACAATCGCTGTCACTGGCTTTATTCTGCAATGAAGATTGCCGAAACAGCCTAAATATTTATCATTTATCGCCGGTTTTTTCATTTTCGTCTCCTTCTTTTTCAACACACGTACATATGCTCATTGGAAATGTCTAAACAATGTCTAAACAATGTCTAAACAATGTCTAAACAATGTCTAAACATCATAAAACCAACTTTAGCCTTTTAAATCCTCAATCAGAACGCCTATTTTGTTTATTGCCTCTGTACTGTCTTTAAGAGCCGCTGTCGATGCTCGAAGCGCTTCTGTACTGTCTGCCAACATCTGAACATGAGCTGCCTTCGATTCTGTCGTTTCTCGTTGGATGTACTCTCTAAACTCTTTTTCGAGCGATTGAGTTTTGCAAAACAGCTTGTACGAAACAAAACCAAGAACAGCCACGATAAAATAAAGCCCGTATGTCGATAGAGCTGCCGCTCCGGCTGTAACACCTTCCATCATTCAGCCTCCGTTTCGTAGAAAATTCTGACTGCATCCACTTTTGCCGCGCATACGTCAAGATCATATTCAATCGCAAACAGATACATAAGAAGATCCCTGTTAGTTTCCATCTTTCCAGGCTCCGTCTTTCTGCATGGAGCTATCATCGAGTTTGGAGGCCTTATGATTTGAGGCTCCGCATCCGTACAGCGAACGCACGCTGTCAGGCAGAACATCATCAAGCCAATCGCAGGCGTCATCATCATTATCGACAGCTTCGATCTTTTCAGCATAGCGTCTCGCACCATCATTCAAAGCGCTGAAAAGCGCATCCGTTGCGCGTCCGGTTCTTTCGAGCGTTTCCGAAAGAGAATCGATCCTGGCATTTGCCGAAACAATCCTTGCATCCGCATCGTCGATCCGCATCTGCATACAGTCGATTTTGTACGCTAAAATGCAAATCATCGAAATCAGAGCAACGACAAATGCGCAAAGTATTGCAGGCCAAATCTTTTCCATCGCTGAACCGTTTTGAGTGTCACAGTCTGAACGATTTTAGAAGGCAGAAAACATGGTGTGTTTTGCCCTGTAAAATCATACAGTAGTTTACCACAAAATCAACCATGTATTATTAAAAACCTGTGCAATCCGGCATTAGAATTTCACCGTCTATTTCATCTCCAATATCAAATTCACCGCATCCATAACACTCATCGCTTGCCAGATCATCGAGCATCTTTTTTGTGAGAATGAAAAGATATTCTCCATTGCGTTTTACAACGAGTTTTGCTTTTTTGAGTTGCGGATATTCCTTACGCTCGATCAAGATCAAAAAAGTGTTTATCCATGATTAATCACCCAAAACGCGGCAAAAAAAAATCCGCTTTGCCAGTAACAAAGCGGATACGCTGTAAAAAAAGGAAAACAAAGAAAGTGTGTATTCGTTCTAGAAACAATGGGGTAACATAGAACGATCGTTTAAATACTAATCAGCAAATCTATTGTCAAGACAATAAAAGGCTGTGTTTAACCCTG
>Ga0255060_10000491_pt1 | contig 9809 bp, 8 predicted proteins | sample 172RNAGHGlowgp2_FD_183094 | JGI IMG/M metagenome (GOLD analysis project Ga0255060, IMG submission 183094) | Metatranscriptome of sheep rumen microbial communities from Palmerston North, Manawatu-Wanganui, New Zealand - 1728 RNA GHGlow gp2... | ecosystem: Host-associated > Mammals > Digestive... | reverse complement strand
TTCCCATCTTCCTGACGATGCTTGGCGGTTTATTTATTGCAATGAGTGAGGCCATCAGACCTTACTCGATAACTTTCACGGTCATTGCGCTGCTGATTATGGCCTACGGCTTTTACCGTCAGGCAACCGACCGTGCCATTGACAAGCAGGAACGCCTCAAAAAGCAGTTCCAGCGCAATTATGTCTGTCCCAAGTGTGGGCGCTTTTTGGGCTTTCTCGATTATGACCTGTTGCTGCAGAACAAGAACTGTCCAGGCTGCAAAGCGAGGTACATAAAATAATTTCATACATTAATCCCGCCATTTTGTCCAATACAGTCAATATTATTTGGAGTGCGGTATCACGATAATTTAATTTTGCAGTGTCAAAACAAATATTAACTGCATTAAAACTTAACGATTATGGTAAACGAAGAAACAATCTACATGGGTAACATCCGTGAGGGGAACACTGATAAGGAAAGTGCGATCAAGGAAGTTATGGCCAAAGCTTGGAAACCTGTCACCATTGGCAGCTTGACTGGCATTGTGATTGGCACTGGCGCCATTCTGGCTACCCGCATAGATATGGAGAGCGGCGTTTCAGAAGAAGAACTGCTTGCCGATGAAAATAAAAAAACACTGGATTCAGTAGTTCCTGAAACTGGCGTTGATACCGACGTTAATGCTCCAGCCCTGAAAATTGCTGCGGTGGAAGATGGCATCTCGTTTGAGGATGCTTTTGCAGCTGCACGTGAGCAAGTGGGGCCTGGTGGTGTCTTCGAGTGGCGTGGCGTGATTTTCAGCACCTATACTGCCGACGAGTGGGAGTCGATGACCGAAGACGAGCATGATTCCTTTGCCGAAATGGTGCGTCCTGAAGTTGAGGCCCAAGATGTGAGCGAAGAGGAGATTCGTTCTGAGATTGCACAAAATGAGCCCGATACCGACGTAGAAATTGATGACCTCGCTCAGGAAGATGTCATTGCCGATGCCAATGATATCGACGTGATTGAGGATTTGGCCGATAACGCAGCACATCTTCAGGAAATGGATCTTGATGAAGTTGTTGATGATGTCGCTATTCAGGAATCTGATGAAGGCATTGCAATTGCCGACCTTCCAGTACAGGAAGACGATGAGGATATCGCAATTGCCGACCTCCCCGCCCATGAAGTTGAAGAGGGTGTCGTAGTCGCCGATTTTCCTGATGCCGACCCTGATGTAGTCGTTGCCGATGCTGCCGATGAGGTTCAGGATATCGCTTTTGCCGAAGATGACGAGATCAGATTGTCTGAGATGTTCTCTCTCCAGCCGGGCGACGACGTCGCAATGGCTAATGCCGCCACTAAGGGCGAATCATTGAATGATGATGTGCGCGGCCAGGATGCCTCTTTCGAGAACTTCCTTTCAGATAGCTCAGTGCGCATTGTGGGTTATGGAGAGTTTGATGGTCACGTTGTAAGGGGCCTAGACCTGGATGGCGATGATATGGTGGATATCGCAGTGATTGATGTCGATGATTCTGGCGATTTGTCACGAGATGACATCATCATGGAAGAGGGCAACGGCAACCAGGCCACCTATGGCGAACTGCAGGATTTTGCTCTCAATCAGTCGCATGATGATCATGACTCGATGACACCCAATCCTGACGTTGCCGATGACATGCCCGACTACATGGATGATGCATTAGCTCAACTCTAATTCTTTTCTACACCTTGCATCATGCGTAGCTTCATCTTCAGTCTGCTTTTGTTCATGGCATTTGCTACTATGCCTCAGCATTTGTCAGCACGCAACTATGCCTTGTGCGTGGGCTTGAATGATTACCCCGATGTGGTGGCCAATTACAGGCCGTCTAAGTTGCGTGTCAGTGTCAATGACGCAAAAGTGATGAAGCAGGTATTTGCAGCTAACGGTTTCAGTACATCGCTGCTTACCGACAGTGCCGCAACATGCCAAGCCGTGCTCAGGGCAATGAAATACCGGTTCTGCACGGCAAAGGGCAATGATGTCATCATCTTTTACTTCAGTGGTCACGGAACCGAGAAAGGGCTTCTCTGCTATGACGGCTTGCTCACTAACAATGAGATTGCTGAAGAAATGAGCAAGTGCAAGGCAAAGACAAAAATGATTGTTGCTGATGCATGCTACTCGGGCAAATTGCGCAATGATACCGTTTGGAAGCAGGCTTTTGCCAACGCCGAGGATGTAGTCCTCTTTCTCTCTTCACGCACCAATGAAGTCTCGCGCGAGACATGGTACAGCAACAGCCTCTTCACGATGTACCTTGAACGGGGCCTGCGTGGTGGTGCCGATGCCAATAGAGACCAAGTAATCACTTTGCGGGAACTCTATGATTTTGTTCACAATGGTGTGATTGAAGATAAGCGTTTTGGCGACCCTCACCACCCGGTGATGTGGGGCGGATTTGACGGTAACAGCGCAGTGCTCAACTGGCAGAACTATACCGAGAAGAGTAAAAAGAAGAATTCGAATAACAGTAAAATTAAGATAAATGCAACCACAAACAATTAATATCAAGTGTCCGTCTTGCGGCGTTGTGTTAAGAGTGACCAACTCCAAGAACGAGCCAGAGAAGCGCTTCTCCTGTCCGAAATGCGGGAAGCGCATCGTGGTACCTTTTTACAGGCTCAAAGTCGAGGATGGCGAAACTCAACTTGACGGTAATCCAGTTGCACAGTCCACACAACTGGGTGATGCCAACCTCCAGCAATCTTGTCACTTGATTTGCAATGGGGTTGAATATCCGCTTCCCATCGGGCGCAATGTTGTTGGTCGCAAAGCCAGTTCATCGAGTGCCGACATTCAGATTGAAACCTTGGACAAGTTTATGAGCCGTGAGCACATGATCATCAATGTGCGGCGCCTGCCTGATGGCGGCATCAAAGTTGACGTGAGCAATCACAAGAACAAGAACTCAACGCGCATCAATGATTTGTTGCTGCAGTCGGGTGACGCCATCGTCTTGCACGACGGTGACAAACTACAAGCGGGAAGCACTGTCATGACTTTCCACATTAATTAATCATCATTTATCGAAATGGAACTCAAGATATATCCTCCACTGGCGATACATGAACTGGGTGCCCGCGGCAATCAGGAAGATTACATCTATCCTCTTGATGGCCAGGCTACGGTTGATGACCACCTGTTCATTGTGTGTGACGGTATGGGAGGGCATGAGAATGGTGAAGTGGCAAGTGAGACATTCGCAGCGGCTTTGGCAGATTATTTCATGCGAAATGTCTCGGCCGATAATGTCTTGTCTGATGCAACACTAGACAAAGCCATTGACTATGCCTATGCCAAACTGGATGCAAAGGACGACGGCAACTACAAGAAGATGGGAACGACGCTCACCCTGCTGTACTTGCACAAGGGGGGTGTGACGGCCGCGCACATTGGCGACAGCCGCATCTATCATCTCAGACCCGGCAAACGTATCCTTTATATCAGCCGTGACCATTCTCTTGTCTATGACCTGTATCAGAGCGGAGAAATATCTTATGGAGAAATCAAGACCTCACAGCAAAAGAACGTGATTACTCGTGCCGTTCAGCCTGGTGAGGATAACAGGGTGAAACCCGATGTCATCCACATTACAGACATTAAGCCTGACGACTACTTCTACCTGTGCAGCGATGGCATGCTAGAGATGATGGATGATGATGAATTGTTCAAGCTGCTTTCGGGCCGTGGTAGTGATGAGAAGAAACTCAATAAACTCATTGCCGCCACCTCAGGAAACCAGGACAACCACAGTGCCTACCTCATTCATGTCAAGGATGTAAAAAAGGACCCTGCCGAGGAAAATCTCACGAAGAATGAGGAAGAAACGGCTCGCTTCAACGCTTTGAACATGAAGCAGGTGAAAAATGTAGGGATTGAGGATTTGGATACTAACGATGATGACGATGATGACATCACAAGAATCTCACAATCGCCCGATGACAGCAATCGCTCTCACCCCGAGGGTAATAAGAAATCGATCACATGGCTCTGGTGGGCTTTGCTCATTGCTGCGATTGTGGCGATTGCAGCGTGGTTGACTTTGTATGCATGGACTGGGAATTCAAAGCATGTTGAAAAAAGCCCGACTGTGGAAAAGACTGTTGAGGAGGCGTTGCCGGTCGAGCCGATTGCCCATCCCGTGTCGCATTCCTCAAAATCTCATGAAAGTTCAAGAGAACATGTTGCAGCCGAAGCTGTTAAAGCATTCAATAACAGAAAACAAGCCGCAACAGCATCAAGACAACAACAGGCAGCCCAAGATGTGGAATCCAAAGGCAATGGCCAGGATCGGGCATCGGCCTCAGAGCAAGACAACGATTGAAACCGTAGAATAATAAAGATATAGTCATTATGTCTAACCAAAATAACATAAATGTAGAATCGATGCTCAAGGTGGGCACCGTACTGCATGGCACCTATCGCATTGACAGTTACCTATCAAGCGGTGGCTTTGGTAATACCTATGTTGCAACTCACATCAACTTCAATGAAAAATATGCCATCAAGGAATTTTTCATGAAGGGCGTGAATGAGCGCGACGGCAATAACACCGCAGTGAGTGTGAGCAATAGCGAGAAGGTGACCGAGTTTACCGAACAGCTTGAGAAATTCAAGAAAGAGGCCAGAAGATTGCGCCAGCTGAATAATCCTCACATTGTCAGAGTGTATGACCTCTTTGACGAGAACGGCACGGCTTATTATGTCATGGATTATATCAATGGCGAGAACCTGAAGGAAAAGCTCAAAAGGACCAAAAAGCCCATTTCGGAAGGAGAGGCAGCCGATATCCTTATTCAAGTGCTTGATGCGTTGCAGGAAGTCCATTCCAATGGCATTTGGCATCTTGACCTGAAACCTGCCAATGTCATGCAGGATATAGACGGCACGGTTAAACTTATTGACTTTGGAGCCAGCAAGCAATTCAACAGCAAGACGGGGGGTGCCTTGTCCACTTCTTCGGTGACTTATACCAATGGCTTCGCACCCATCGAACAGATGGAGAAAAGCTATGAGAAACTGGGCCCATGGACCGACTTCTATGCTCTTGGTGCTACGTTATATAATGTGCTTGCCAATCAGCGACCGCCCATGCCCAGCGATATCAACGATGACCGTACCCCCGACAAACATGTGTCGTTGCCTCTGCCCAAGGGCATTAGCGACAATATGAGAGACCTGCTCTTGTGGATGATGAAGACTAACCGCAAGGAGCGCCCAACGTCGGTCAAGGAAATCATGGATTTCTTGAACGGTTCAGAGCTGATGGCAAATCATGATTCTGAGGCCACCTTGATTGACGTTCATGAGCGGGAAATGCAACAGCGTTTTCTCGAGCCCGATAACGACATCATTATCGAGGACGATGAAGAAGCGGCTAAGAATACGAAGAAGACCAAAAAGGCAATAATAATTGCCGCATGTGCCGGCTTGCTGATAGCAGTAGCATGCTACTTCCTCTTCAATGGCGGTTCTGGCTCAAAAGAATCAGGTGATGCTGTTGAACGAGTGGACACAACAACAACTCAAGTGGTGGATGAACTCTTGGAAATTCCACTGGGACCCTGTAAATACACAGGTCCTGTAAACCAAGCCGGCATGCCGCATGGCAAGGGTGTCGCCAAGTTTATCAAAACTCCCGACAAGTGTAAGGGCACTTTCATCAACGGTAATGTTGAGGGAGACAGCATCGTTTACACCTATGGTAATGGTGATACATTCGTCGGTTCTTACAAGAATAACCATGTGCATCGTGGCCGTTATACTTGGACTGATGGCTCCTATTTTGAGGGCTTCTTCATATTTGACAAGACGAAAAACGCCTGGGTGCCTGACCAGAAACGAGGAATCATGCATAATCCTTAATTCAATAGATTTAACGATGACGAATGATTACGGCATATCTGCAATCTAATCGTACTAAGAAATGAAAAAGTACTTAATCATATTATTTGCGTTTTCGTTGTTTGTGCTGGCGCCACAAGCATTCGCGCAGGCTCCTCAGGTTGCCAAACCGACAACCAAAACCGAGAAGCCTAAACCCACGAAACAACAGACTCGCGTTAAACAGCAAACAAAGAGTCAACGCAGCACTTATCGGCGTAAGAGCAATACGCCCAAACGCACATTTCTGCCACCGGCAAAGCCGAAATCCGACGCGAAGGACATTGAAGTCTCTTTCGGCTGTAATGTTTATGGTGCAGTCTTGTCGATTGACGGTGAACAACTCGGCGATGCCAACGAGCGCTATACCATCAAAGAAGGACAACATGTGGCACATGTCGAGGCCGATGGATATGACAGCACCGATATGCTTATCGATGTCAACGAGAATGAGGATAACCGTTATTTTTATCTGGAATTGTTTGAGATGGGTGATAACGAAGGTGAAACATTCGGCGATTGGGATGACTCTTGGTCTGATGATGCTGAAGAAGAAACCAAGGATCAGTCGTCAATACAGTCTCAAGAGCTACAACGGCCCCAACAATCTGTTGAAGAGTCACCTGTTGAGATAATGGATATGCCAAATGAGACAATCATGGTTAAAGGCATACCTATTGTCATGGTACATGTTCAGGGTGGAACTTACACTAGATATAAAGTGCCTGACAATATCGAATCCATAGTGAAAGGTAATGTGCGTTCAGGACTTCCTTCGGCACACAAGGTGACACTATCAAGCTACTATATTGGCCAGTGTGAGGTGACACAGGAGTTGTGGCATGCAGTCATGGAAGATGATGAGGTGGAATTTGGTCCCCAATTTCCCTATGATGAAGCCGACTGGGACCAGTGCCATGAGTTTATTGAAAAACTGAATGAATTGACTGGTAAACACTTCAGGCTACCAACCGATGCCGAATGGGAGTTTGCCGCTCGAGGTGGAGTGAAATCACATGGTTATGTGTTCTCGGGCAGCAATGATATTGATGAAGTTGCATGGTACTACAACAACTATGACGGCGTCTATCACGATGTCGGCACCAAAGCGCCCAATGAATTGGGCATCCACGATATGTCCGGTAGTGTGCCTGAATGGTGCGAGGACTGGTGGTGGTATTGGCCTGGCGTTGATGAGCAGTCTGCTCCTCTTGTGAATCCCAGGGGAGAAGAATATCATGGCTTGCATGTTATTCGAGGAGGTGGATATGGTCAGCCCGAGGATTGCTGTGTCTTCCGCCTGTATAATAATTCCGGAACAGGAACTTATGGTTTCCGTTTGGCGTTTTAATTTGGACGTTATATGTTCCCTGATTGAGGATTTGAATAATAATGAAAAAAATACCTTTACTATAATATGAGCAATAAGACTACTGGAAAGAAGAAAAACAAGCGCCGCAGTATCGTCCGCAAGATGTGGACGTGGTTTGCCATTTTTGTGGGATTGCTGGTGTTATTGTTTGTGTTGATTTACAACGGTGTGATCGGTTACATGCCGCCTATCGACCAATTGAAAAACCCGACAGACAAGTTCGCTTCGACTATCTATAGCGCCGATGGTGTGGAGATGGGACGCTATTACCGCAGCCGCAGTAACCGCATCTATGTGGACTTTGACGAGATGTCGCCCCACTTGACCGACGCTCTCATTGCTACCGAGGACTCGCGCTTTGACGAGCACTCAGGCATTGATGTGAAGGCTCTTGGCCGTGCTGTCATTAAGCGTATCATCATGGGCCAGAAAAGCGCTGGTGGCGGTAGTACCATCACCCAGCAGCTAGCCAAGCAATTATACTCACCCGAATCACACAACATCTTTGAACGTGCATTGAAGAAGCCGGTGGAATGGGTGATTGCTGTCAAGCTGGAGCGTTACTATACCAAGGACGAGATCATCAAGATGTACTTCAACCAGTTTGACTTCTTGAACAATGCTGTTGGTATTAAGATGGCAAGCAGGGTGTACTTCGACAAAGAGCCTAAGGATCTCAACATTCAGGAAGCTGCAACGCTTGTGGGCATGTGCAAGAACCCTTCTTACTACAATCCCGTCAGATACACCGAGCGCACCCGCCAACGCCGCAATGTGGTATTTGATCAGATGGTTAAGGCTGGATACCTCAGCCAGACGGAGTGCGATCAACTCAAGACGCTTCCCCTGGTGTGCAAGTTCCAGAAACTTGACCACAACGACGGTCCTGCACCTTACTTCCGCGAGGAACTGCGCCGTGTGATGAGCGCCAAAAAACCCAAACGCAGTGATTACCCCTCATGGAATCAGCAGGCATTTATTGACGACTCCGTAGCATGGGCGGTGAATCCGCTGTACGGCTGGTGCAACAAGAACACCAAGCCCGACGGGTCACACTATGACATCTATACCGACGGACTGAAGATTTATACTACCATCGATTCTCGCATGCAGGAGTATGCCGAAAAGGCTGTGCACAAGCACATGAGCAAAACGCTCCAGCCCGCCTTCCTGCGTGAGCGTGGCGGCACTAAGAACCCTTACACCAACAACAAGCAGGAGTTGTCTAGCGCCGGCAAGCAGGCGCTCATCAATGCCGCAATCAGGCATAGCGAGCGTTACCGTGTGCTCAAGAATCAAGGCCTGAGTGATGCTGAGATCATGGACAACTTCAAGAAACCTGTGCAGATGCACTTGTTCAATTACGAGGGTGGCTTTGATGCTCAAATGACACCGCTCGACAGCTTGCTCTATACCAAGTCGTTCCTGCGTTGCGCCATGATGTCGATGGATCCCGTCACAGGCTTTGTTAAGGCCTATGTGGGCGGTCCAAACTTCCGTTTCTTCAAGTATGACATGGTTTCAACGGGCCGTCGTCAGATCGGTTCAACTGTTAAGCCGTTTGTCTATTCCCAGGCCATTGAATTTGGAGGCTTGACACCGTGTTCAACACGTCCCGGCGGTGCTCCCAACATCATCTGGCACAACGAGGTTTACAATCCTGCCAATGAGGGTAGCGGCGGCGGAATGTCGTTGAAGCAGGCGTTGACCTACTCCAAGAACTGGATTTCGGCCGGTTTCATGCGTGGCACACGCGAAAACTGGATTGAACGCAACGGCTACTATACTATGACTCCCGATGAACTGGCCCGATGGATGCACAGCTTTGGCATCACCAGTTATCTTGACCCTGTGCCCGCATTGAGTTTGGGCTCTTGTGAGGTGTCTCTGCGTGAGATGGTGGCTGCCTATTCGGCATTTGCCAATGGTGGTATGCGTGTAGAACCGGTTTATGTTTCTCGCATTACCGACAATCGTGGCAATGTGTTGGCAGAGTTTACAGGCAATCAGACTGAGATTATGAGCGAGGACACCTATCTGAAGATGCTTTCCATGCTCACCGAGGTTGTTAATAGCGGTACTGGTGCACGCTTGCGTTATGCCTACGGCATCACAGCCGAAATGGGCGGCAAGACTGGTACCACCAACTTCCATAGCGATGGTTGGTTTATGGGCTTCACGCCCGAGCTGGTGACAGGTGTTTGGGTTGGTGGCGAAGAACGCTACATTCACTTTAACAGTATGGCAATGGGACAGGGTGCTGAGGCGGCACTTCCCATTTTGGGTTACTACATGAAGTGGCTCTATGACGACAAGTCATTGCCCTACAAGCAGAGTACCAAGTTTGATTTCCCCAAGGGCTTTAATCCTTGTGGTGATGAACTCGGTGGCTACTATGGCAGTGGCGGCGGCAGCTGGCACGGCGGTGGCGGCGGTGGCGATGCCGGTGATGGCGGTGGCGGCGGCCAAGAAGATGCTGCTACTGAGGGCCTCTTTGACTGATTGTCACACGATGCTATGACATCTGTATTACAATCGAG
>Ga0255060_10000487_pt1 | contig 9821 bp, 8 predicted proteins | sample 172RNAGHGlowgp2_FD_183094 | JGI IMG/M metagenome (GOLD analysis project Ga0255060, IMG submission 183094) | Metatranscriptome of sheep rumen microbial communities from Palmerston North, Manawatu-Wanganui, New Zealand - 1728 RNA GHGlow gp2... | ecosystem: Host-associated > Mammals > Digestive... | reverse complement strand
TGTTCCCGCTCTTACACAGTGGATCAAGAAGTCTAAGATCAAGACTTTCACATCTGCTTGCGCAACAATCAAGACAGCTGTTTGGGCTCAGGCTGCTGAGTCTTATGGCACAGATGGTACTGTAAAAGTTGACTGGTCAACAGTTTCTGCTGACGTTGGTAAGCAGGTTACTAATGGTACAGGCGGCGTTTATCAGGTAACATCTTTCAACTTCCAGAACGACAACATCACTGTTACTGACAAGGCCTTCCAGGGCGTATGGACCGGTGATACTTGGAACGTAACTGAGAAGAAGTAACGATTATTTACTTTTAGTGTAAACTAATTTTGAGCCTCGTGCTTTGTGCCAACAGCACGGGGCTCATTTTTAAGTAGAACCGTTTATCTTCTGATATCTCTGAAAAGGGGTTAAAACAATGCCTGAAAAAGTCGCTGTAGGTCTGTTCTTGTTCCTGCTCTTTATGTTCGGAGCATGCATAGGTAGTTTCTGCAACGTTATTGCCATGCGTGTGCCGCTCAAAGAGAGCTTTGCAAAAGGCAGGTCTCATTGTCCGAAGTGTAAGCACGATCTTTCTGCTTTGGACCTTATACCTTTTTTCAGTTGGATATTCTTACGCGGCAAGTGCCGTTACTGTAAAGAGAAGATCTCATTCCGGTATCCGTTTACGGAACTGGTTGGAGGTCTTGCCGCATTGTTTTCTGTGTGGCAGCTGAGTGTTACTGTTAATGCTCTGGTTCTCTTTTATTTAATTATGGTACTTGTAACCTTATCATTGATTGATTTGGAGACCATGGAGATTCCGGATGGATTCCACATTGCAATCCTTGTGGCTGCAATTCTCAGTTATTGGTTTGGTCCTACGTTTGGGATTATGGATCCCGGTATTGTTTCCCGTGTTATAGGTTTCTTCGTTGTAAGTGTGCCTATGTATATTCTGGCAATGCTTACCGGAGGCTTCGGCGGGGGAGACATTAAACTTATGGCCGTTGCGGGCCTTCTGCTTGGCTGGAAAGCAACTCTCGTTGCATTTATGGTCGGTATATTTGCGGCAGCTTTCTACTGCATCTATATTGTCATTTATGCTGCGGTTGCCGTTGCAAGAAAGAAAGCAGATTCTTTCAAGGACGGAATGCACTCTGCCATGAAGAGACAGTTTGCGTTTGGACCTTATCTGAGTGTGGGTATTGTTGTTGCGTATCTGTACTCAGAACAACTTATTTCGTTTTATTGGGGAATGTTTCTGAAGTAAGCAAACGTTTCAGAACGCCCTGATTGGCATTCCGTGCCCTGAAAACAGGGCTTTGTGGAATGTTTGCTTACCAAGCATTTCTTGGCAAAGTATTTCTTTGCGCGTTTTTTATTACGCGCGCGCATATTTTAAGTAAAGGAGTGGTAACGTGCCCGTATACAGTTACAATGCCGTAACTCTTGATGGCAAAAAGAAGAGCGGCACTCTCGAGGCAGACAACCCTCAGAAACTTGCGGAACGTCTCCGTGACATGGACCTCTACGTTTCGGATTTCAAGGTCAAGGGCGGATCAAAGACTCTGACTAAGTCCAAGCTTAAAGCAACAGACCTCTCCGATATGTGCCGTCAGATTGGTACGATGGTAGGTTCCGGTGTCGTAATCGCACGTGCGGTTGACATTATCCGCAGCCGTCAGGGTATCAACCCGAAAATCAAGGAGATATACGACGGCCTTTATAACTCGCTCAGACAGGGTATGTCTCTCTCTGAGGCGATGGCAGACCAGGGTAACACTTTCCCGAAGATGCTCATCAACATGATTATTGCCGGTGAGTCTTCCGGTACCATGGACCAGACTCTTATGAGAATGGCTGAGCACTACGACAAGGAAGAACGTCTTAACTCGCAGATTAAGAGTGCCACAACTTATCCGAAGATTTTGATTGTAATTATCGTTGCGGTAATTATCATCCTCTTCGCTGTTGTACTTCCTACATTCTTTGAAACATACAAGGAAATGGATATGGAACTTCCGACCGTAACCAAGATTATGGTTGGTCTTTCCGATTTCATTACAAAGAAGTGGTATATTTACATTCCGGTTGTTGTTGCCATATTCTTCGGTTGGCGTATTGCCAATGCAAATCCGGATTTTGTTCTTTGGAAAGATACAACTAAGGTTCACCTTCCGAAGATTGGTCCTCTCATGAGAATCATCTACACAGCCCGTTTTGCAAGAACAATCGCTTCGCTTTATGCTTCGGGTATTCCGCTTGTTGACTGTCTTACAATCGCGGCCGGTACAGTAGGCAATACCTACATTGAAAAACAGGTTGTTGAATGTATTAAGGATGTTAAAGGCGGTGCGGCAGTTTCGGAAGTCATACGTACTATTGACGGTTTTGACTCAAAACTTTCTGCGACTATCCTCATCGGTGAGGAGACCGGTAAGCTGGATGAGATGCTTCTTTCTACAGCTGACCAGTTCGAGTACGAATCTGAGCAGGCTACAGGACGTCTTACAGCTCTCATTGAGCCGGTAATGCTCGTTGTAATGGCCGGTCTTGTCGGTTCAGTACTTATCGGCGTTATCGTACCCATGTACGGTATGTATGAGGGTATCGACGCCAACGCCGGCGTTTAATATTAAAGGAGGGAAAGAAAGAGTATTATGATTACTTCCGTTTATGTTTCAAACGAAAAAATACAGGTACTCACAGGCGAGAAAGACAAAAAGAATCGCCTGGATGTAAAAGCGGTTATGTACGCTACGCTTCCCGAAAAGGCCATGGCTAACGGTGTCATTACCGACGAGCTCGGCGTAAAGGAAGCCGTTCAGAAGATCTGGGATAAGTACAATCTTCCGAAGAAGGACGTACATCTCGTAATTGACTCCGGCACAATCCTTAACAAGAAGGTTGCTTGCCCTGTAGTTCCGAAGGAGTCCGTTCCGAATATCGTTAAAGAAGAATTCAAAGATGTTGAAGGTTTTGCTAACTTCCTCTTCGACTACACGGTAATCGAAGATGGCCGCAACGGTGAGCCTCTGCTCTTCGCCAACGCTGTAGGTAAGGAACTTGTTTCTGCTTATGTTCGCGTTTTCAACGGCCTTGGAATTACAATTTCGAGAATCAACACCGGCATTAATGCCGAAATGGCTCTTATAGCAGCAAACCCTGCAACTGCTCGTGACACACAGATTGTGGTCAATCTTGACCCGACAAGCCTTACATCAGTTCTTTACATCGATGGTAAGTACAGCTTCGCAAGCCGCAGCCGTCTCATCGAGGCCAGAGGTTCTGAGGCTTCACGTATGGAAATCGTTCGTGCGCTTTCTTCACTCATTCAGTTCGCACGTTCTGAAAACTCCCAGAAGCCCGTTAAGGCAGTATACGTTTGCGGTATGGTAGAGTCTGAAGCAGACCTTTGCCCGAAGATTTCGGCAATGCTCGGCTGCCCGGTATCAACTCTTCCCGCATGTGACAACATTACTTGCACTAAAGACAGGAACAAGGCAGCTTTCCTTATGGCTGACTACACCTATGCTTTAGGCAATATGCTTTAAGAAAGGAGCGTGTGATATATGGCTTTCAAGAAAAAAGATGCCAATCCGATGATGATTGACGGCAATACATCCGCTCCGGCTCCTGCAGCTCCTGCAGCAAAGGAGAAAAAGTCCAAGGCTAAATACCTTGAACCCAATGTAATGAACTTCTACGAGCAGTATAAGGTTGTAGTAGAAGGCAAGAAGAAGGACGTTGACCTCGCTAAAATCCTCAAGCCTTTGATTGCTGTTCTTATAGTTGTTCTTGCAATATTTGTTCTTCTTGAAGCGATTCTCATCGGTTTCAAGGCCAAGAACAAGTCTCTTGACAAGTACATCAACGATCCCGCAAACATTGCTTCTTATAATGAGGCACTTGCGGTTAAGGAAGAGACAGATGCAGTAAACGCTGCTAAAGCCAACATGGAAACTCTTCTTACAGCAATTGACACATATCCGAATGTTGGTAAAGACTTCTTTGCTAAAGTTGCTTCTGCAGCTACGAAGAATAACGTTACCGTCACCAACTATGCTTATGCAAATGATAACGGGTTGCTGAACCTGTCTTGTAACGCAAATGCTACTAAGGACATTTCTCAGTTCGTTCGTGATCTTGAAGCACTCGGTCTTTTTGCAAACGTTAATTATACCGGATTCCAAAGCAACGGTGATGCCACAGGTGGATATGGTTACTCAGTTGACTGCACTTGTCTTGGCGATTCTAACTATTCACAGGCCGATGCAGGCACTGAAGGCTAAGAAAGGGGAGATTTATAATGACAGAAAAAGATAAGAAAACCTTAATTATTGCTGCTATTGCTCTCCTTATATTCGGTATCGCTTTCCTCGGTATCAGACCCGCAATAACAAATCTGAAAGAGGCAAGAGCAAAAAATGTAGAGCTTTCAGCACAGAAGCAGACTATGCAGACAGAGATTAACTCTCTTCCTACATATAAGACAAATCTTGAAACAGCTAAAACAAGTTACAATGCAACGGCTGACCGTGCATTTGCGGATCTTCCTAACGATAAGATTCATGACGTTGTTATTGATGAAATCGTTACACCGCTCGGTCTTGACGTAAGAGCGTTCCGGATCAACAGCATTGAGCCTCTTGGTATTAACAATTATGTTGTTCCTTCTGCCGATGCAGCTGCTTCGCCGGCTCTTGTTGCAGGCACAACGGATCTTGCTTATATTACTGTCGATGTTGTAGGCACGCAGGATCAGGTAATTGCACTTGTTGATAAACTTAATGCTACAGAAGGCACATATCTTTCGAGTGTTTCGTTCTCAACAGTTGCAGATAATGCTACAGTATCAGTTCCGTTTTATATGGTACTTTCTGAGACATTTGAATAATTCGGTTCTTTAGAAGAACTCCGATAAAACGAAAAGATTTTGGCACAAGTTCCGATTTTTTTCGGGGCTTGTGCCGTTTCTTATTTTTATGAATCAAAAAAAATTAAAAAAATGTTAAAAAACTATTCACATTTTCGTTTCTCTAGTATATAATGGATTCATAAAGCGGGGTAGTCTGTTTGCCCGCTGGATGCACGGGAATTATTCATAATCTGTATTATGTATAATTTTTAATCAGCTTCCAAATTGAGGAGGTATATATTTATGAGAGTATTGGGAAACAGAAAGGGTTCAGCACTGCTTTGGTGCATACTCTTGATTATTATTCTTACTATTCTTCTGGGTAGTGTACTTACGGCTACTTATGCCTACTACAATTACACTATGCGGACTGTCAAGAGGCAGCAGGCCTATTTTACGGCCCGTTCCGCAGTGTCCATGCTCCTTGAGGAACTCACTTCTGAAGAGCAGGTGGCCACAAATGGCGAATATCTGGAGTCTTCTATCTCGGTGCTTCCTTCAAGAAAGGGCGCTGATCATGCTGTAACCGTAAGCGATTTCGGTTTTGGTGAGAAGATGGGTACTGCTGAAGCTACTCTTGTACGTAATGATGACGACGAAATTAATATCGAAGTAACGGCTTATTATCCCGATAATGTAAATGGTGAAAAGTATGTTATGAAGGCTACTGTTTGCCGCCAGCCGCTTTATTTCGGTGGTATTGCTGTTAAGCATCTTTCGCTTAACGGTAAACTTACTCTTGGCGAAAACACAGACCTTTATTGGAACAATACAGATATTTTCAACACAGCCGGTAATGGTTCTTCATTTAAGAACAATGGTGGTACTATTACCGTTAATGGTAACCTTGTTACAAAAGGAGATGCCACAATTACTGCCGGTAACGTTGTTGCAGGTAGAAACTTCTATGGAACCGCTACGTTCTCCGGTGATTCTCTTCATTCAAAGAAAATCTGGTCTCCGACCGAGTATATTATTTCAAATAAGACATTAAGAGTTGATGATGCTGAGAACACGGAGTACACAACAAATGTCATCAATACTCTTAAGAATATTACAAACTATACCATTAAATATTGTAACAGCAGAGGCACAAGTGCTTTCGGTCCGAACCCCGTCCTTGCGGATATTTTAGGTATTGATGTCGGCCAGCTTATGTCAGGTATTCCAATCATCGGTAACATTGTTACTGATACAAATGACCAGTTTATGAAGATATCTGACTCTAATAACAGTGCTCTGTCCATTAGATACATTAAGCTTCTCTCGACGTATAAAGCGATCTCGGATGCGCTTGACAATGCTCCTTTGATTCTGCAGCCAATGATTAATATTATTCGCGCCTTACCTACAACGCAGGCGGCAGCCAGTCTTATGAGAGATTGCTACGATGCTCCTTGGATTGAGTTTTCTTCATCTGATGAAGGCAACAGATCTGATGAGGTTGTACCTCTTACTTACCTCTTTGTTGACAGCAAGCTTGGTGTCCGTGTTCAGTATGGTAGGGATCCTGGTAAAGCCAGTTTTATAGGTCAGATTACTGATAATATTTCTAATAATGTTGGCTCATTTATCAATAGCGTTTTTGATATTCGCAATAAGCCCAGTTATCTTGTTGCTTATATGGAACCCAATTCTTTTATCGAACTCGGTTACGGTTGTGGCAAGGGCCATAAGAATCCGGTAACCGGCGTTACTGAAAACAACAGCCGTAACAGAGGTACACCGCAGAATCTTGTTTTCCTTTACTCACTGTACGGCGGAGATAACACGACAGTTATCCTTCACGATGGTGTAACGGTTGTAGGTGAGATTATCTGTGATAATCTTATTGTTGAAGGCGATGCGAAGATAATTTACTCATCAATAAACGGCGGTCAGATAGCCAAACAGAAGATTGCTGAGTATTGGGCTGTATCTAATTTCTCGGATTAAGGGGGCTGCTTTATGATGAAACTTGATAATAAAGGTTTGACTCTTGTTGAGCTTATACTCGCAGCAGTTATCCTTGCAATTTCCGGACTTATGCTTGCCACGACTTTCACATCTGCAATGAGAGTTATGAGTCGTGCAATACTTTACAAGAACGTCAGTGCAACAGCTGCAGAGACAGTTGAACTTGCCGAGGAACAGGAACCGGTCGAAAACTTTGTTTACGATGTTGACAGTTCCGAAAAGAACGGCACATTGACTATCACTTACAAGAAAGACAATGTTGATGGTACAACGACAATGAGCGGTCAGTACTATTTTGCAGAGGTCTCAAAAGATGACGAGAGGGTCGGCCTGACTTACAAGGAGTTCCTTCCGAGTAACTTCAGTTACGACATTCCGGCGACCCCTGTAGGGGATTAAGTATACAGAAAGGACGAGTGACTTATGAATATTTTTGAAATAAGAAAAAATAAACTCGGTATGACACTTGTGGAAATGGTTCTTTCCCTTGTAATCCTCGGTATACTTATGACTTCTACTATGGGTATGGTAATATCGAGTAACCAGATATTCATTTCAACAAGTAAAGCCGCAATTGACAAGCAGGTTGGTAACTACTCTTTCGATTTTATCGAAAAGGTTCTCCGTTACACAACACACATGTCAATCTACAATGAGGGTACTTCACCCAATGACTCCAATCTTCAGTCTCTCTCATTGAATAAGACTGATAATACCAATGATTCCGGCATACTTATGTTTAAGCGTGCCGAGGATAACGATCCTTATTCTCTTTACGATAATGGTTTCTACGGCAATAGAACAATCCAGTATTCTGTTCATAAGGTCGGTAAAAAGAGCCAGCACGTAAAACTTAAAGTAACTGTCTTCAGAGAGGGCAGAGCGGTTTATTCGAGAGAATCTGTTGTCAAGTGCTTGAACCTTAACCTTGTTGCAATAGGTGACGGTGCAAATCCGATTGTTGATAAGTCATCTGCTGATTCAGTAAACCAGACAATCACATTCTCCGTTGATGAAAAACTTCTTTCCGGCGGTAAGAATGCTTACTCACTTGAGTTCAAGGTTTCCGAGTTCATGGGTAAGTACAACAAGATTCAGAAAGCTTATGTCGCCGATATAGGTAAGGCTTATACAAAGTATATTAGTGGTAACTATGATGCTGAGGTAAACCCCGGTATTCGCGGTACAACTGATGCTTACAACGGCAGAATTGAAGCTGAAACATACGCAGCCAGAATGAATGCCTATACAAAGATTGTATTTGGCGATGGCGCAACACCCACAAAATATGATCCCGATCATATTGAGAATTGTGTAAATCTTCGTGCTTACTATCAACAGCAGATTAATGATCTTCTGAAGTTTGATCTTAAATCTTCAAATGCTGCAGGTTTTACCAATGGTAACTTTACCAACAATATTATCGGTACAACATCTTACAAGCTTCATAATGGTGATGCCTTCTACGGCGTAGTTGCGACCAAGGAAGAGATGTACTTTGGTTTCATGCTCAACCATTATGACAAGAATGGTGATGGCTCCATTTCAAAGGCTGAATATCCTCAGTTTGAGGGAGACTCGTTCTTCAAGGGAACATCCATGGATGCCTACATTAACAACACAAGCAATAACCAGATGGTTATCATGTGCTACTTCAAGGACAATGTTGCCAATGATAACTACAGGGGTCTTGTAGCAAAGACAACCCAGGATGTTTACTCCTTCAACGGATCTGTTTCGCACTCTGCTGCAGCGAATGGATCAGCAACTAAACCCGGAGCATCAACAATCCAGGATTACAGCGGAAATAACAGTGATGTACCTTCCGGTACAAGTTATCTTAATACCTCCAAAGTATATGTCTACTATTCAGATAACAATTACAGAGCCGGTAGCACAAATCTCAACTATGACCGTTCTGGTAATATTATTTCCGGATACACATATCCCGGCACGGCAATTGAAAATTATCTCAAGAATACACTCGGTGCAAAGAATGCTACTCCTTCTTTTAATGTAGCATCACATATTTCAGGTTCGGATCATAACGATACTAAGAATTGCTCTTATACCGCACCGACCGACCTTACAGAAGGCTGGTATTATTCCAAGGTTCCGTATTACAGTGCAGGTGCTGCTAATACTAAATATTGTTTCTGTCTCTTCTATCTCCAGGCTATTGATCAGACCGAAGAGGCTGACGGCCAGGAAATAGTACTTAATCCGAATAAAATTGCCATCTTCAGAGGCGGCAAAATTAATTACTCGTTTGCCAACAGCTCGGGTGTATTAGAAACTATTTACTATAAACTGGGTTCATTCACTTATGACCAGGCGCAGTTTACAGTAAGCCACGAAGCACAGGGCGGCAACACCACTTCCACTGACTTCCTTGAGTACACAGCTCATCAGTATATTGACTATGCACTCTACGGAACAGACTGGAACTCCTGGTTCAATGCGAACCCTTCAGGTCTTATTAACCAGCTTGCGAATGTTGTTACGAATTTCGTTAACACAATTCGTGGTAAGGCCATAAATAAGAACATAACCAGCATAAGTACGGAAAATGCAGTTCAGTCGCTTGGTAACATCGGACAGCACAACATTTCTACTGCGATGGACAATCAGGCTGCATCTTATAACCTTGCTTGGTGTGTTTACAGCCCGAAGCGCGGCACATGGTACTATCTGCCCGCAAGATCAACAAGACTTTCAGGTCTTGCATCTTCCTTCTCATTCTCATCAAAGAAGGACGCACCGACACCGCTTGATGCTGACCTTGATGACGGTTCCTGGAAATCCTCCAGCGCAATGGTAAGTGATATCGAGATGCGTAAGCTGTCAAGCAACGGTCTCTTCGGACTTGTTGATACGACATCTGACGTACTTTGGGTAGCACTTCCTACAGGTAACACAATCGATCTTGATACTGTTACCGGTTAATCGCAGATTTCTGCAAACCCG
>Ga0255060_10000485_pt1 | contig 9827 bp, 6 predicted proteins | sample 172RNAGHGlowgp2_FD_183094 | JGI IMG/M metagenome (GOLD analysis project Ga0255060, IMG submission 183094) | Metatranscriptome of sheep rumen microbial communities from Palmerston North, Manawatu-Wanganui, New Zealand - 1728 RNA GHGlow gp2... | ecosystem: Host-associated > Mammals > Digestive... | reverse complement strand
GTTTATAAATAGCATTCTTCCGAAACTTGCAGCTATCGCGGAAGAAAAAGATCTAATATTTATTTTCACAGATGTGCAAAAAATCACAGATCAAGAAAGCAACAACTTTTTTAACAATTCACTTAATGCTATTTTCTTATTAGATAGTATTGCAGAATTTGCCGCTGAACGAGGACAAAAAACGGTATTCGGCAGTATGGATGTGAAAGCGCTAAAGGAAGAATATGCACGATGCGAAACTGGAGACGGATTTTTTTATGATATTGAAGCTGACAAACTCATGAAGATGAAGTTTATCCGGCAAGATAAATGGAGGAAATAGTTATGGCTGATGGTAATCATATTAGATGTGCTGACATCGAAAAGCTTGTCCAATTTGAAAAGGATAGTCAGACTGCTAAGGAAAAATTTGATGAAATAAAGAAGAAATTCAAAGATATCAACGATGCACTGCTTTCAAAGTGGCAAGGCGCCGGTGCGAATCAATATCGAAAAGAGGTTGAACACATTCTGGAGAAAATCGGAAGTGTTGGCGAAGTTCTTGATGCAATAAATGAAGGAGCTGTAAAAAGTGCAAGAGATGCATATTTGCAACTCGATGCAGATTTAGCTGCATTCAATGAAAATCCAACAGCTGGGGATGGTGAAAACAAATGAGTGAACCAGTTAACGGGACTGATGATCTTGGAAATATCGATCTTTCTGATGAAACCAAAGACAACATTAAGCAGAAGATCATTCTTTTTGAATGCAATGATAATCAAGTAGACAAATCTATTTTTGGCATTTTAGCATTACCAGAGAACTTGGAAAAGAAAGAGAAGTGATTCGGTGAGTACCCAGATAAAGGGCAGTAAATTCATTTATGAGATTGATGAAAAGGATTTCCCTCATGGCTTTATTGCTCAGGGAACCGAAAGCTTTGTCTTTAAAGGCAGAAAAATCTCTGTAAACGGTCACGATGAAGAAGATTTATCGTTTTCTTGTGTTTTAAAGTTCAAGCCCTACTCTCGTGCTCGCTTTGAGCGATTTACGAATAATGAGCTTAGAATATTTGAAGAACTTCAAGAGTGCCGAAGCGTAGCTCGAATATATGATGTTATAGAAGATCTTGGTGATAGTTTTGATCTGAAGACTCCAGAAATATCAAAGCACATCAGGAGCAAAGGCATAATTCCAAGTGATACAACGATACCTTGCTTCTGTGTTGTTGAAGAATACATTGATGGTTGGTCTTTGGAACAATACTGTATCCGACAGTTTTGGGGGCTTGAAAAGTTCCAAGACAATCGTTGGATAAAATACCACGATTTTAGGGACTTTGAAAAAGAAGAAGTACTAAAAAGATATAAGGATGAAAAAACATTCTTTAGATATCAAGATAAGATGCTACATTACATGCTGAGTCTGTGCGGCATATTACAATTTATAAGCATGACATCCAAAAAGAAAGTGCTGCATCTTGATATAAAACCCGAAAACATCATGGTCACAAGCCAAAGCGAAGAATTGGTTTTAATCGATTTTGGTCGTTCTGAGTTTTTAGAAGATAGTGAACGATATATATATCATAAACTCTCTCCATTTAAGTACGTAAACGATAATGGCGTCAGAGTCAAGGAAGACATCAACCATGCATTTTGTCACGGAACGATTGGGTATGCGGCTCCTGAAACTTTCAGAGATGCATTAGATGAACGTTTCATTTTAGATCCACCACCAAAAGATGAGACGAAAGATAATGACGAGTCGAATAATAATAAAGAAAAAAAAGATGCAGAAATAACAAGAGGGTTTGAATTTGGAAGAATGTCGATTGAAAGTGATATTTTTTCCTTTGGAGCAACCGTCTGGGAATGCCTGAATATTGTTGAATTAGTAACTAACAGTGAAGAATTTTCAACTTTAACCCGTAAATCACGATTTTATGAATCGCATCTGCTGAATTACGATTCTTATTATGAGCGAGATTTATCTCTGGAATGCACCGGACCATTAGGTGGAAGATACAATCTTGCCTTACAGAATATTATAAAGAAATGCACTCGTGAACGCTCAACTGGGTATATGAATGATCCAGCGTTCTATCATGGATATGACGAGATAATTCGTGATCTGGAAGATGCCCGTGACTCTATTCCAGCTGTGAAAAAGGGCGAAAACAAACAAGTAAAAAACGCCTCAATAACGCTAGGATTCTGTATTGGTTGTTTTCTTTCTTTGCTTTTGGTATCTGGAATCTACAGAGCAGTTGGATCTCGAATTGCTAAAAACAATTGGGATAATTTGGTTAGTGATATCGAGGAGCATATTAAAAAAGGAGATTCGGCTTATCAAACTACAAAACAAGGCGAGCTTTCCAATATTGCCATTGAACGAATGGAATTAGCAACTGGAGCACAGGAACTTGAGGTTTGTGATGAAACGTTTGTGTTCTTATGCAAGGATAGTGTGATTAATTCATCAGAAGCGGCACTTATGATTACATTGCTTAATCAGCTTGATGATAGTAGTGATAAGATCCGATTTGCTGATAAGATTATTGAGCACGCTAATCCAGTTGAGTTACCGTCAATTGTAGCAAGCATCAATTCACTAGGTCTTTCTACTGACGATATTGGATACAAGTTGGCGATAGCTCTTTACTGCGTTGACAGAGAAAACGATTATGATTATGTAGATGCATATGATTTGATTGTACAAAATGCCAACTTAAAAGAATACCGTACCATTATCAAAATGCTCGCTGTTACTTTAAACAATAAGGGCGACTATGTTATTAATCAGATAGCAGAACAAAAAAGTGTGAAGCGTTCAGAGATTATTGAAACGCTTAATAGTCTTGAAAAACTGTGAGGTGACAAATGTGGAACTCATAAAACGAATCAAGTCTTCCTTTGATAAGAGATTTGAGAAAAAGCCGGTTTTAGGTAACATAATATATGGTGTTTTTACTGGTTTTGTTGTTTGCACTTGTATTCTGTTTGTTGTGATTATATTTACTATATTAACCGGTCTTCATAGCACGTTTGGAATTAACTACAAATCTTGGCGACTATTTATGATGCTTGCACTGTTTGTTGCATTGATGGCCTTTGTTTTAGGGGCGTTTGCGTACTTTCCTTATCGAAGGAAAGGAAATAGCTTGTTCAAAAAAGAATATGTTAATGGGACTTCATATAAAGCTTTACATACTCTATTGAAGCCTACAAAAAGTGATAACACTCACGAAGAAAACGGTGATGATAAACATGAGTAAGAACAAATACTACAGGATTTTGTTGTATAGTGTGATATCATTTCTCATATCATCTTTGTCGTTTGTTCTAATTCCTTTGTCAAGTTTTGAAGGAAGTAAACTGCAGAAGGCATTAGCATATATGGTCGGGTTATTATTTTGGACAGGGTTAATTGTTGGTCTAATACTAACACATTATCTGAGTAAGATTCGTCAGGAACATAATTATAGAAAATACTTACTTCCTGGAATCTTTTGTTTCTTTAAAAATAAGAAAAGCCGAGTTTGCGATATTCTTATGATTATTTCGACAATTGCTTTTATTGTCGTGAAGGTTTCCTTTTCTAACAAAATATTAACATTGAGCATAATATTGTCATTACTAGTATTCTTTGTTTATATTCATTCAGTTTTAAACGGAAATAATTACGCATTTGCAGTCAAGAAAGGAGTACATCAATGAAAAACGCGAAAAGAATGTTTGCTTTTATTTCAGCACTTGCACTTGCTGTTAACTGTAATACCCCCAGCTTTGTGGCTATATCTGAAGATACTGTCAATCTAGATGATAGCGTTGATCAGCAAATCGAAGATGTATCTGAACCTACAACTGAAGATAATTCCTTGAATTTAAATGTTGTTATTCCTGATTACTGGACAAACAATTTTGATGGATGGACTGTAGATGTCAGTACAGATGCAACGTTATATTACAAGACAAGTAAAACACCTCTTGCTAATCATATGTGGGGAACCTATTCTGACTCCGATGCCAAACTTTGGAATGATGGCACGGCGTTTGAAGAGGGCGAGGGATATATCAAGTTCTGGGCTGTTAGAAAACAAGGTGATCAGGATGAAGTTGTAGATTGTCAGGCTTGGCCTTATAAGTATGATACAACAATCCCTGACGCTTTCAGCGTTGAAAGAATCAGAATCGACGATAAGACTTTTGATATAAGGAGTTCATCCTCAATAAATGATAATCTTTCTTCTAATCTTGAGATTTACTATGTAATTGATAACAGCGAGTTGACAGTAAGATCTGAAATTGAAGCTGCAGGCACCAGGATTTCAATTAATGAAAATAATGGTGAGTACGGATTCACTCTTCACGGTGATCCGTCAATGCTTGATCACGAAGTGGTCTTTTATGTAATTGACGAGGCGGGCAATATTCAGCATACATCGATTGTTATAAAAGATACTTCTAAGCCGTATCTGAGTGTATCAGGGATTGAAACGGATGAAAACAAGTGGAGCAATACCTTAAACTGGCTTGTAACATCGATTCCAACTGATGATGTATCAATCTATTTCAAAACATCAGAAAGAAATGAACATGACTGGGGTACATATGTATCAGCAAGCGAGTGGGATTCTGAATGGGATTCGGACGCACTGGCAGATGTCATTCCGGAAAATCACCATTATGTTCATTTTTGGGCAGCTTATGATAACGACTTGGATCGTGAAGTTGCAGAAGAGACATTTCATTATAATTTCGATAAAACAAAACCTACTGAATTCATTGTTAATATGTCTGAACCATTTTGGCCACAACCCGGAAATATCTGGTGGTCGCAGCGGAGTTTTACTACAGATGCACCATTTTTTGAGAACGGATCTGGAATTGAATCTGTAACATATAAGATTGGTGGAGATGGTGAACAGTATGTAGAATTCAATGAATCGAATGGTGGGTACGTATTTACTACTAACATAAATAACGACGATCGTCTTGCTAATAATACGATTACATTTATTGTTCGAGATAGAGCGAAAAACGAACAAACCTTTGTAATTAATACTATCAAGAGTTCAAAGCCAGTTATAAAAAAAGTTTCTGTTGTCTATTCTGATAAAACAGAAGATCTTGAAAAGGCAACTGCCAAACCTTCACTTATATTTGGAGATGAAAACTCAAAGACGAATCCTTGCTCCAATGCAGTATATGCCAATGATAGTGACTATATTAAGCTTGAAATTGAGGATGCATCTCTTAATAGCATTGTCATATGCGTAAATGGAAAAGACCAAAGCTTTAGTGTGAGAGATCAACGTGAAGCAGAACGAAATGGAATAATTGTTTATTCCGACAAGTCAAATTACAGTCTGAAAAATTGCTATATACCGATAAATAAACTCAGCGGTCTTATTGATAGTAAAGCAAACACTATCAGCTTTTCGGTAAAGAATCACGGTAATACTGCAAGCGAAAAGACCTATCTGCTCGATTCAGAAGAAAATCAATGTGACATATTTTATGATGCTAAGGATCAGAACGATTCTACTGTAGCTTTCTCTACCACACCGCAATTTGTTGATGCAGATGGTAATAAATTTTATGGTGGTTCTTCTTTTTCGGAGGAGATTGCAATTACCATAAAAGATGATAAAGGACTGAAGAACTATAATTATGCAGTAATTGGTCCGAATGGAAATACAGTTGATGAGTTTGCGTCCACGGACTTTTCTTCAGGAGTTACTACTTCTGAAACTATAGAGACAGAAGTCGAGGAGATTGTTGATGGTGAGACAGTAACAACCACAAAATCCGAGAAGATTTCATATCGTATTCCTGTTAAAACTGAAGAACCAACCATTACAATTGATAGAAGCAGATATGAAACAAATGGACGCTATACATTAAAAGTGCAAGCAACAGATCTTGCTGGAAATATAACCGATGAGCAAGATGGTATATTTGAGTTTTACATTGATAACGAGGCTCCTACAGTTAAAGACGATAAGTATACCTATAATCCATCCATTCTGAAGTACTTCACTTTCGGAATATTTGGCAATGATTCCGTAAGTCTTTCGGTTAAAGTAGAAGATAACGAATTAGGATGCGGCATCTCCGATGAGAAAGTGCTGCTAAAATGGGGAGAAGAAGAGTACAAGGTTAAATCGACTTCCTCAAGTGGAAAAACGAAAGAATTTGTGTTTGATACACTTCCTGTAAACACTTCTGGTACAGCCTACTTTATAATCGAGGATGAACTCGGAAACAAATCAAATTATTATCTTACCATAGTAGATGGTGTGGTTTCCGCTAATAGTACAAGTTCAACATTATTGCAGCTTGAAAATGTAAAGCCAAGTGTGGAAATCATTCTGCCAGAAATCAATCAGTATAATGTTAATGGTGAAATTTGGTATCCATCTGCATTTAATTATGTAGTAGTTGCTTCCGACAAAGGTTCAGGGTTGAATAATGTTTCCTTGAATGCGAAAGATCCATATAACAATACCATTTATGATCAATACTCACATTCCGAGGACGGAGTAGTTGTTGATGATCAGAACGTTAAGTTTGCTTCTCCTGATACAACTACCAAGTATACCGATGAAGCTCGATATAACTATGGCATAGACTCCGAGGGGCATTATCTTCTTGTTGCTGATTCACAAGATAACGCAGGTAATAGTGCTTCTGAAGATACTGATTTATCCTTGAAAAACAAACGCGAAAAGATTGTTCATATCGATACTAAAAATCCAGAGATAACTGAATTTCGATTCGAATCTAAAAGCGAGAACGGTAGCGATATTGAATATTCGACTTATGGCTATTACTTCAAGGAAGATACAATTGTGCGTGTCTATGTGAAGGATGAGGATGTTTCGTCTGGTATCAATTACGTTACACTGTATCGCCGTGAATCCGGTCAGCAAGAGCCTATTTCGATGACCGTATATGCGAGCGGTACAGAAAGCTGGAATTCTCAGGAGGGGTATGCCGAATTTAAGATTGAAAAAGGTTTCAAGGGACAAATATGGGCAATTGTTGTTGATAATGTTGCTTCCCCAGATTATTTTAACGATAATTTTAGGCACACATCAGGAATGAGATATGCAAACGGCACTATAGTTGAGGATGCGGAACTTCATAAAAATGTTTCGTCTATCCAAATTAATGAGTCAAGTGGTGTATCTCCATCAAATGTGTACCGAGAAAAAGATACGGACATCGTATTCTATAATCAGGATGTTCCTCTTATAATTACTGTTGAGGATTCTTTCTCTGGTATTTCTGAAATAGAATGGTCCATTGCAAACGATGGTAAACAAGGTACTATAACAGTAAATGAGAGTGGAGAAATTCAAATTACTGGCAACGAGGTTATCATAATCGATGAAGATGAATCTATTAAAAGAGACTCCAATCTTGTTACTAGCCTGCAATTCATGGTGAATGTAACCAGTGATACAAACGACAATCTCGTTTCTGTTAATCTGACAGATAATGCCAAGAACAAGGCTGAAGCAGCAACTACCAAGAGCTATAATATTGATAAAACCAAACCTATTATAAGTTCTTCTATTACTAAAGAGACTGAATATTACAATAAATCACAGGAAATACAAGTTACCATAGACGAACGAAATTTCAATTCAAAAGATGTTGTGTTTATTCGTACTACTTATATACTGAATGAAAAAGGTGAGCTTGAGCCGCATAATGAAGAATTAGCATTAAACTGGACGTCTAACTCCAATGAACATATTGGTACTTATGAGATTTCCGATGATGGAAGGTATTCTTATTCGGTTAATTACACTGACATGGCTGGAAATTCAGGTGATTCTGTTTCTCATCAAAGTTTCGTTGTAGATAAGACTGCTCCCATTCTCAAAACCAATTTCAGTGAATTTAAGACATCAAACAAGGAACATTATTTTGGCATTGATCAGATTAATAAAAGTATTGAAATTACAATCATTGAACATAATTTTGATCCAAACCTAGCTGATATCAAAATAAATCGAAAAGACTCTGGAGAAGCACATGATAGAACCGGAATGAAAATTGTTCCAAAAGGAACATGGAGTACCGATAAAGACAAACATATATTTACCATACCGTTCTCGAACAAAGATGATGATGGCATATACGTCATAAGTGTTACTCCATACGACTTGGCATCCAATTCAGCACCATCGCAGGAGTCTGAAATATTTGAAATTGACTTCACTAAGCCTGTCATTTCACAGAGAAATGGAAATTCTGTAAGTGATACCAATAAGTCATATACGAACTTAGAGATTTTTACCGATAATACAGGTGTAGAAGATGGTTTTATTCCGTCTGTTGCAATGACTGATAAAAATCTTGAACGCATAAAATATGTACTAACAGTTTACACACCAGAATATACAAACGGAAAAGAAATCGGTACAATTACTCCTTCGATGTATAAGGATGACGTAATTAAGCAGATTGTTGAGATAGGTAATGAGAATGCTAAGACAAAGGAAGCGGTATTTACACTACCTGAGTTCAAGAAGGATGGTATATATTCTTTTGATTTAACTGCTGTTGATAAAGCCGGAAATGAGAGTGTTCTGTGTCGAAACACATCAGTCTTAATGATGAACTCCGATGTACTCGCTTATATCACAGAAAGCAAAAAAGCCGATAACATCAAGGATTCTACAGGTTGGTACTCGTTACAGAAAGACGAGAAGACACCGATAAGCAAACGACCTGACGATTTTCAGGATTTAAAAATCACAGTGTTCGCTCCTACTGATTCCAAAACTAATATCGTATTGAGAGATCAAAATGGCAAAACGGATGACACTGGTCTAACAACAGATGACAGTGGAAATATGTATGCAGTAGGTGTTTATAACTACACATTACCAGGTCAGTTCTTCATAGATAATTATCCTGAAGGAACGAATAAGGATATTTATTTAAGAGCTGAGAACACTTACAAAGGAAAAACTTCATATATATCTCTTGCATGGATAAGGATAGATGCACTTGCTCCTTCATGCAAAGTACCAAGTGATCTGAAAAAAGGAAAGGCGTTTATCAAGAATTCTAAAACTTATACCATTACCGATATCAGTGAATCTCTTAATCCTGAAGAGTGTAAAGTATATGACAACGGCGTATTAATGACCAATTTCACATATTCTGAATCTGAATCAGATAGGTCATTGTCATACACATTAGGTAAGGGAAGACACAATCTGAGTTTCGTTTTAGTAGATGAAGCAGGAAATCCTTATACTGTGCAGGAAGTATCTTTTATTCAAGTTGGGCTTTTCTATTGTCTGTGGTTTAGAATCCTATTGGGCGCTATTATCGCCGTACTCGTAGGAGGTGGCATATGGCTGTTCAGAAAAAATAAATCAAGCACTTAGTTAAATGCTGCATCCTTTTGTAAATATACAAGAGAGCTTGACCGCAACACTGCAATCAAAACGATTACACCGATCACGGAGTGGGAATATGAGATTAGGAAAATGGTTTCTGTTCTGTCTACGGGCAAATACATTTTTGCACCCTCTCCAGATTTCAATCAGAAACGATAGCTTTTGATCCAAACAAAAATGCACCCCCTGTTCAATCAGAGGGTGCATTGTATCAAAATTGGAGTCTTTAGCCATATTAGCATGACTAAAAGTATGACATGCAGGAAAAAGCCCGACATATCGGGCTCTTTTGCTATCCAAATTCCGAAAAAATTCTTGAAAAAATGAGGGATGACATTGGGGTATTTTAGGCCTCTGGCTGGATTTGAACCCTCACAAAGAAAAATTATGGAGTTAATATAGGTCGAAATACAGG
>Ga0255060_10000482_pt1 | contig 9840 bp, 4 predicted proteins | sample 172RNAGHGlowgp2_FD_183094 | JGI IMG/M metagenome (GOLD analysis project Ga0255060, IMG submission 183094) | Metatranscriptome of sheep rumen microbial communities from Palmerston North, Manawatu-Wanganui, New Zealand - 1728 RNA GHGlow gp2... | ecosystem: Host-associated > Mammals > Digestive... | reverse complement strand
GAAGGTAATGACCAAGCCGATCACAAAGTATTCAATAAATATATTCTCAACAGCGCACCCATCACTGCCCATTATGAGGCCAACCTCCTGAATGGCGTTATGGTGCTTGAAGGTGAAGCCAAGGAACTGCAGCAGGATGGAGAAATCAAGGACGTGAAATTCCGGGCCATCCCCTACTCTACTTGGAACAACCGTGGTAACGAGCAGATGGAGATATGGATTGCCAACACCCCAGCTATGGCCGTTGCCACTCCACTGCCTACAATCGCTTCGAAAGCTCAGACCTTCTGTAATCGGGGCCCCATCCAGAACGACGCCCCCGAGACGGCCCCCGTTGATTCCTGGGCAGGCGGTACCAACGACCAGTGGGAACCCCGCCGTAGCAGTGACAACTCGAAGCCCTACCACTATTGGTGGCTCAAGCAAGGCACTACCGAAGCCATCACCTATCAGTTCGACCAGGAATACGAGGTAAGTAATGTACAGGTGTATTGGCTCGACTTCGACCACTACGATGGCAATTTCCGCACCCCCGAATCGTGGACGCTCTATTATAAGGATGCCCAAAATGAGTGGCAGGAGGTAGCAGACCACACTCCTTACACCGTGGCCAAGGACTGCTACAACAGTGTCGACTTCGCCCCTGTGAAGACCACGGGATTGAAGATTCTCGCCAAACTGCGTAAGGGTGAGTCGGGCGGTGTACTCGAATGGAAAGTGAACAAATAACTTACAATAAATAATAACATTAACAAACCTAAAAACAAAATTGGTATGAAGAAACATTTTCTATGTTTACTTTTGCTGAGCGGGGCAGGCTTTGCCTATGCAGCAGAAGACGTATCGACTGACGTTGCTGCTGTCACTCAGCAGAGCGTCACTGTGAAGGGTGTCGTTAAGGATGCAAATGGAGAGCCCATCATCGGCGCCAGCGTCTTTGAGAAAGGCACCAGCAATGGTACTGTTACCGACTATGATGGTAATTATTCTTTGAAGGTTGCTAACAGTAATGCAACCATCGTTGTTAGCTACATTGGGTATGTAACCCAAGAAGTTAAGGCTGGAAGTGATGTCGTTCTTCAAGAAGACAATGCACTTCTGAACGAGGTGGTAGTTATCGGTTATGGCACCCAGCGCAAAGCTGACGTGACCTCTGCCGTGGCCTCTGTAAAGGCCGAGGACTTCAACGCTGGTAAGATTGGTGACGCCGCCGAACTGGTGAAAGGTAAGATTGCCGGTCTGACGGTGGTGAACTCCAGCGGTGACCCGAAGGCCGGTTCTTCTATCCGCCTGCGTGGTATCACCACTTTGGTGGGCAGCCTCACTCCACTGATTCTGGTAGATGGTATTGAGGGTGGCCTGAACACAGTGGCTCCCGAGAACATTGCCTCTATCGATGTGTTGAAAGATGCCTCTGCAGCCGCTATCTATGGTACGCGTGGCGCCAATGGTGTGATTCTCATCACCACCAAAACCGGTAAACGCGACACTCCAGCTCAGGTTACTTATAACGGTTATGCCTCGTTCTCGAAGTGGAGCAAGAAACTTGACTTCATGGACACTCACGACGTAATCTATGGCAAGACGGCTCAGGAATATTTAGGTTACGATACCGACTGGCTCGCAGGTGTCACCCGCAAGGCTGGTTTCAAACACAACCATGACCTGAGCATCAGCGGCGGTTCGAAGAACTCGGCCTATTCTGCCAACATCTCCTACGCCAAGGAAGAGGGTATCATCCGCGAGACATCCAACGAGAACTTCAAAATGCAGATGGACTACACACAGTTCATTTGGAACGACATTGTGAAGTTCAACTTCAATGCCCTGGTGACCCGTCAGAAATACACCAACGACAATCTGAACGGCTACTCTCATACTAACCCCTATCGCCAGGCACTCATCCACAACCCCTCGGAGCCTCCCTATAACGAGGACGGCTCGTACTACGAGAACTTCAACAAACTGCAGTATTACAACCCCATTGCCCTCATCAACGAGGCCTTTGGTGACACCCGCATCCGTTTCTCACAGTTGGTGGGCAACGTAACCGTGGAGCCTATCAAGGGATGGAAGACCAACCTGATGATTTCTTGGGGCGAGACCGCTGCCACCAGTGAGGACTGGACCAGTCCGCTGCATCAGTCGCTCGTGCGCGAGGGATGGAACGGTGCCGCCAACAAGAGCGAAGGCAACTCAGTGAGCAAGAACCTGGAACTGACCACCCGCTACGATGCACAATGGGGCGAGCACCGCTTCAACAGCATCGTGGGCTACAGCTATCTCTTCAATGAGAACGATGGCTTCAACGCAGGTAATCAGGACTTCTCTACCACAGCCTTCCTGTGGAACAACCTGGGCAATGGTACGTTCATCAACGACAAGGACCACCACGCCTGGATGGGCAGCTACAAGAACGACAGTAAGTTGGTAGGTTTCTTCGGTCGTATCAGTTATGGCTATGCCGACAAATACAATGCTCTGGTTAGCATCCGTCATGAGGGTAGTTCCAAGTTCGGTGCCAACCACAAGTGGGCTACCTTCCCCTCGGTTTCCCTGGGCTGGAACATCATGAACGAGGCCTTCATGGAAGGCACCCGCTCTTGGCTCGACAACCTGCGTCTGCGTGTGGGCTATGGTGTGACGGGTATCACCCCGGGCGACAACTATCTGGCACAGAATATCTACCGCTTTGCCGACTATGGCGACGTGCTCTCGATGGACGGCAAGTGGATCAAGACGCTCGAGGTTGCCCAAAACCCCAACCCCGACCTGAAATGGGAGGTGAGCAAAGAATGGAACTTCGGTCTGGACTACGGTTTCCTAAACAACCGCATCCACGGTTCATTGGATGTATATGTGAAGACCACCAACGACCTGCTCTTCTGGTACAATGTGCCTATGCCACCAAACCTCTATAGTTCTACACTGGTTAACGTGGGCGACATGCGCAACACGGGTATTGAGCTGATGATTGAGGCCATTCCCGTCATGACCAAGGACTTTGAGTGGACTACCACGCTGACCGCCTCACACAACAAGAACAAACTGCTCAAACTGAGCAATGACCTATATGAGACCGACAACTTCCATGAGGAGGGCGGCATCAGCGACCCCATCAGCACCGAGACCCACTGCATGGAGGTGGGCAAGCCTCTGGGCGACTTCTGGGGACTGAAGTTTGTGGGCTACGACAAGGACGGCTTTGCCCTTGTGGAGGCCAGTGACGGTAATGGTGGCTGGACGGTGAAGCAGTTCAACGCCAACCTGAACAACCTGGAGAACCGCCAGCGCTTAGGTAGTGGTACCCCGAAGGTGATTCTCGGATGGGGCAACACCTTCCGCTACAAGAACATCGACCTCTCGATGCAGTTCACCGGTCAGCTGGGCTACAAGATCCTGAATGCCTCGCGTTGCTTCTACGAGAACAACTCGATTGCCTACAACCGTCTGAAGACCGCTGCCGACCTGCACCCCGCCATCAACCTCGACGGCACACCTTACATTGACCCCGAGACAGGTCAGCAGAAGATGGTGACCATGTCGCAGGCTATGGGACAGGGTTTCTGGAGCGACCACTTGGAGAACGGCGACTTCCTGAAACTGAGCAATATCACGCTGGGTTACACCTTCACTCCGAAGGGTGCTCTGAGCAACTACATCAAGAAGGCACGTATCTATGCCAACGCCACCAACCTGTTCTGCATCACAGGCTACACAGGTATCGACCCCGAAGTAGATAATTACTTCATGGCTCCCGGTATCGATGACCGTGACAAGTATCCTGTGACCCGCAACTTTACTGTTGGACTTTCACTTAGCTTCTAAAGAAGAATTGAAGGATTAAAGAATTGTAAAATTGAAGTCAATTATGAAAAAGATATTCAACAAGGTTCTGATTGCCTTTGCAGCAGGAAGCATCAGCCTTTCATCCTGTACAGATCTTGACGAGACGCTCTACGACCGCCTCAACGAGACCAACATCGACCTCGCCAACGAGACCGACCTGAGTTTGCTGCTCGGTGCTGCCACAGCACAATATCGCTATCTGGTAGAAGACTGGTTTGGCATGTATCACGCCCTCGAGGAGTGTACCGACCAGTATATGGTTCCTGCCCGCGTGGGTGTGGGCTGGGGCGACGCCTACATCAACCTGCACAAGCACAATTGGGGTCCCAACGTCGACCAGGTGTATAATCCTTGGCAGATTGCCTACCGCGGCATTGGTTATGCCAATAAGGTGATCGATGCCATCGACCCTGAGAATCCTGCCACGAAGACCAGTCTGGCACACGCCCGCTTCTTCCGTGCCATGTTCTACTATCATATGTTCGACATGTTCCGCAATATCCCCCTGCAGACCACCCAGAACGTGGAGCCGGGTTATCTGCCCCAGCAGGTGAGTCCCCAGGAGATGTTCAATTTCCTCGTGGAGGAGTTCACCGCCGCCAAGGAGAACTTCGGCGACGACGACTTCTACGGCTACGGCAACAAGTATGCCTGCTCTATGGCACTTGCCAAGCTCTATCTCAACCAGAACGTCTATCTGGGCACCTCGGGCAACGAGGGCTACGAAAAGTGTCTGGCAGAGGTGGAGAGCATCATCGCCTCGGGCAAATACAGTCTGGCACCCACATATAAGGCCAACTTCACTGAAGACCAGTCCAACAACCCTGAGGCCATCTTCGTGGTTCCTGGCGACCGCACCCACACCGTGCAGTTCGGTTTGCAGAGCTACTGTTTCCCGCAGTCGGGTCTGGCAGCCTACGGCAGTACTGCAGCTGGTTACAACGGCTCGTGTGCTATCCCCCAGTGGATTCGTACTTATGATGAGGCCGACCAGCGTCTGACCGACACCTGGGCTGGTGGTCCGCAGTATAATGCCCTGAAGCAGGGTGACAACTACATCATCAATGGCGACAAGGACAACCCCATCATGTTTGAGGCCGACGACTGGACTGGTACTGGCATTCTTACCTACAATATGAACGTACACTCCATCGACAACCCCGGCGCTTACCAGCAGGAGGGCTACCGTCTGCACAAGTACGAGATTATTGGTGGTACCAACGACGGAACCACAGCCGATGCCGTGACCATTTTCCGTTATGCTGATGCGCTGATGATGAAGGCAGAGTGTCTGTTGCGTCTGGGCCGTGACAAGGAGACTGCAGCCCAGCTCGTTACTCAAGTACGCCAGCGCAGCTTTGGTTCCAATGTAGCCAAGGCAACCCGTACCGTGGCCGACCTTGAGGGTGGCTCAGTCTATCAGTATGGTCACGATGAATATACTGTTCCTGAAGGCTCTACAGCCGGCTACACCGACTGGTCGAACCACATCACTACCTACGAGGGTGGTGCCGATATTGAACTGGGTGGTTTGCTCGATGACCTTGGCTGGGAGTTCTGTTGTGAGATGCACCGCCGTCAGGACTTGATCCGCTTCAAGATGAAGGACGGTCGTAATGTGTGGAACGGTAAGTCTTGGTTCTGCAAGGATGCTACCACAAGCGACCACTGGAACATCTTCGCCATCCCCAACGATGTGATGAAATCGAATGTTGACATGAAGCAGAATCCTGGTTATTCCAGCTCAGCAGAATAATAATTGATAATTGACAATTGATAATTGACATATCAAAAAGTTCAATGTTCAAAGTTCAAAGTTCAAAGTTTATAAAGAAAAAACGATTATGAAAAAGATATCATATATTCTTAGCGGACTGCTGATTGCCGGCTCTTCTGCCCTTTTCTGCAGCTGCGGAGACAATACAGATTTCTGGGGACCTCACACCCTGACAGACGACGAGATTGCAGAGATGGCCCGTCAGGACTCCATCAAGCAAGCTCAACGTGAGCACATCGACGCCGACCTGATTCTGGAATACACGGTGGAGTTCTATCTCAGCGCTAATTCCTACGATGGTGGCGAAGTGAAAATCGATATGGACAAGATTGCCAGCGAGTTTGGTATCTCCAAGGATGCCTTGGGCACAGCCCTTAACGGTGATGGTGGTGCCGACGTGACAGGCTTTGCCATCGAGGGTTCCACCCATGCCGACAATATGACCTCCTCCAACTCTGGCGCCTACTGGGGCCACTGGTGGGACAAGGACGGTAACGTGAAGAACTGGGGCGACGAAGCCATGGTCTTTGCTGAGTTCGAATATACAGAAGACGGTGAAGGTATCTTCCATGTTGGTCAGTATCCTGGTCATCTGGTAGCCGACCAGCAGGTGAAGTTCATCGAGGCCCTGAAGTATCAAGACAAGCGTGTGGCCATTGTCATCACAGCCATTGGTCGTGAACGTGGTGAGGTGAAGGCTACCGTGGTGGCTTCCAACAAGTTGACCGTTGAGACTGCTCCCAACGACACCTATGCTACCGTATCTGTAGAGGGCTTTGATGCTGATGCTGCCCTGGCTGCTCTTGGTGCAGGCTCATGGGCTGACGTTGCATGGGTTTGTACCAATGCCGACGGATCGTATGCTCAGGAGTACAGTGCCGATGCACCTGGCTTCTGGTACGACAAGGAAGGATTCTCGGGCGCCTGGGGCGACAATGCCAGCGTATTTGCCACCTTCCAGGAGGGCCAGATTTTGATTGGACAAATGCCTGGACAGATGACCGAAGGTTCATCAGTTACCATCAACTTCAGCGCCATGTACAACAACAAGATTGTGGAGAACATCATCACCGTGAACATCGTGGGTTACGAGGATCCTGAGACGGCTCCCGAAGGAACACCTGCCAGCATCGAAAAGGACATCACCCTGACCAAGCCTTATGATGCCGACTGGGGTGCTACCGAGGAACTTGATGTGAAGGAAGAACTGCGTCAGTGCTTCAAGATGACCACCTATCAGATCTTCTCAGCCCTGAAGAGTGGTGAGATGAAGATGTGGGTCGGTGAGATTGGTAATAAGGCCGACGAGGAGACGGGGCTGCCTGCCTATACGGGTGAGGCTCCGGGCTGGTGGCTCAATGGTGAGGGTGCTCCTGTTTCATGGGGCGACGAGGCTGTGGCTTACGTATTCTTGGGTATTACCGAAGATGCATTGGCTTTCCACGGCGGCAATCACCCGGAGAACTGCTCGCCCAACGGACAGACCATCAAGACGAAGTACATCATCGAGTACAACGGCGTGACGGCAACCTATAACATCACGTTCAATATCACGGCTGCCCAATAAAATGCATCATTCACAATTCATAGTTATGAAGATATTCAAATATTTGTTTCTGCTTGCTACGGTGGCTCTTGCCGCCTGTAGCAGCAGTGACGATGCAGACTCGAGCTCCGTGGCTCCCGTACTCTCAGAGTCGGAAGTCAATGTAGAGTACGATGCCACCTGGTATAGTCTGACGGTTACCTCCCGCACCATCTGGAATGCCGTGGTTGAAAACGGTGGCGAGTGGCTCAAGTTGAAGGATGCCAAAGGTGTAGGAGGAACAGGTGAGAAACTCTCCTTCGAGATGACCCGCAACACCACCAAGTCGCCCCGTGTGGCCAACATCAAGGTGAGCAGCGGAACGGCCAGTACCCTGCTGAAGGTGACCCAAGGCCCCTCGTCCATCGAAATTATGGACGCGAGCCAGGTGAAGGACTTCGACAAATACTATAAACCACAGGAGTTCAACTTCGACATGCTACGCAATGATGCCAAGTGGTCGTGGTTCCGCTCCAAGCAGAGTGAGCACTTCTTCGTGTTCTGGGATGCTTACTTCGGCGACGACCCCAACAGCACCAACCTGAAGGAGGAAGACCGTGTGGATGTAGATGACCTGCTGCAGAAGGCTGAGCAGTTCTACCGCACCAACATCAACCGCCTGGGCATGGTGGTGACGGGCCAGGGCAAATCGTATCTGGACCAGTACAAGATGGAGATCTATCTGCTTGACCCCACACCCGAATGGTGGGTGGCCACCGGTTCAGGCTACGACAACGTAATCGGTGCCCTTTGGGTGACGCCTTCTACGTGCAAGCCTGTAGGTTCTGTTATCGGTCATGAGATTGGACACTCGTTCCAATATCAGACCTACTGCGACAATGTGAAGAACGGTGCCACTAACGACTTCAAGTCGGGCTTCCGCTACGGCTACGAGGGGTCTAACGGCGGTTGCGGCTTCTGGGAGCAATGTGCCCAGTGGCAGTCGTACCAGGACTATCCGCAGCAGGCACTCAACGACGACTGGAACGCCGTGTGGTATCAGCAGTGCCACCGTCATTTCGAGCATGAGTGGCAGCGCTACGCCTCCTACTATCTGCAGTATTACTGGACACAACTGCACGGCGACAAGACCTTAGGTCGCATCTGGAACGAATCGAAGTATCCCGAGGATGCCTCTGGAGCATACATGCGCATCTTCGGCACGAGCTACGACATCTACAAGAAGCAGTTGTTCGAATATGCGCAGCGCTGCGTCACCTTCGACTTCGATGGCACGCGCAGCTACTTCAGCAATCAAAACCAGAACTACAAGACCACGCTCTATGCCCAGGACGGCTACTACCAGATTGGCTATGAGCAGTGTCCGCAGCCCACGGGTTTTAACGTCATCAACCTCGATGTGCCCGCAGCCGGCACCAAGGTGACGGTGAACATGGAGGCCCTGAAAGCAGGCAGTCAACTGCCCGCCGACGACCCCGGTAACCAAGTTGATGGTGACTTTAAGGTAGTTGGCACTGTTTCTAATTATAATAAGGTAGGTAATGATCAGGCCGTGGCCTATGGCTTCGTGGCACTGAAGGAGGATGGCAGTCGTGACTACAGTGAGATGAATCTCACCGACGGTAAGGGCTCGGCCACCTATACCGTACCAGCCAAAACGAAGATGCTCTACCTCGTGGTGCAGGGGGCTCCCAAGAGCTACCACCAGTGCCCCTGGGATGAGAAAGAGGAAACCGACATGCAGTGTCCCTACCGCTTTAAGATTGACGGTACCGACCTCTACGGAAACTTCTCCATCGACGAGACCAAGGCTCCCACAGACGTGGCGTTCACCTTCGACGTGAAGTGCAATGCCGCCTCTCAGGACTATGTGCAAGGCACCATCCAATTGCAGGGCAACGACCTGAAGAAGCTGGCGCAGGCATTCGTAATGCAGCCCTCTGTGCTGAGTGGTGCCACGCTGCCCATCGCTGCCGGACAGACAGCCGAACCCGCAGAAGGCAAGGTGGCGCTGGGACTCATCCAGTCAAACGGCAAGACCACCTTTGAATATACGGCCAATGTAGGATTCTGGTGCAACGCCAAGGGCGACCTCGACGTATGGGGAAGCACCGCCCCCGTCTATGTGGAGTACGACAAGGATACGTTCACCTTTACCTACGGCCACCGCTCGGGCGTTAGTAAGGCGGGTGAGAAATATACCCTCAAGCCCGTCCTCATCTATACGAAGGGAGGTAAGCAGTACAAGGCAACCTTCACACTGAATATGCAATTCTAAACCATGTTTTGGTTCATTGGTTAATAGCGAGAGAGGGGGCGGACATGATCTGTGTCTGCTCCCTTGATTACTAATAACAAACAATCTGAAAACGCTGGTAGATGAAAAAAATATTGAGACTATGTTTGATGGCACTGCTCTTTGCCGGTTGTTCATCGGGAAATGACGAAGCAGAGCTAATCCCTGAACCTGCTCCCCAGGACACTACAAAGAACGAGACAACGGAGATGCCAGGAACACCGAAAGCCAAGGAGTATGCAGCCCAATATCGTGTGGCAAAACTATTCATTGAAACAGACGGTGGACAGGCTGTAGATTCCAAGGAAAAGAAAGACTACCGTGCATGTACAATAAGGATTGAGTCGGACACTGCTGTATGGAACTATGAGG
>Ga0255060_10000472_pt1 | contig 9899 bp, 8 predicted proteins | sample 172RNAGHGlowgp2_FD_183094 | JGI IMG/M metagenome (GOLD analysis project Ga0255060, IMG submission 183094) | Metatranscriptome of sheep rumen microbial communities from Palmerston North, Manawatu-Wanganui, New Zealand - 1728 RNA GHGlow gp2... | ecosystem: Host-associated > Mammals > Digestive... | reverse complement strand
TTTAATCCAAAACAGATTTATGCGATGATTCCTGTAAATCTTATGCCAAATACAAATGGCGATGAATCTTGGATTAAAACATTAGAATATTTCTGCTGTTCATTGAGCGCATTTCTTCAAATCCCGCCAGGAAGTTGTAGAATTTTGGCTCAAACTTTAATAGGGCAGCCAAAAGAAGATTTAATATCTTCAATTCTTCATAGTGGATTACCAGCTAATCCTATTGATGTAATCTATATAGGGATTTATTCGGGTTTAGCTGGACAAAGTAATAAAGATCAAGTCGCAGCTCAAAGATGTGGCATTGATTATCTAGATTTAGGAATGTTATTAAATAATATGTACTAGCAATGGCAAGTCAAAGATGGTTAAATGAAGGCGGAATATTTTATCCGATAGTCGGAGAGATTGTTTTACACGATACTCCAGGACCAGGTGTATGGCAAGTATATCAAAGTCCGAATATTAATGACCGTCGACTAGGTCTTGTAAAAATAGACGATTCGTTTAAATTTGATTACAAGATCTATAATTTCGGAGGTCAGGATATGTTCGAAAAAATTGAAGCTATCTGGAATTCTGACCTGTATACAGAAAATAACAAAAACCTAGGAATAATTTACAATGGAACTAAAGGAACAGGAAAGACTGTCTCAGCAAAGCTCCTCTGTAATAAACTAGGACTTCCTGTAATTCTAGTAAATCATACCTATGAAGGAATGATTCTCGACTTTATTCAAGCTCTTGAATTTGAGTGTATCATTTTCATTGATGAAGCTGAGAAAACATTTACTGGACAGGAACAGGAGATTCTTCTAAAGATGATCGATGGCGTGTATAATAAGTCAAGAAAACTATATATTCTGACTACAAATACGCTTAGTGTCAATGAGAATCTAATTTCCAGACCAGGTCGTATCAGATATGTACAAGAATTTGGAAATCTAGATCCAGAAGCAATCAATGAGTATATTGACGATAACCTAGTTGACTCTACTAAGAAGGACAAAGTTCTTGAGCAGGTAGACCTTCTGGAAATTATCACTATAGATATTCTAAAAGCTATAGTCGACGAAGTCAATATTCTCGGAGATATTGATGATAGTTCTAACCTTAATATTCCAAAAGCTAAGTACTGCTACGATGTTCTAAAGATGCAAGGTCTTGGCAAGGAGAACTTAAAAGAAGTGAAGGAACTTATCAAGACAAAGCCTGCGAACATTGACCTCTATACCTGGATGGACAATGAAATTGATGTGTCTATCTGGGAACAGAAGGCCCCAGATATTTGTAAAGATCTGCAGAACTACGAACTTCCTCAGGTCTTTATCAAAGAGTGTGAATATTCTAATACTTACAAGATGCACACAAGTAGCTCTTATCTATACAGAGGAGCAAGTACAAGTCTTGGTGAAGTGCTATTCTCGCCAGATGACCTGGGAGAACCAGATTATGTTGTCCTAAAAGACAAGTATTCTGGAGATGATGCCCTGTGTCTAATTTTAAGAGCTAGAACAGCTCCATCTCTCTTCCACGGAAGACTTAAAGGCGCGATTAAGTATATACTCTAATAGAAAGCTGGAAATTATCCAGCTTTTTTATTTCCCTTTAAATTCTTACTATTGAGGAGCCAAAGAGCTCCTCTAGAAGAAAAATTTTTAAATATAAAGATATATGATATACTTTTTAACTAAAGTTTCAAAAAAAGGTAAAGAAAAAGTTGTTGCACTTGATGGACAGGGACTTGACACTAGTTTAAATGTAGCGTGCCCTTCTAAAACTAAAGCAAGTGCATCAGTTGGTAGCATCTTCTATGCTTATGGGTATTCTAAAATTACAATGAGTACCGGTAGTGCTTATTATAAGGTAACCCATATGTATGTACTAGACTCGACTGCGCCTAAAGTTGTTATGGATGAATATACAAAACTTGCGGCAAAAATTGAAGCAAGTAAGGTAAAAGTTGAGGACAAAACTACAGATATAGAAGATAGCACAACAAAAGAGAGTTCACCAAAAACTGAGGCAGCTCCAGAAGAGCCAAAGCCGAAGACTCTATTTGATGAAATCTCAAGCGACAAGGGACTAGCCGCTCCGAAAGCAAAAGAAGGATTCTATGTTTCTGATGAAGATTGGAGAGTTTTAGTTAGAAATATTCGGAACCATGTAAATACAATGATTGTTGGGCCTACTGGTTGTGGTAAAACCAGTGTTGTTCAGGAAATCTGTAAGAGGATGGGAAAGAAACTTCATATCTTTGATATGGGAACTATGATAGACCCTATCTCATCTCTTCTAGGCGTTCATAGACTAGAGAAAGGTGCATCTGTGTTCGACTATGCTAAATTCACACAAGTCATAAAAGAACCGTGTGTCGTTCTCTTAGATGAACTTTCTAGAGCTCCGCTTACCACAATGAATATTCTATTCTCCTGCTTGGATGATAGAAGAAATCTTAATATCGAAATTGCTTGTGGTTCTGGAGAAAGAGAGATAGACGTACATCCAGAGGTTACCTTCATTGCCACAGCAAATGTTGGTTCTGAATATAGTGGTGCTAATACTATGGACAGAGCGCTAGTTAATAGATTCTTCCTCTTAGAGCTCGGATGTATTCCAGCTAAGGAAGAAATAAGCGTTCTATCATCTAGAACAGGAATTTCACAAGACACTGCAACTCTTATAGTAAAGATTGCAAACAATATCCGCTCTCTCTGCTCAAAACAGGAAATATCTGTATCTCTTTCAATTAGAGAAACGTTGATGGTTGCTAAGCTGGCGTCTGATGGATGGCCTCTAGCAAAAGCGATGGAAATGATTTATCTCCCGCTTTATGAGGGTAGCAAGAGCGACGGTGAAAGATCAACTGTATATAAAACTATATCTTCATACTAATAGCTATGTCTCATTATAATAAATGGGCTGGAGGCGGATATTATTATAGCGACTGGTGGAAGAAAAAAGATAAAAAGAAAGATAAAGAAAAGGGGGAGAAGGAAGAAGGAAGTAAATCTTCTTCTTCCCCTTCTACCAGCCCGTCTTCCGGTCTCCCTAGTACAACAACCACGCCATATTATAGTGGCTACAGTAGCTATGGCGGCTACAGCAGCTACTATGATGATGACGAATACTACGACGACGGTGATGTAGTAAATTATAAAGACATCTACAGAAGCCGATATAAATCTTCTTTAGGATATTCTTCAGAAAAACTTAGCTCTTCCACCATATGGTGGTCAGGCTATGGAAGTGCTTATTCTTATGGAAGCAGCGGATATTCTTGTGCTGGAAAAACTAGCGGTGATGAATTTGAACAACTTAAAACGTTCTTAATCAAGGCAGTAAAGGAAGCAAGAGACCTTATAATTATTCTAGACTTTCCTTATAAAATAAAAATTTGCTTTGATAACAACACCCCAGTCCTAAAGAAAGACCAAAGAAGAATTTTCGTAACTACTTCAATGTTATCAGATAGTTCGAGAACAGATGAAGAAAAGCTCGGAATCTTTTGTGGTCTAGCCGTACATGAAGCTTCGCATCTTAAATATACGACTCTTTCTGTTATAAATAAATACATCAAGGATATTCTTCCTAAAGATGGTTTAATTGATTCAGAGAGTCAATTAGTAAAAACTCTAATTATGATGATTGAGGATGAAAGAGTCGAAGATTCACTTCTAAAGGAAAGACCTGGGTATATAGAGTTTATTGAGAAAGAGAAAACGTATGAATATACGAACTTTATCAATACTGTAGAAAGTACAACTGAATATGCTCAATTCTTCCTTAATCTATACAAACTAATTAGATTTCCAGAAAACGTAGATATAGACATTCTTAATAAATATTCTGAAGTCTACGAAGAAATTGGTCGTATAATCACCCCTCTTCCGGAATCATCTAAGGAAGTGTGTACTGCAGCCAGAAATGTACTTAAAGCTATAAAAGAAAAGCTTAAAGTTGATGACATGCCAGAAGAAAAGAAAGATGAATTCTATTCAGCAATGAAATCTATCGGAAGGTGTGCAGAAAATGGCTATGAGACTCTTTTATATGGAGAAGATGGTGATGAAATGCAGTTGCCTGATTCAGGAAAAATAGCCAGTAGTATAAGAGATAGAACTACAGGAGAAGTTCTTAGCGAACTAACAGAAGGCGAAGCTTTCAACGGAGAGTTTAAAGACACGTTCTTCTCAAAAGCAGAGAATAACTTCGCTATGTATATGCAATCTCTGAATAGGGTTAAAAAATATATCCCTACTATTCGAAAGCTTATTTCTGGACACGACAAAAACTTCGAATTTAATATCTATGGGTGTCGTTCTGGTCTTCTAGACACAAATAAACTTGCAGAAGCTTATCAAGGCGTTCCACAAGTTTATGTAAGAAGAGGGAAAGTTACTACAAACAAAACGACGGTTTGTATTTTAATAGATGAATCAGGATCAATGGGGTATAATAAGATGAAAACCGCCAGAGATACTGCGATTCTATTAAATGAGTCCCTAAAAGATATTCCTGGTGTTGACTTATATGTTTACGGACACACTGGAGATAATCTATATACTGGAGCGACTGAAATTAAGATATATAAAGAAGGCAGTAAAAAAGATATTCCGCCATACGCTTTGGGTTCTGCAGATTCTAAATATGAAAATCGTGATGGTGTAGCAATTTATGAAGTTGCCAAGCGAATCAGAAAATTTACTTCAGATCCAGTTCTCATGTTTATAATCTCTGACGGTGTTCCTTCTGCTGTAGAGTATCGTGGAAGAGAGGCTAGAGAGGATACTGCAAAAAATGTTAAAGCTATTGAAAAAATGGGATTTAATACTATTGCAGTAACTATCGAGGATTACTATGAAGCTTCTGAGATGTATCCTAGAAACATAGACCTGTCAAGTGATTTGGACGAGTTTCCTAAAAAACTAGGAAGAATAATTAAAGATTTAATTATAAAAGATAAGAAGACAACTGTTGAGTAGGCAGTTCCTTATTATTGAAGACCGGGAGTTCTTCCCGGTTTTTTAATTCTTTTAAAGTATGACAAACATTTCAATTTTTTCAGATGTTCATGGAAATATAGAAAAATACAACTCTATACATCCAGACACAAACCTAGTGATTGTTCCTGGTGATTTATTTCTATTTGATGACTTAGACAGCCAGAACAGGGAAATACCAATAATTAGAAAAAAGATTGATGAGATGTTTCCGAATGCCCAGGATATTATAATCGTTCCTGGAAACCATGACTATATTCTTCAAAGAATTAATAGTTCTTGGAATCCAGATATAGAAATAAGAAAACTATTCGGATACAAATATACTCTTCTTGTAGACAGAGAGATGACATTTATAAATTTTGAAAATGGTGAGACTCTGAGAATATATGGGAATCCTAGAACTAATCTTCAAATGGCATTTCCTCACTTATACTCTGAAAATGACATAAAGAAAATTCCAGAAGGCCTTGATATCTTAGTAACTCATGAAGCTCCTAGGTGGTATGACTTAGATTGTATCAGAGAGTCTATTGGAGAATACGGAGAAGATGAGCCTGGAAATTACAATCTTTATGAAAGAGTTAAAAAAGTTAAGCCTAGATATCACCTTTTTGGACATATTCATAGGAGTGACTATAAAGACTCTGGTGATACTGTATTCATAAATGCTTCTCAGATGAATAGGAATACATTTAAGCCAGACATAAAAAATATATCCGTTTAAAAAGGACTAATTCCTTATAAATGAGATATTATAACTTAATCGCATATAACCCGAAGGAGGCTTATAATAGTAGACAAACATTCTGATTAGACGAAAAGTAATAGATTTTTGGAATATAATATTATTAGTTAAAATTTGTGAATGTTATATTGAAATTCGTCTCAACGCTAAATTTGCGGTCAGGATTACCATAGGAAAACAGGGCAAATTTATATTGGGGTGCCCTACGTGGTCTACAAATTATCTTGTGTTATTATTAATTATATATTTAAATAACACTAAAACAGATAGAAGTCTGTATTAATCTCCTTCTTTGGGAATTGATCCTAGAATAAGACTAGGTGCCCTTAGTAATTTTTTACGTAAATTTTAAGGGAAATTGCTAAGGGTATCTCACATGAAACCGCACCACGTCTTCGTCGTATGTGGGACTAGACGAATCACCTAATGTGTGTGAGCTAAGAGTGCGCGAATTGAAATAGAAGAACATCTATAAAAAGATTAGTATTCTAAAGTAGAGGAGTATAAGAGACGCATGAATTATTATCTCGTGTCAGATCTTTAACACATTAACAAAAACCATAAAATAAACGACATGTTAACAGCAGAATATATGAATTAAATGAATTCGAATTAAATTACAATAATGAAGGAAAATAAATCGTCGAAGATCGTAGCAAGAATTTTACTTGGACTAGGACTTCTTGGACTAGCTTTTGTCGGTAAGATAGTATATAGTAAGAATGTGGGAAACAATAGACACCCAGACAATAGTAATAATATTGGGGAGAATATAAAAGAACCCGGCAAAACAGAGATTCAAGACAAGACGATAGAAAATAGCAAACCATGCTCCGGCCCTGCACGTAATAAAGAGCCAATAATCACCTTTAAGGACGTGGATGACCTACTACTTTACGCTATTAAAAGTGTACTGAATAGCGAAAATTTTAATAGTCCTTATGATTTTATGAGCCAAGTCATCCGCATAGCGACGGTTATGTGTGAAAATGACGAGTGGTTTGAATATTTTCCTAAAAACATAGATGAACTTAAAAAGATTCTTGAATTAAATAACCTACTTCAAGAATACAATATAATTTTGTATAAGAACTATGTATAAAATAAAAAAGCCTAGGAACGTAATCCTAAGCTTTATTTTTTTTATTCTTCGTTAAGAAAATCCTCCAATTCCTGTTTCGGTTTAAAGCCAGTATAGTTTATGGCTGCATCCTCATAGAATTTTAAATATTTCTTAAGAAATGGAATAACCAGTACTTTAGTATCTATACCTAAGAGGGTCTTATCAACAATCCTAAAGTCGTTTTCATCTAGGTTATATTCAGAAAACTCTTCTGGATTTGTAAATTCTGGTTTAAAGTCTGGAATAGGTTTGGTTCCGCAAGCAGGAACAGCAACAGCGAGGTCTCTGCTTCCTATATCCATACCCTCCGGAAACACCAAGAGCCCAATTTCACAGCCCTGCTCATATATTCCTGTCTCTCCATCCTCCGGAAACCATCCTTCATCTAGTCTAAAGTCTAGTTGTTCATCAGGAAGAGCGTCTTGTTCCTCCTTAGTCATCTCAGCAAAGCTGTAGTTCTTATTGAACCACTTCTGATAATTTTCAAAATTAAATTCTTTCATAACTACGGATTTTGCTGTTGATTGGGGTCATTGGGGTCAGCATTAGGGTCGGTTGCAGAAGTAATGGCATCCAGAAAACTCTTCATACCATTTATTCTAGCCTCCCGTTCAGCATCTTCTCTCTTAAATTCCATCGGTCTTTCAAGCCTGGGATAATTATCTACAAACCACTTAACCATCTGGTTCGAGAACATCTTAAGCTCGTCAGGATCTTCCATTTCCATAGTATTATAGAAAAATCCCCAGCCCTTAAGATATACATGAATTGGCATAATGAACGATTCACTTTCCATTTCAACTTTTAAGACCTCATCCTCTGAACACTCAAATTCAGGGCGACCAGGGAAGAACCTATCTCTCCATATTTTTGCATCTACATACTTGATGTTGTAGAATTCCAACGAATCTGGAACTTCGTCTTTTGATACTTTTTCTACGGTCAAAGATTCCGGACCCTCTATATTAAAGGCATAGTTAATCTCTGGCTCTATCATTTCTTCCCATACTCTCTGTAACCCTCTTCCACCAGTTTCTGACATAACAAGAACTAGTGTATCAGGGTCATCTACGGCCACAAGTTGATTACCTACCTTAAATACACTTCCTACCTTTAGCTCAGGACTATCTCCAAGAAAATTCCTATCTTCTTTGTCTGGATCATCTGGGCTTTTATCTTTGCCAAGCGGAGGAAATCTACTTTGGTCCCATTCTACTATTGTATTCAATTTTACAAGGAGACTAGGAATTGTAAGTTTATCAAATCCAATTCCACAACCCACCCGATACGTCATATTAGAAATTTCAATAACCATAGTTTTGTTTAATTTTATTCACTCTTATTTGTAAGGTTTTAACCCATAAATAAGGAATTATATGCTATTTTACCAGAGACCCTTATTTCCTTATAGATGAGAAATTTTTAAAAGAATACTAAACAATGAAGAAAAGTGAACTAGTAGAAGACCTACTTAAGAGAAACAAAGAAACTCCGCTTCAAATCTATGAAGAGGGCCAAACGCAGAAGAAAATCGGAGAGCCTGACGAAAAGCTCACCAATGATGCCTATAACAAGATCTGCGAGCTCTGGAATAAGGACGAAAAATCAAGAGGATTCATCAAGTTCCTCATCCGGTCCTTCATTCCGAGAAAGCCGATGAACAAGATTCTTTCATTCTCGGGAGCTGAAGATGCAAAAGTAAGATGCTGCATTCTAGGAATTAAGCTCGCCGGTGTGAAGGAAATCACAGACGCATGGTCGCCACTAACTGTCATGAGAATGCAGGAACACGCGGCAATGACTCTCGAAGGAAGAGATAAGGTATCCAAGGAATATCTGAAGAAAGAAAAGAAACTTCTTCAGGATATGCCAGTGGAGGTCAGAAACTCTACTATCGGATACTTCTCCGACAAGGATAACTGCGACAAATATCTTTCCGGTGAGGCCTACGGAGCGCTTCTGGAATTCGTTGATGATTGCGTCTGGAGTGATGAAGAAGAGGTTGTAAATCTTCTCACCCAGATGAAACGCGCGGAAGACAGAAAGAATGCGCCGAAGCCTGACGGAAAAACTTGGAAGAAACCCAAGGAAAAGGGAGGTCAGAAAACCTTCGGATTCTCTCAGTTCATCGACGACAAGGCCATGGAGAAACTAAAAGGTATAAAATAAAGAAAAGAGGGAGACTGAGTCCCTCTTTGTTTTTTTTTATTCTGTTGCAGTTTGAACTGTCCATCCCGTAGGAATACCGTTTACGCCGGTAGTTGTCCAAGAAGCAGATGCGTTCTTGACAAACGTTCCTGTTGATGCAACACCGTTCACCCAATTACCCGTATATGATGTAGATGGTGTTGTGGTAAACATTGCCTTGATATGGTTAAGTCTTGTGCAGCCGTTGAACATGCTGCTGTAGCAATAACTTGCCAATGTCGTAGCAGGAAGTTCTGGAGCTGTGGTGAGGCTTGTGCAGCCATAGAACATACTGTCGTAGCAAGATTGCATCAATTTCGTTGCGGGCAGTTCAGCCTGAGCTGTGGTGAGGCTTGTACAACCGTAGAACATAGAGGCGTAGCAAGAATACGACAATGTTGTTGAAGGTAGTTCGGGAGCCGTGGTGAGGCTTGTACAACCGTAGAACATATATTGGTAGCAACTAATCCCCAATGTGGTAGCAGGAAGTTCTGGAGCCGTTGTGAGGCTTGTACAACCGTAGAACATACTTGAGTAGCAATTATTTGCCAACGTTGTAGCTGGTAGTTCAGGAGCAGCTGTGAGGCTTGTGCAACCTTGGAACATATATTGGTAGCAATTGCTTACCAATGTCGTAGCGGGGAGTTCTGGAGCTATTGTAAGACTTGTACAATTTGTGAACATACTGAAGTAGCAACCACTCGCTAATGTCGTAGCGGGGAGTTCTGGAGCTGTTGCGAGACTTGTGCAGTCTCGGAACATGCTGCTGTAGCAATAACTTGCCAATGTCGTAGCAGGAAGTTCTGGAGCTGTGGTGAGGCTTGTGCAGCCATAGAAC
>Ga0255060_10000460_pt1 | contig 9938 bp, 4 predicted proteins | sample 172RNAGHGlowgp2_FD_183094 | JGI IMG/M metagenome (GOLD analysis project Ga0255060, IMG submission 183094) | Metatranscriptome of sheep rumen microbial communities from Palmerston North, Manawatu-Wanganui, New Zealand - 1728 RNA GHGlow gp2... | ecosystem: Host-associated > Mammals > Digestive... | reverse complement strand
CTTCGCCCACTTCATCAATATCATCTGTATCGTCATCGACATCCTCTTCATCGAGCATGATGTCTTCTTCATTATCCAAAGGTTCATCTTCATCGCGGTCGCGTGCTGTACCAACGACATCCTCCGGCAATTGCTTCGTATTCAATTCTTCAAGAATCCGCAGCTTTTCTTCCCGGATCTCCTTCATCGCAGCAGCTTTCTCGACGATCTTCCTTGATGTTTCACGATCGAAATCCCTGCCGGTTCCAGCTGGAATCAGCTTTCCGATGATCACATTCTCCTTCAAGCCTTCCAGATGGTCGACTTTGCCACGCACCGCAGCATCCGTCAAGACACGGGTCGTCTCCTGGAAAGATGCAGCCGATAAGAAGGAATCCGTCTCAACCGCAGATTTTGAAATACCGAGCAAGATCGGTCTGAACTTCGCAGGCGTCTTGCCGTTGTCGAACACCTCGTCATTGATGGCATTCATGTGGGAAAGCGACAAAGTCTGGCCAGCGCTCAAGCCGGAATCATTGCCTTCGATGACAATCACCTTCTTCATCATCTGCTTGATCATGACTTCCAGGTGCTTATCGGAAATATCGATGGATTGCGTGGAGTAAACCTTCTTGACTTCTTTCAAGATATATTCCTGAACCGTCCTGACACCTGCAACCTCAAGCAAATCCTTCGGCGCAATCTGTCCTTCTGTCAGTTTTTCACCAGCGCGCACCTTGGTGCCGACTTTCATCCATGTGCGGATGACCTGGTTCATGTCGCACTTATGCTCGATCGTGTCATTTTCATTGGCCACCGTTACAATTCTTCCGGTGTGGGAATCATTGTCGCGGATATCCGTGATCACGCCATCGATCTTGGAGATGACGGCGACGCCTTTCGGCGTACGGGCCTCGAATAGTTCTTCGACACGCGGAAGACCCTGGGTGATATCACCGGACTGCGTTGCAACACCGCCGGTGTGGAAGTTTCTCATTGTCAGCTGGGTGCCCGGCTCGCCAATCGCTTGCGCCGCCATGATGCCGACCGCTTCGCCTTGTTCTACAAGGTTGCCCGTGGCCATGTTGCGGCCATAGCACTTGCGGCAGATGCCGCTAGGCGACTCGCAAGTGAAAACGTTGCGGATATATGCCTCGGTTACGCCGGCGTCAACGATCTCCTTGGCGATTTCATCGGTCAGATAGGTATCTCCTTCGACCAAGAGCTCGCCAGTGCGAGGATCCATGATATCTTGCTGGGTGTAGCGGCCAACGATACGGTCGTAGAACTTCTCGATCATCGAGTTGTTCTTCTTGTCGACGATATCGCTTACCCGGTAGCCTTTGTCTGTGCCGCAGTCTTCCTCATTGATGATCACTTCCTGGGCGACATCGACAAGACGTCTTGTCAAGTAGCCGGATTCCGCCGTCTTCAAAGCCGTGTCAGTCAGGCCTTTTCTAACGCCATGCGTCGAGATAAAGAACTCGGACACGCTCATGCCCTCGCGGAAACATGAGTAGATCGGGACTTCGATGATGGACGGCTGGTATTCCTTGCGCGACTTCGACTGCGTAGGACGCGCCATCAAGCCACGCATGCCAGCCAGCTGCGTGAAGTGGTTCTTGTTTCCTCTAGCGCCAGATACAGCCATCATGTTGATCGGGTTCATGCGCGGCAAGGAACTCATCAGCGTGTCGCCAACCGTCTCCTTGACATCGTTCCACAAGGCCGAGAACGCACGTTCCCATTCTTGCGGCGTCAACAGGCCTCTATCTCTCAAGCGGTTGAGCTGATCTGCCTTCTTGCGGCCTTCGCCGACGATTTCATCTTTATGCGGCGCAACCGAGATATCGGACAAGGCAACCGTCATGCCGGCAACCGTTGAATACAGATAGCCCATGTCTTTCAAGGAGTCAAGGATATCGCTCGTTCCGTCTGTCTTGTATTTATCGAAGACAGCGGCGATCAGGTTTCCAAGGTCTTTCTTCTTGAATTCAGCTGTCACCTTGCGGGATGCGATCTCCTTCTTGATGTCCGTTCCCATCGGAACAAATTCACTATCCGGCGTAGCTTTCAAGTTTGCATCGGTAGTCTCGTTGAGATACGGGAAATCCGGCGGGAACACGGAGTTGAAGATGATCTTGCCGACAGATGTCAGCAAATACTGGCTGTTCTGCTTTTCCGTGAAGCAATTCTTGCCAACGGTATTGGCCGGCAAGGCAATGCGGTTATGGAGATGGACGACATTCATCTGATAAGCCATCAGGACTTCATTGACATTCTTGAACACATGCCCTTCATTATCGCCATATCTTCTCCATCTAGCAGCCTCGACCGTCTCGCCAAGAGCGTCCAAGGCGTCGGCCTTGGCGTAGAACTCCCCGGCCGTCGATTCCATGTTCAAGTAGAAGTTGCCAAGAACCAAGTCCTGGCCAGGCGTAACGATCGGCTTGCCGTCTTTAGGACCCAGGATGTTATTGGAGCCAAGCATCAATACTTCTGTCTCAGCCCGCGCCATTTCACTCAAAGGAAGGTGAACCGCCATCTGGTCGCCATCGAAGTCAGCGTTGAACGCCGGGCAAACAAGCGGATGGACACGAATGGCACGGCCATCGACAAGCTTCGGGAAGAAAGCCTGGATGCCTAGCCTATGCAAGGTAGGCGCACGGTTGAGGAAAACAGGATGCGTCTTGATGACATCATTGACAACATCCCAGACCCTGGGCTCTTGCCTTGTGATGAGCTTTTCAGCTGTCTTCGGGTTGGTCGCGATCTGCTGGTTGACCAATTCATTGATGACAAACGGCTTGTACAGCTGGATCGCCATTTCCCGCGGCAGGCCGCACTCGTACATCTTCAAAGTCGGGCCAATGGCAATGACCGAACGACCAGAGAAGTCGACACGCTTGCCAAGCAAATTCTGGCGGAAACGACCCTGCTTGCCTTTCAGGGAATGCGACAGAGACTTCAAGGCCCGTCCGCCCGCGCCGGTGATCGGCTTGGAACGACGTCCGTTGTCGATCAAGGCATCGACTGCCTCCTGCAACATTCTCTTCTCGTTCTGCACGATGATCGCCGGCGTTCCTAGCTCCAGCAGCTTTTTCAAGCGGTTGTTGCGCGTGATGACACGACGATACAGATCATTCAAGTCACTGGTCGCGAAACGGCCGCCATCCAGCTGAAGCATCGGGCGCAGATCCGGCGGAATGACTGGCAGAACCGTCATGATCATCCATTCCGGCTTGTTGTCCGAATTACGGAAAGCATCGACGGTCTCCAGACGCTTGATCAGCTTCTTGCGCTTGTCGCCGGTCGCTTTCTCAAGCTCTTCCTGGATCGCCTTGTATTCAGCCTCGATGTCGATATCCTCAAGAAGTTTCTGTACTGCTTCTGCGCCAGTCTTGGCTTCGAAACTGCCCGGGCCGTAGATCGCCCGGTTCTCACGCAGATCTTTTTCCGAAAGGATCTGCTTGTAGGCCAGTTTCGTATCGCCTGGATCGGTGACGATCCAGGATACGAAGTACACGACTTCCTCCAAGGATTTCGGCGCAACGTTCAACAACAAGCTCATTCTTGAAGGTATGCCGCGCAAATACCAGATGTGCGCGACCGGCGCAGCCAGATCAATATGGCCCATCCGCTCGCGACGAACCGAGCTCTTGGTGATCTCGACGCCGCAACGGTCGCAGACAACGCCTTGGTAGCGGATCTTCTTGTATTTGCCGCAAGAGCATTCCCAGTCCTTGGTCGGGCCGAAAATACGCTCGCAGAACAAACCATCCTTCTCAGGCTTCTGGGAACGATAGTTGATTGTCTCCGGTTTCTTTACCTCGCCATAAGACCACTGGCGAATTTTCTCAGGTGATGCAAGACCGACTTTAATCGCTGTGAAGTTATTGATATTCATGCGCTGTCCTCCTTACATGTCCATATCCGTGCCGAAGTCAATGCCGACCTCAGCCGCTTCAGGGATCTCTTCCTCAAGGCTTTCACGGATCGAAATAGCATCGCTGCTTTCAATATCGTTGATGATCGGCTGATGGGCGATATCGGTGGTGGCTTCTTCCTTGAGCTCCTCCTGCTCCATCTGCTTCAGATCCATTTCGTTTCCATCGTCGTCCATCATGCGGACATCGATTGCCAAAGCCTGCAGCTCATGAACCAGGACACGGAAGGATTCCGGAATGCCCGGCTCAGGCAGATCCTTGCCCTTGACGATCGATTCGTACGTCTTGGTACGTCCCATGATATCGTCGGACTTGACTGTCAAGATCTCCTGCAAGGTATGCGAAGCGCCATAGGCTTCCAATGCCCAGACTTCCATTTCACCGAATCTCTGGCCGCCATTCTGCGCCTTGCCGCCCAAAGGCTGCTGCGTCACTAGCGAATAAGGGCCGGTTGCGCGAGCGTGAAGCTTGTCGTCGACCATATGCGCCAGCTTGATCATGTACATGACGCCGACCGCGATTCTTTCATCATAAGCCTCGCCAGTCATGCCATCATAGAGGACATACTTGCCATCGGCTGATGTTCCAGCTTCGGCCATGATCTCCCTTAGATCCTCGTTGGAGACGCCATCGAAGACCGGGGTGGCGAACTTGACGCCCAGCCGCTTGGCTGCCATGCCCAGGTGAACTTCAAGAACCTGGCCGATGTTCATGCGGGAAGGAACGCCAAAGGGATTCAGCATGATGTCGATCGGCGTGCCATCCGCCATATAAGGCATGTCCTCGACCGGGTTGATGCGGGAGATGACGCCCTTGTTGCCATGGCGGCCAGCCATCTTGTCGCCTTCGGAGATCTTTCTCTTCTGGACGATGTAGACCTTCACCACTTCATTGACGCCCGGCGGCAATTCGTGGTTGTCCTTGCGCTTGAAGATCCTGACGCTATGGACAATGCCTGCGCCGCCATGCGGCACTTTCAAGGAATTGTCGCGGACCTCCCTTGACTTCTCGCCGAAGATCGCCATCAATAGCTTTTCTTCCGGGGAAATCTCGCTCTGCCCCTTGGGAGTCACCTTGCCGACCAGGATGTCGCCTTCCTTGACCTCCGCGCCTACCATGACAATTCCCCTGCCGTCCAGATTGCGGCAAGCGCTTTCCGCCACGTTCGGGATATCCCTTGTGATCTCTTCCGCGCCAAGCTTTGTCTCGCGGCATTCGATCTCGTATTCCTCGATATGCACGGAAGTGTAGAAATCCTCGCTCTGCATCCTCTCGGACATGATGATGGCATCTTCATAGTTATAGCCATGCCAGGTCATGAACGCGATCGTCACGTTCTGGCCAAGGGCAAGCTCGCCATTCTGCATGGCCGGGCCATCAGCGAGGATATCGCCTCTTTCAACCCTTTCGCCATCCCATACGATCGGCTTCTGGTTCAAGCAGGTAGATGCATTGGATCTTCTGAACTTGGTCAATTCATACGTATGTTCCTTGCCCGAGTCCTCGCTGACAATGATCTTGCTGGCGTCGACATAGGTCACGACGCCCGGAGCCGTAGCAACACAAGCAGCGCCGGAGTCGCGGGCAATCACATGCTCCATGCCGGTGCCGACAAAGGGGCTGTGCGGGTTAAGCAAAGGCACTGCCTGCCTTTGCATGTTCGCGCCCATCAAGGCACGCGTGCAGTCGTCGTTTTCAAGGAAAGGTACGCAAGCGGTCGCGACCGATACGATCTGGCGCGGCGACACGTCGGCGTAGTCGATGTCATCACGCGACGCCATGACTGTTTCACCGGCGATCCTGGCAACGATCCGGTCGCCGACAAGCTCGCCATCCTTGATTTCGTTGGCCTGCGCGATGACATGGTCGTTCTCCACATCAGCCGGCATATAGACGATTTCATCGGTGACCTTGCCATCCACCACCTTGCGGTATGGCGTCTCGATGAAGCCGTACTCGTTGACTTTCGCATACGTTGTCAAATAGTTGATCAGACCAATGTTAGGTCCTTCTGGCGTCTCGATCGGGCAGATCCTGCCATAGTGCGAGTTATGGATGTCACGCACCTCGAAGCCAGCTCTTTCACGCGTCAAGCCGCCCGGGCCTAGCGCGGAAATACGCCGCTTGTTGGAAAGCTCAGCCAAAGGATTCTGCTGGTCCATGAACTGGGAAAGCTGCGAGGAAGAGAAGAATTCCTTGATCGCGGCAGTCAAAGGACGGATGTTGGTCAACCCCTTTGGCGTCAAGCCGGAGACATCCGTGATCGACATTCTTTCCTTGACGACCCGCTCCATGCGCGACAAGCCGATCCTGAACTGGTTCTGGATCAATTCGCCGACCGTCCTGATGCGGCGGTTGCCGAGCATGTCGATGTCATCCTGCGTGCCGACGCCGTCCAGCATCGTCAATTCGTAATTATACAAGGCATACATGTCGCTCATCGTGATCGTGTGCTTGTCATTGAGCGGATCGATGCCGATCAGCTTGACCTGATGGCCATCCGGAAGATTGATCTTGACTTCCTGCACGCAAGCGCCAACCAGCCACAGCACGACATCGTTGCCGGTCGTCGCCGCATTGATGATCAAGTCCCTTGTCGCCGCGTCCAACGGCATGCGGTCGACATCCGCGATATAGCGCGGGCAAAGCAGCTCGCCTTCCTCGTCGTACATATCCTCGCCGCCGGCTGTCACGCGGCCGATCGAGAACATGCGGTTGCCGAAGTTCAAAACCGCGACGACATTGTCATTGTTGACCCTGACTTCGTTGGCGATGATGCCGGAATAGACCGTGACTTCCTTAAATTCACGCGAGATCGCATCAATGTCCTTGGGGGTCAATACCGTGCCCATGGAAAGCTGCGTCTCATCCGTCTCGCCATCCAGGTCCACCGCCAGGATCCTGCCTTTGAGGGCAAGCTTCCAGGAAGTATCCATGCGCTCCTTGGTCGGATGCGAGAACTTATGCACAAACGGCAATGCCTTGGCCGCGATGCCCTTGTTGATCTCATCGCGCAAGGCATATCTTTCTTCCTTGCCGATATGCACGCCTTTCTCGATCAAGAGGCTGCCATCGGCCCCGATCAAGTCGTCCGCCAGCGAATACCCTTCCATGCGATCCAGGATATTCAGCTTCTTGCGCACCTTGAAGCGGCCGGATTTCGTCAAGTCATAGCGGCGATAATCGAAGAACTTGTTGTCCATCAATGTGATCGCGCCATCCACGGTGGCGATTTCATCCGCCCTTTGGTTCTCATAGATCGCCAGCAACGCCTGGTTCGTCGAGACCGCCTTCACATCGACGTTCAAGGTGTTCTTGACTTCCTCGTAGTTGCCGAAGACCGATGTATACAAGAGCAGATATTCATTCAGAAGCTCGTGCTCGTCCTCTGGATCGATCACGTCGCCGTACACATCATAGCCCAGGGCTTCGAGGAATTTCGTCATTCCTGCGGTATCGAAATTGTTCTCGCCCTTGAGCGGGTTGAGCGACATGCCGATCGCCTTGAATAGAATCGTGCTGTAGATCTTCCTCCTGCGGTCGATCGATACGTTCATCAAGCGGCCCAGGGAAGCTTTCTTTTCATCGGTCATGAATTCAAGCCAGGTTCCCCTGCTCGGTATCAGCTCGCAGGTATAGGTATCTTTTCCCGTGCGTTCCTCGGAGATCACATCGAAATAGGCTCCGGGAGAACGGACGATCTGGGACACGATGACACGCTCGGCGCCATTGATGACAAATGTTCCGGTCGGCGTCATCATCGGGAAATCGCCCAGGAAGACATCGTCCCACTTCGTCATCACCTCGCCCGTCTCGCTATCGCTGATCTCCAGCTCCATCTTTGCCTTGAGCGGCTGGGAAAAGGTCATCTCTCTGTTTTTGCATTCCGTGATCGAATACTTCGGTTCATCGAAATGATAATCAAGGAACTTCAGCCGTATGTTGCCGTTGAAGCTTGTGATCGGGTAGATATCCTCGAACACCTCCTTGATGCCTTCCTTCAGAAACCATTCATATGCCGCCGTCTGGATCTCGACCAGATCAGGCAGGTTCAGGCCGCTGGAAACCTTTGAATAGTCTCTGCGGGTCGCCTTGTTGCCGTAATGCACAACGTGGTATGTCTGCTTTTGTTCCATTTACACCATCCTTTCGCCTGCATTGGGTATAAACGCCAAAAAGGGCATAAAAACCCCTATGATATTTGAGACGCATATAATCTTAACATGCTTCTTCAAAACTGTCAACCCTCTCACTTCTAAGTACCCAATAGCCCTTGTCCCGTGCTACTGTTTCACAGTTCCCGAAGACTTCCTGCAGCTTCCGCAAAGCGCTTTCAGCGCCCTGCTTGCGGCGGATGACCGCCAGCAGCACGCCGCCTTCGCAAAGCCTGTCTTTTGCATCCTCGAACATTTTGTAGATCACCTGCTTGCCTGCCCGCACGGGCGGGTTGGTGATGATGAAGTTGAATTCGCCTTGGATTGCCTGGAAACCGTCTGATTCAACCGCTGCACAGGAAACGGCGTTAGACACGCAGTTGATCTCAGTCAATTCTATGGCGCGCGGATTGATATCGCAGCAGACGACATCAAGATCATCGCAAAGCCTCTTCAGCACGATGCCGATGACACCGTAGCCGCAGCCAAGATCTAGAAGCGCGCCATGTAGATTTTCGTTTGCAGCGCATTCGAGCAATACCTCGGTGCCGTAATCGACCCCGGCCTTCGCGAACACGCCATTATCTGTGGTGAAAGTAAATGAATACCCTGAAAACCGGAAAGAATGAACCTTCCGGTTTTCAGCTAGATTGCGGTTATCTGTGAAATAATGACTCACTGATCCACATCCTTTCATAGGCGGTAAAAGCCGAAGTTAAATTCGGCTTTCATTTCATTTGCAATGCGCGTCAAATTACTTGAATTCAACAGTAGCGCCAGCTTCGACAAGCTGCTTCTTGATGTTCTCTGCTTCGTCAACCGGTACATCTGCCTTGATGTCAACAGGAGCGCTGTCAACGAGCTTCTTCGCATCAACAAGACCCATGCCTGTGATCGCTCTGACTGCCTTGATAACAGCAACCTTTGTATCGCCGATTGCAGCAAGAACGACTGTGACGTTCTTCGGAGCTGCGTCTTCTTCTTCCTCAGCTGGAGCTGCTGCAACTGCGACAGGAGCAGCGGCTGTGACGCCATATTTCTCTTCGATTGCCTTTACAAGAGCGTTGATGTCAAGAATAGTTGCTTGATCCAAGAATTCAAGGATATCTTCCTTTGTGATTGTTGCCATGAATATTTTCCTCCAATATTTAATCTAATTTCTGGCAGCTGCCTGATGCGGCAGTCTCTTCAGTTGCAGCTCACTCGGCGCTTGCTCCGCCTTTGCTGTCAGCGACAGCCTGGAGCACACGCGCGAACGAGGAGATCGGTGCATTGAGTACAGACAACAGCATGCTCAACATGCCATCTCTGTTCGGCAATGCAGACAGTTCATTGACAGTGTCAACATCGACGACCTTGCCATCGACGACACCGCCCTTCATGATCAGAGCTTTATGCTTCTTGGCGTATTTCGCCATGACGCCGGCCGCTGCGGTTTCATCTTCACCAAACACCAGCGCGTTCGGGCCAGCCAAGATGTCCTTCAGGTCATCAAGCCCGGCAGACTTCGCTGCGATCGAAGCCAGAGTGTTCTTATAGACTTTCATCTCTGAGTTTGCTTCGCGCAGAAGTCTGCGGAGTTCGGTAACCTCGGCAACTGATAGGCCACGGTATTCCGCGACAATGGTGGATGAGGAATTCTTGATCTTGTCCGCGATTTCAGAAACGACCTGCTCTTTGGCATTTCTAATATTCTGATTCATTCCTACACCTTCCTTTTTCCGTTATCGCATACCTGATAAAGATAAACCCCCGCGACATACACGAGGGTGAAAAAGACACAGCAATCATATCTTTTCAATCTACCTCGGTAACAAATTAAGCTTGCGCAGTTACTGTCTCGTCGTCGTCGGAATTG
>Ga0255060_10000457_pt1 | contig 9964 bp, 10 predicted proteins | sample 172RNAGHGlowgp2_FD_183094 | JGI IMG/M metagenome (GOLD analysis project Ga0255060, IMG submission 183094) | Metatranscriptome of sheep rumen microbial communities from Palmerston North, Manawatu-Wanganui, New Zealand - 1728 RNA GHGlow gp2... | ecosystem: Host-associated > Mammals > Digestive... | reverse complement strand
CGTGGACAGACCGGTTAATAATGAGGCTCTCTTCGTTGGAGAATCCATTAAAACACTATAAATTATCATTATTGTGATTGTATAAATTTCGTTTACTCCTGCTATATTATGAATAAAGTATTAACAATTGTTATTCCAACCTACAATATGGAGAAATACCTCCATCGCTGTCTGGATTCTATTATCCTTGAAGGTGAAGAACAATTCAAACAACTTGAAGTATTGGTGGTTAATGATGGAAGCAAAGATTCATCATCAGCTATTGCGCACGATTATGAGAAAAAGTATCCTGGTATTATCAGAATTATTGACAAAGAAAACGGAAACTATGGTTCCTGCTTTAATAGAGGCTTAAAAGAAGCATCAGGTAAGTACATTAAGCTACTTGATGCAGACGATTACTACAATACAGATGAGTTAGAAAAATATCTTATTGAATTGTCTGGAACGGATGCGGATATTGTTTTCTCATCTTTCAACATTGTTGACGAGACGGGTAAAGTGACCTCCTCAATGGATATCCCTACGGAGAACAAGGGAAAATCCATGTCCTTTGACGAATGTAGTTTATTCGATAAACTTCCTAGCAATCTTGTTGCTATGCACGCTATTGGAATTAAAAGGGAGAATTTAATTAATAATAGTTATTTTCAACAAGAAGGAATCAGCTATACTGACACTGAGTATTCTTTCTTTGGTATCTTGTATGCAAATACTGTTTATTTTTCATCTTCATGCTTATACCAGTATTATGTCGGACGAGAAGGACAGACCGTCTCTATTGATGCCCAGATAAAGCATACTAATGATTATGTTCTTATTCTTAATAGACTTCTTGATGTCCTAATAGAACAAAAAAGTTCTTTGGCGAAATACAAAATAGAGGTATTGGCCTATATTATATCAGTAATGATTAAGATGTATTTATTGGTTTCAATACTAGCTATTCCATCAAAGGATGTTAATAAAGAAACAGTAAGCAATATATTAAGAAAGTGTGATGAATGCGGCATATCAGTAGCGGCTTTAAAGCAATTGATAAGGTATCATCGGATTCCATATTTGAAGCTATGGTTAAACAATGGTATCTCCGTTCATCCTTTGTTTAAATTGATTCAATCAGTTAAGTCTAAGAAATGAAAATATTGTTTGTCGACCTTCTTTTTCAACACGGTAATCTCCATGTGGATAATTACATGATGGATATCATGGCTAATAACTGTGATGTCTATCTGTTGATGAATGAGGATTTCTTAAGTGATAAGTTACAGAATCGAGGTCGAATCACTGTGTTGGGAAATCCATATACGAAGACACCCAATGGCGGAGCGTTATCTGCATTGCAGATACTAAGACGAATGAGATTGGCAGCAAAATATGAACGAGAGTTAAAACCAGACTTAATTTATATATCAACTTACGAAACCAGAGTTTTTCCATTAGGTCTTAAATATTTCAGAAACCCACGGAAGATTGTAGTCGTTGAAAATTACAATATTGATGCTTTGTGTGGAAAAGTGCAAAGCTATGCATACAAATTATTTGCGCATCACGTTCATCATCTTGTATATGAGCCTCTGTTTAAAGATTATTTAGTAGAAGCATATAATATAAATAGTGATCTTATTCATTATGTTCCGCATATTCAATACGTTAAAGAAAACGAACGTGATGACAATTTAAATAATTCTCAGAATCAATATGATTGTATAGCAATTAGTGGTTCTAATGATGAGGGAACAGTTTGTGATATTATTAAAAAAGAAAAAAACGAACATTTTTTTGAAATCAATAGGATAAAGTGTTTTATAAAATGTAAAGGGATTGATTTTAAATCTAACTATTTAACAGTTAATGGGCGTTTTATTCCAACTGAAGAGTATGAAGAATTGTATTCTAAAACGAAAGTGGTTTTAGTACCATTCCCTTTATCGTATAAATACAGAATGAGTGGCTGTATTGTGGATGCGTTCTCACATTATAAGCCAGTAATCTCTTCTGGTATTGAATTGGCGAAGTATTATTCCGCAAAATATGGTATTATTATACGCACAACTAATAGCGTCGAAGAAATGCTTGACGCGGTAAAGGAATTAATTGATAACAGGGAGCAATATAAATTTGACTTTGAGACATTTATAAATGACCACAGTGCATTTGAAGTTGAGCGAAATCTAATGGAAATGATTAATATAATCACTAAGCACTAAGCAATCAAATATGATTATAACCAAAACACCATTCCGAATGTCCTTCTTTGGTGGAGGAACCGATATGCCTGCCTTTTTTAATGAACATGGTGGGGCTGTCATATCAACCACATTTGATAAGTATTGCTACGTGAATGTAAGGCATTTACCTCCGTTTATGCCTTATATATCCGAGTTGGTATATAGCAAGTTTGAACGGGTTAATAATATTGACGAGATAATCCATCCGCTTATTCGTGAATGTATGCGCCTACACGACATTCATGAAATAAGACTGACATACGAAGGCGACTTACCTGCCCGTACAGGCCTTGGTACCAGCAGCACTTTCGCTGTGGGCATGCTCAATGCTTTCTGTGCTCTTAAGGGGAAAATGATGAGTAAACACCAACTCGCGGAAGAAGCAATTCACGTAGAACGTGACATTCTTCAGGAACATGGTGGATGGCAAGACCAGATCGCAGCTGCCTATGGTGGATTAAACCGAATTGATTTTGCTGACAATCAGTTTAAGGTAACTCCTATCATTATACATCCTGATAGAAAGAAAGTGTTGGATGATAACCTAATGCTTTTTTATACGGGCGTACAACGTTTTTCTTCAGATATCCAAGCTGATACTTTTGCCAAGCCTGTTGATAAAACTAAGCAGCTTCTTGACATGCTGGCTTTGGTTGACGAAGCGGAAAGGATTCTAACAGATAAGAATGCAAGTCTGGATGAGTTTGGTAAGTTGTTGGATACAACATGGAAACTGAAAAGAGGTACAGGAAGCAAAGTTAGCAACGGCAGTATAGACGAGCTGTATGATAAAGCCATAAAAGCCGGTGCATTAGGAGGCAAGCTTCTTGGTGCAGGTGGTGGCGGTTTCTTGCTATTCTATGTGGAAAAGGACAAACAACAGAATGTGCTCAAGGCTCTTGATAATCTGATGCACGTGCCATTTGAGTTCGAGAGCGAAGGAACAACCGTTATTCATTACAACCCCATTGTATATATTCCAAGAAAAGAAATAAAGATAGACTAATATGAGTTATATAGTGACAGGCGGGGCTGGTTTCGTAGGCTCCAATATGGTGAAGAAACTGAATGAGAAGGGAATAACAGATATTATCATTATTGACTCCTATGGAGACGATAAGATGAAGAATCTGTTAGGCTTAAAGTTTCGCGATTTTGTGGATTATCAAGATGGATTAAAGGCCGTAGGTGAGTATCTAAATAAGATTGAGAAGCCAGAGGGTTTTTTCCACATTGGTGCCAATGCGGATGTGCTGGTCTATGATTCCAAAAAGATGATGAATGAGAACTTTGAGTTCTCCAAGTTGTACTGTGAGTTCGCCAATTCTCGTAACATACCGTTCATCTATGCTTCTTCTTCTGCCGTTTATGGTAATGGTAAAGAGCAGGATGTTAATGGGGGAGATGAAGAGCCTCATAATACCTATGCTTGGTCCAAATGGTTGTTTGACCAGTATGTGTTAGGAAATAAAGACCATTTCTCTAGCAAAGTGGTAGGATTCCGTTTCTTTAACGTCTTTGGTTGGGGCGAATTCCATAAAGGTAAGAACGCCAATATTGTTTATCGCTTCTACCGCTTTATCAAAGAGAAGAATTTTATTGACCTGTTCAACAAGGAAATTATACGCGATCATATATGGGTAGAAGATGTCGCAGAAGTGATGTATCAGGCTATGGTACGCCCGGATATGACTACTGGTATTTACAACTTAGGTGGAAATCATCCTATTTCACACCGGCATGTAGCTGAGATTGTTGTTAACACCATGATGGAGGAAGGTGTGATACCCACGACCGATGTGGACAATTATATCAAGCCCGTGGAGATCCCGGAGGAATTAAGAGAGAAGTTCCAGTTTTACACACATGCAGCCGGTCAGTTAGACTTCATTACTGAGATTGCAAAAGGGAACGATGTAAAAATGAAGGAATATGTGAAGGCTTTGATTAAAGCTAACAAATAAAACCATATAATTATGGGAAGCAAAATCGAATCGCATCTCAATCACTTAATTGACCGCTATCCAAAGCTCATCATATGCCGTGATGATATCATGGCGGCATACGAGCTTTTGGAGACAGCATACAATAATGGTCGCAAACTTCTTGTCTGCGGTAATGGCGGCTCTGCATCAGATTCCGAACATATTGTTGGGGAGCTGATGAAAGAGTTCAAATTGAAACGCAAGGTATATAGTGACCATGCGGCCGTTCTGAAGGAGATTGATCCGGAATTAGGCCAAACGTTGTCAGAGCATCTTCAAGGAGCATTACCGGCCATATCCCTTACCGGACATTCCTCGCTCCAGACTGCATATATGAACGATGCTGTTCCTGAGTTAGTCTTTGCTCAACAGGTGAATGGTTACGGCAAGCCTGGAGATGTATTCTTGGGTATATCTACCTCTGGTAATAGTAAGAACGTGCTCTATGCAGCTGTGAATGCTAAGGCTAAGGGCCTGAAGGTTATTGGCCTAACCGGTGCTAAGGAGAACAAACTGATGAAGTACGCAGATGTCTGCATTCGCGTACCCGAGACTGAGACATATAAGATACAGGAGTTGCACCTGCCGGTGTACCACTGTCTGTGTCTGATGTTGGAAGATCATTTCTTTGGAGAATAACAGATGAAAGTAGTAATAATGGCGGGAGGGCGAGGAACTCGTATCGCTGAGCTTTTCCCCGATATTCCTAAACCATTGATTCCTGTTGATGGTATGCCTATTCTTGAAAGAGAAATCAGGTCGCTTGCAACACAGGGCTTCAATGATTTGATTCTAACCGTTAGCTATCTTGCAGATAAGATAATCGCGTATTTTGGTGACGGCAACCGGTTAGGTGTGAAAATTGATTATTTTGTAGAAGAAACGCCTCTAGGAAATGCCGGTGCCTTATTCCAATTAAGAGATAAGATTGGTAAAGAGCCTTTCTTTCTTCTAAATGCTGATGCAGCCTTTGATGTGGACTTTAATCGAATGCTTGATTTCCATAAGAAACGTGGAGGCCTTGTAACCCTATTTACTCATCCAAATTCCCATCCTTACGACAGTGGGCTGATTATTGCAGATAAAGACGGACATGTAGAAAAATGGCTTAGTAAGGAAGATGAACGCCCTCAATGGTACAATAACAGAGTGAATGCGGGACTTCATGTGATTGACCCGCAGGTTCTTGAACTAAGTGAAAAGAATCTGGAGATAGACCCAGCGACAGGTTATCCTAAGGGCAAAGTTGATTTAGACCGCCAGATTCTCAAGCCATTGTGCGGAACTGGTAAGATGTTCTGTTATGATAGTCCAGAATATGTGAAGGATATGGGAACGCCGGAACGTTTCCATCAGGTAGAGGCGGATTATAAGAATGGTGTTGTTCAGGCAAAGAATCTTCATAATAAGCAGAAGGCTATCTTCCTTGATCGAGATGGCACTATCAACAAATATGTTGGTTTCCTTCGCAATATTGATGATTTCAAACTGATTGATGGGGTGTCAGAGGCAATAAAGCTAATTAACCAAAGTGGTTATTTGGCAATTGTCGTCACGAATCAGCCTGTGATTGCGCGTGGAGAAGTGTCATGGGAAGAACTCCATGAAATACACAAGAAGATGGAAACGCTCCTTGGTAAGGATGGTGCTTATATAGATGGTATTTATATCTGTCCTCATCATCCAGACAAAGGTTTTGAAGGGGAGAGACCAGAGTACAAGTTTGATTGTGATTGCAGGAAACCAAAGCCGGGATTGTTGTTGCAAGCAGCGAAGGATTTTAATATTGATTTATCCCGGTCGGTTATGATAGGGGATAGTGACAATGATGTAAAGGCAGGAAAAAATGCGGGATGTAAGGATTCTATTATTATAAACGATGTTTCAGGTTTAGTAGATGTTGTTAATGATATAGCAAAAGATGGGTTATGAAAAAATGTATTATTATTGACACGTCCTATCCAATAAATGGAAGGAATACAAAGTTTTTAACGATGATGCGTATGCATTATCCAGATTCAGTCTTTAAAGTTGTTACTTGGAATAGAAGGATGGAAAAGACGGAATTCCCTGAGGAGTATATTGTATATCAGAAGGGAAGTGAACTAGGTAATCGAATAAAGAAGTTTTTTAATATTTTTGGCTATAAGAGTTTTGTAAAGGATGTAATTAATCAAGAGCAGCCAGATGTCATAATTGCTTCTCATTGGGATTCACTTTTTGTTGTGCCTTCTAAAAACAGGAAAAAACACTTTGTCATTTATGACAATATCGATGTGCCTGAAGGGAATGTGATATTACGGAGTTTGGAGAGAATCATGGAGAAAGTATCAATATATAAGGCAGATTTAATTATTCATGCATCAAGGTTTTTTAAAGAAATATATTCTAATTATAGAATAAATCAGATTGTTATTGAGAATAAGCCCATCTTTGAGAAAGTGACGAGAACAGACATGCTTTCGTGTCCTATAAAGATTTCTTATATTGGTAATATACGTTATGTTGAAACTCTTATGCCTTTGGTTAATGCTGTAGAGCACGATAAACGATTTCAACTAGATTTTTATGGAGGGGGACCGGATTTAGAAAAAATGAAAAGGTATTCAAGTGATAGAATTGTTTTTCACGGAAGATATGATTACAATGATGTCGCATCTTTTTATTTGTCTTCAGATTTAATTTGGGCGGCATATCCTAACAAGGATTTTAACGTAAAGTATGCTATTTCGAACAAATTCCATGAGTCAATGTGTTTGGACACACCTAGTATTTTTGCTAACGAAACAAAATTGGGGGATTTCGTGGAAGCAAATAAACTGGGGTTTGTTGTTAATCCGTATAATATAGAAGATGTTAAACGGCTTTTGAATAATATCGCCTCAAATCCCGAAATTATTGCGGAAGTCCGAAATAGTATCCATGGTTATCTAAAAACCGAAACTACTTGGGAGCAGGATATGAATGTCTTGTACAAGTTTATTGAATGATTTGTGTCATCATTTGTTGCTTGTAGAGATTCTTCATTTTATAATAAGGTTTTTATTATGAAAGTACTTTTATTAACACCTCGTTTCCCCTTCCCGGAGAATGGAGGAGACGTTCTGCGAATTAATGGTATAGCTAGATACCTTAGAGAAAGAGGACATAATTTAATCTTACTATCTTTCTCTGAGACAGATTTCCCGAATAACGCAGATCATCTATACAATAAAACCTATACGATAAAGAGAAAGAAGTGGGAGTCCACTTTTAATGCTTTGTGTTTCTTTATAAAAGGGAAACCCATTCAGTGCGGTTATTATTATTCTAAGAGGTTTAAAGATTGTTTGTCAAGGATATTATCCGTTGAGCAGCCAGATTTGATAATTTGTCATTTGTTACGAACTGTCCCGTATATAGAAATGTTGGGGGCTGTGGATAAAACAATTGTTGAAATGACAGATGCTCTATCAAAGACTTATTCTTATGCGAAAAAATCCGATAGGTTTTCAATTAAAAAGTATATCTATCGAGTTGAACAGTCAAGGATTTTGAATTACGAAAAACATGTCGTTAAGAACTTCCCCAAAGTTGTATTAGTATCACAGGGTGATGCTGACTACTTAGAAAATAAGATAGAAGAGAGATTACCAGCGTTAGTTGTACATTCAAATGGAGTAGATGTATATTCTGGTAAAAAGGAAAAATATGATCAGCATAAAATCTGTTTTGTTGGGAATATGCGTACTCTTCAGAATCAAGAGGCTGTATTCTTATTTGTATCAAAAATCTTTCCTAGAATTTTGAAGGCCGTTCCAAATGCAAAATTCCATATCGTAGGGGCACAACCCACATCACAAATAAAAGAACTAGCTTGTGATAATATTATTGTTACTGGCTATGTAGATGATATTATGGATTATATATCCGATGCCTGTATTGCCGTTGCCCCAGTTCATATTGCAGCAGGTATCCAAAATAAAGTCCTCGTCTCTATGGGGTGTGGAATACCTGTTATTATGACGTCTCTTATTTCAAAAGCAATACCTGAGTTAAAAGATGCAGATAACTGCTTTATAGTTGATGATAATACACTATTTGCAGACAAGTGTATAGAACTCATTCAAAACCCCGATTTAAGAATGAAAGTTTCACAGAGTGGTAAAGAAATGGTAATGCGATATTATTCATGGCCAATGAAGTTAGACGGTTATGAGCAATTCCCATTATTATAATTCTCCATTAGGATAGTCTGTTTATTGAAAGATTAAAGGATCAAAGGCGGATATATGTTCTTTGGGGTAATAAGTGATTATTAGCAATAATTACAGTAGAATTATGTGTTTGAGTGAAAGTGCCCTTTGTTTTATCGCCTTATTGAGAGCCGGGCTTTGGGAACATAAGTGTCGACTTTCAACGTTTAATCATATTGACTTTAGTGAGATTTACAGATTTGCTAAAGAGCAGGCGGTAGTTGGTCTTGTCACTGCTGGCATTGAGCATATTAGTGATGTAAAGCCACCAAAGGAGAGTGTGTTATCTTTTGTAGGAGAGACCCTGCAAATGGAACAGCATAACATGGCTATGAATGACTTCATAGGCATTATTTCGAGAAAAATGCATGAGGCAGGGATAACCCCCGTACTAGTAAAAGGGCAAGGAATAGCTCAATGCTTTGAACGCCCTCTTTGGAGAGCTTGTGGGGATGTGGATTTCCTCTTTAATGATAAAAACTTTTATAGTGCTGTTGAATTCTTGGCTCCACTTGCTAATAATGTTGGAGAAGAAGAAAAACCACATAAGCATCTTGCACTAGAAATTGATAAATGGGAGGTCGAACTGCACGGAACATTACATAGTCGTTTGTGGAAAAAATTGGAGCGAGTGATCGATAGTATACAGTACCAGGTTTTTAGTGAAGGATATACAAGGGAATGGATTAATGGCGACACAATTGTTTTGTTACCTAGAGCAGATGAGGATGTTATATTTATTTTTTCTCATATTTTACAGCATTTTTTTAAGGAGGGAATTGGGCTCAAGCAAATTTGTGATTGGTGTAGACTGTTGTGGACATATAGGGGAAACATAGATGTCCAATTGCTTCAGCATCGGTTGAAGGAAGCTGGTATTATGACGGAATGGAAAGCCTTTGCATCGCTTGCCGTAGATGTATTGGGGATGCCTGCAGATGCTATTCCGTTTTATAATCCATCTAAGAGATGGAGTAGAAAGGCTGGTAGGATATTAAGCTTTATTCTTGAAACGGGGAACATGGGGCATAACCGGGATCTGTCCTATTATAAGAAATATCCGTATCTTACTCGCAAGATTATCTCAGTTTGGCGACATTCGCACGATAGCTTATTGTATTTGATGATATTCCCTTGGGATACCGTTAAGACGTGGTTCACGATGGTTAAGTATGGTATCAAACAAACAATTGTTGGGAAATAAAAAGCTATGAAATTAGATGAACGTTACAGAAGCAAACACTGGAATTACTAATCCATGAACTTATGGAGACTACAATGATAACGATCCAAGATCTATACAACATCTTGGAGGACAGATTACTATGAAATCATTAGATAATATAGTCTTTGGCTCGGTGCAGGAAAAGGCCGCAGTATCGCCTCGGAGAAGATACGGAACGGGGGGGGGGGGAGGGTTTTTCTTTTTGGAGTTGTGGGGTTGAATTCTTTTTTCCCCAAAATTAACAACCCCCAATATCAAAAATTTAACAATTTGAACACCGGCTCGCGG
>Ga0255060_10000453_pt1 | contig 9987 bp, 6 predicted proteins | sample 172RNAGHGlowgp2_FD_183094 | JGI IMG/M metagenome (GOLD analysis project Ga0255060, IMG submission 183094) | Metatranscriptome of sheep rumen microbial communities from Palmerston North, Manawatu-Wanganui, New Zealand - 1728 RNA GHGlow gp2... | ecosystem: Host-associated > Mammals > Digestive... | reverse complement strand
TGATATTATTACAAAGGAGAACAACATGGCAAAGATAAAGGCAGCTGTGATCTTTGGCGGCACTTCAAGGGAGCATAAGCTCTCACTTGCTTCTGCTGCTGAGGTCATAAGGAATATTCCCAAGGATAAATATGAGGTGATATGCATAGGGATCACCAGAAAGGGCAGATGGCTGTACTTCCCCGGAGATGTAGAGGATATCCCCACAGGCGAATGGGAACAGGACTCTGATTGTACATCAGCTATAATCTCACCCGATCCGCTTCACAGAGGAATTATCCTCATCGAGAACGGTGAAGCTGTTGTCAGAAAGATAGATGTTGTATTTCCGCTGGTTATGGGTAAACACGGCGCTGACGGTGCGGTTCAGGGACTTCTTGATCTTTCAGGCATCCCGTATGTTGGCTGCGGAGTTCTTGCTGCGGCTTCATGTATGGATAAGTCACACATCCACATGGTAATGGATGACTACGACATCGCTACCGCAGAGTGGAGGATAATCACTCAGCGTGAGATAAGCGAAATAGATGAGCGCTGCCGGGAGATAGCAGGAGAGTTCGGATTCCCGCTTATCGTAAAGCCTGCAAAGAGCGGTACCAGCGCTGGAACAGGCAGGGCTGACGATCTTGAACAGCTTATTGCAGCTGTAAAGGTTGCTTTCTCCAACGATAACAAGGTAGTCGTTGAGAAGTACGTCAAGGGCCGTAAGCTTGAAGCTGCCGTATTCGGATATGACAGTCCGTTTTCATCATATATCGGCGAGATACTGGATACCGACAAGGAATACGATCCCACTGAAGTGAATCAGAGCACAGGCGACGGTCTGAGAGTTCCTGCTGATATTTCCGATGAGATGCAGAAGAAGATACGTGAGACTGCTGTAATGGCTTATAAGGCTATGGGCTGCAAGGGCCTTGCAAGAGTGGATTTCTTCCTTGCTGATGACGGAAGGCTCCTCCTCAACAAGATAGGCACATCTCCGGGACTCCGCAAGAACAGCGTGTTCCCTAAGCTTATGGAGCATATGGGTATCAGCCATGAGGATTTTGTCGATATGCTGCTTGAGCAGGCGATAGATAATGCCGAGAGGACATATTGAGCATATAAAAGGAGATTTGATTTGAAGAAAAATGTAATGATATCCCTTACGAGCATACAGTGGCAGGACGATGAAAAAAGCGAGACCGAGCTTATGACAAGAGCAACTCATGTCCGTGAGAACGGGGTGGATATAATATCTTATGAGGATACTTCGGCTACAGGATTTGAAGGCTCGGTCACCACTATTAAAGCTGACAAGGGGGAAAATGCTTCAATAATCCGTGAGGGTACTGCAAATTCTGTGCTTTCGCTTGAAATGGGAAGAAAACATTTCTGTCAGTATGATACTCCTTACGGCAACCTCCAGATAGGAGTTTATACCCACGCTATAGAGAATACCATCGCAAAGGATGGCAGGCTTTATCTTAAATATACACTTGATCTCAATTCCTCATATCTGTCTGATAACGAGATAATCATGACAGTGCAGGAGTGATAATAGAAAGGACGTTACACCAATGTCAGATCTTATTAAAAAAGCGTCAACTCAGCTCCGTGAAATGATCATGGACGCTCTTGGCGTGCTTGTAGCGGAACAGGCTGTACCTGCCGTTCCGGTGCCTGATTTCACTATCGAGATACCTGCGGATAAGTCACACGGCGATTTTGCTGCAAATACAGCAATGGTCTGTGCAAAGGCATTTAAAATGCCTCCGAGAAAGATAGCTGAACTCATCACAGAAAAGGTACAGATGGAAGGAACTATGTTCGAGAAGACCGAGGTAGCTGGCCCCGGATTCATGAACTTCTTCCTGGGCAGAAAGTGGTTTTCCGAGGTAGTTGAGAATGTTCTTGATGAGGGTGAAAACTACGGCAAGACCGATACAGGCGCAGGCAAACGAGTGCTTGTTGAATTCGTTTCCGCAAATCCTACAGGTCCTATGCATATCGGTAATGCCCGAGGCGGTGCTATCGGCGACTGTCTGGCAAGCGTTCTTCAGTGGGCAGGCTGGCACGCTGAACGTGAGTTCTACGTTAATGACGCAGGCAATCAGATAGAGAAGTTCGGCAAGTCTCTTTCTCTCCGTTATATGCAGCTTTGTACAGACAAGGGACAGCAGCTCATATATGATAACCGCTATGATACGGAAAAGCTTTGTGCGGAAATATTTGCTTTAAGCGGCGAGGGACAGGATTTCGAGATGCCTGAGGATGTTTACCTCGGACAGGATATCATCGAACACGCTGCAAACTACTACCATGAGCACATCTTTGAACTGAAGGATGTCAGTGAAGAAGAACGCCGCAAGGCTCTCGTTGATTACGCTCTGCCGCTGAATATCGCAGGCCTTGAGCGTGACCTGAAGAAGTATCGTATCGTTTATGATAACTGGTTCAGAGAGAGCACAGTCCATGAGAAAAACGAGACAAAGAAAGTCGTTGACAAGCTCATGGAAGCAGGCAAGGCTTACGAGCAGGACGGTGCAATCTGGTTCAAGGCTACCGAATACGGCATGGATAAGGACTTCGTGCTGAAAAGAAGCAACGGTCTCTATACTTATATAGTACCTGATATCGCTTACCACTATGACAAGCTGGTAACACGTAACTTCGACAAGGCCATCAACGTTCTTGGTGCCGATCATCACGGCTATGTACCTCGTCTGAAGGCTGCACTCACTGCTCTCGGAGTTGATGCGAACAAGCTGGATGTTGTTCTCATGCAGATGGTCCGTCTGGTCCGCAACGGTGAGACAGTAAAGCTTTCAAAGAGAAGCGGCAAGGCTATCACACTGGTAACACTCCTTGACGAGATACCGATAGATGCAGCACGTTTCTTCTTCAATCTCCGTGAAGCAAATTCACAGTTCGAGTTCGACCTTGACCTGGCTATCGAAAAGTCCTCACAGAATCCTGTTTACTACGTTCAGTACGCACACGCAAGAATTTGCAGTATGCTCAGGGCTCTTGCAGAGGAGGGAACACAGGTGCCCGACAAGGCTGACCTGAGCGTTCTGACAGACAGCCGTGAGATCGAGCTTATCCGTCATATCGCTTCACTGCCTAAGGAAATTGACCTTGCAGCAAAGACTTACGATCCTGCAAAGATCACAAAGTATGCTGTTGATCTGGCTACACTTTTCCATCGTTTCTACGATGCTTGCAGCGTAAAGAACGCTGAGACCGAGGAACTGAAGAACGCAAGACTTCTTCTCTGTGTGGCAGTTCGTCAGACACTTAGAAACGTGCTTACGATACTCAATATCGAAGCTCCCGAGAAGATGTAAAAGTAAGGTTTTGATAATTTATATGGGCACATAAAAATTACAAAATGTACCCGTAGGTTACGGATTGGTTACAGAAAATATCAGATTTTTGTGATAAGCTAACAAAAATCAACAGAATGTCAGTCTATGTTTGTGACCGTTCAGAAGAAAGTTCACAGTTTGTTAACAAATTCTCTTGAAGAATGTGTTACAATTTGTAATATGTTGAGGAGGCGGCATATCCTCCGCAGCATAGCTTTCCTTGAAGGTCCGTTCAAAATATTAAAGAAGGGATGTTAAAATATGTCAAACAGATTATTTCAGGGTTTAGTTCATCAGATGCGTGACACCATCGACGCTACTATAGGCGTTGTTGATGAGACCGCTACCATCATCGCCTGCAGCGATCTTACCCGTGTGGGTACAACAAATGAGTTCGTTTCTCTCGACCTCAGCGATTCTCACGATATTTTTATTCGTGACGGCTTCACATACAAGCCTTTCGGCTCAAGAGTAAAGCCCGATTATGCTGTTTTCGTAGAGGGCGTTGACGATGCTGCAGCTAAGTACGCAAGCATTCTCGCTATCACTCTTTCAAATATCAAGCAGTACTACGATGAGAAGTATGACAGAAACAACTTCATCAAGAATGTGATCCTTGATAATGTTCTTCCCGGCGATATAGTCATAAAGGCAAGAGAGCTCCATTTCAATGCGGAGATCAGCCGTGCTGTATTCCTCATAAGGATCGTCTCAGCCAATGACATTTCAGCTTATGACGTTATCCAGAATCTTTTCCCTGACAAGAACAAGGATTTCGTTTTCAATATCACTGAGAGCGATATAGTTCTTGTCAAGGAGCTCAAGAGTACTCTTGATTCAAGAGACCTCGAAAAGCTTGCACGCTCTATCGCTGACACACTCAGCAGCGAATTCTACACAAGAGTAAACGTTGGTATCGGTACAGCCGTTGTCGGTGTAAAGGACCTTGCACGTTCATTCAAGGAAGCTCAGATGGCTCTTGAGGTAGGAAAGGTATTCGATACTGATAAGGTCATCGTAAGCTACGATAATCTCGGTATAGCAAGACTTATCTACCACCTCCCCACAACTCTCTGTGAGACATTCCTCCATGAGGTGTTCAAGGTGGGCAGCATTGAGTCACTTGACCACGAAACACTTTTCACTATACAGAAATTCTTCGAGAATAACCTCAATGTATCAGAGACATCGAGAAAGCTTTTTGTACACAGAAATACTCTCGTGTACAGACTCGAAAAGATCAAGAAGCTTACAGGTCTTGACCTCCGTGAATTCGATCATGCTATCATCTTTAAGATAGCTCTCATGGTCAAGAAGTACCTGTCAGCAAATCCTGTCAAGTTCTAAGTTTTTATGTGCGGCTCAGCACGCTTCTTGACAGCCAAATTTTAAGGTAGGTGTAATCTTTTGGTAGAACTTAAAAACGTATCCGTGACCTACTCAAGCGGTGTTGACGCTCTCAACAACGTCAGCCTGCGTATCAATGACGGCGATTTTGCCTTTGTTGTAGGTTCATCAGGTGCGGGTAAGAGTACTATGATCAAACTACTTCTGAAGGAAATAGACGCTACCAGCGGAAGCGTTGTGGTAAACGGCTATAACCTTAACAAACTCAGAAAGAAAAGGATCCCTGAATTCCGCCGTACTCTCGGCTTCGTATTCCAGGATTTCCGACTTATCCCGTCTATGACAGTATATGATAACATCGCATTCGTTCTCAGAGTTATAGACGCTCCGACAAAGCATATCAAAAAGCGTGTTTCCTACGTTATTGATCTTGTAGGACTCCACGATAAAATGAATTCTTACCCAGACGAACTCTCAGGCGGTGAAAAACAGCGTGTTGCCATCGCAAGAGCACTCGTCAACGACCCTCAGCTCATTATTGCCGACGAGCCTACGGGTAATATCGACCCTGAGCTTTCTTACGAGATAGTAGAACTGCTCAAGGGTATCAATGACCAGGGTACAACTATACTCATGGTCACCCATGAACACGATCTTGTCCGCCATTTCGGAGGACGTATAATCAATATCTCAGACGGTGAGATCGCTTACGATAACGTTATCACAGGTCTTAGCGAACTCCCGGAGGAGATAAAAGAAACAGATGAGATCGGCAGTGAATTCCCCGCCGAAACTATGGTAGGGTCTTTCATCGACGAAGAAGACCTGAAAGAGATCGATAATGCTGCAAATGTATCAGAGATCAGCGATGAGGGATATGCTGTGGCAAACACAGAGGAAGATATCCCGATTTCTCTTGACGATATGACACCTGATGATATCATATCTGTCATAACAGAGGATATCCCTGAGGAAACAGACGAGTATTATGCTGCCGAGACTTATGAAGATAAGCCGGAAGAAACAGCAGAAGAAATACACGAACAGGCTCAGGCTATCATTGCTGAGGCTGAGAAAAAGCTGGCAGAGGTCACAGCTCAGCAGGAGGCTGAGGCTGCACAGATATCAGAGATATTATCTGAGAATGGAAATGCAGAAACAGCAGCTGAGATCGCCGGTATCGCAAATGATGCTGTAAGCGCAGAAACTGCGGCAGAGATAATCCCCGAGCAGCCAAAAGCAGCAGGGAAGAAGCATAAAAAGAAAAAACACAGGAAGTCCGCAGGTGCCTCCGATAACAGCAAAGGAGGCGCAGCAAAATGAAAATAAGCGGTATAAGATATCTTACCAATCAGGGCTTTGAGAATATATGGAAGAACAAAATGATGGCATTTGCAACATACTGCGTTCTTTTGATATCTCTCCTGCTGGTAGGTATGGCAGCACTGTTTTATATGAACCTCAATTCAATGATAGCAGGTCTGGGAAGCCAGAACGAGATAGCTGTCATCATGGAAGTCGGTTCAACGGAAGAACAGAATAAAGCTGCTGAAGAAGCTATAAGGTCAATGGTGAACGTTGATACTGTGAAATTCATCCCGAAGGAAGATGCACTTGCAAGACAGAGAGCAAGCCTTCCCAATGCTGAGAAGATATTCACAGGATATATCGGCGATGACGCCAGCTTTATGCCTGACGGCTTCAGTGTAACAGTAAACAATAACGATATAATTGCCGATACGACGGAGGAGATCGGTGCTATATCGGGTGTACAGAGCGCTTCATCATCGCCGCAGGTAGCTGAGTTCCTCAGAGAGCTCAGAAGGGTGGTAACATTTGTAGCAGGTACTATAGTCCTTGCGCTGATAGTGGTATCACTCATAATAATCTCAAATACTACCAAGGCAAGCGTTTTTGCACGCCGTGAAGAAATACAGATCATGAAGTACGTCGGTGCTACAAACGGTTTCATACGTATGCCGTTCTTCATTGAAGGCATGGTCACAGGATTTGTGGCAGGCGTAGGTGCATTCTTCATTACGTGGGCAGCTTACAGAGCAGTATACAATCTGCTGGTGGGGCAGTCCATGCTTATGTCCACTTTCGGTATAGGAAGTATCATCCCCTTTGAATCGATAAGAATACAGATATTGGTTGCTTACATCATTGCAGGCGCACTTATAGGGGCATTGGGCAGTGTTATCAGTACAAGAAGACACATTGACGTTTAAAAGGCAGTACCTTATAAATAACGCCATATATGGCAATTTTTAGAACAAGTTCTTTATTATGCCGTGGGCTTTTGTTCCACGGCATAATTATGAGGTAAATGCCGCTTTCAGTAAATAGTTTTTTGAAAGGAGGATGCGGCATAAACTCCGCATCAGTACTATGAAAAAATTAAGAATGATAAAACGAGTTCTTTCTTTTGTAACTTGCAGCGCATTGTCGATCGCACTTATTACAAATACAACAGCTTTTGAAAGCAGAAGCGGAAAGAAAGTATACGCTAAAACTCTCAGTGAGATACAGCAGGAGCGTGAAGCTAATAATCAGAAAATAGCTGATCTTGAGACTCAGATCGGTTCTCTTGAAGGAAACAAGGCTAAGGAACAGCAGTACCAGAATGTACTGAATGAACAGATAGGCTTTATACAGAGCAACATCGATCTTCTCAATTCAGAGCTTGATCAGATAGCAGGAAATATTGCTAATGCCGAGAATAATATCGCAGTCCTCGATCAGACTATAGCAGATCAGGAAGTGAAGATAGATGATCAGCAGAAGGCGATAGAAACAAAGGTAGAGATATTCAAGGAAAGACTCTGCGCTATGTATGTTTCAGGCAATGAGCAGCTCGCTTCTATTCTTGTTGGTTCAGCAAGCTTTTATGATATGCTCTCACGTGTTGAGATGGTGAATCGTATCGCTGCAAATGATGAGAAGCTCATTAACGATATTCTCAGCGAGATAAGCACTATGGAAAAGTATAAGGCTGAACTTGAGACCGAAAAGCAGAACCTCCAGCTTGAAAAGGCAGAGCTCGAAAACAGTCTCGCTCAGCAGCAGGCAAGCAAAGAGGCAAAAGCCGGTGAAATGGTCAGCTTATATGACAAGATGCAGCATACTCAGAGCGAGATCGACAGACTTTCGTTTGAGGAGAAGCTTCTCTCAATGAACAAGGATGAACTTGCTCAGATAAATGCCGAACTTGATAAGGAAGAAGATACCATCAAGGAGCAGATCCGCAAGGCCGCTGAGGAAGCTCAGAGACGCTACGAGGAAGAACAGCGCAGAAAGGCAGAAGAAGAAGCAAGACGCAAGGCAGAGGAGGAGCGTATAGCCGCAGAAAAGGCTGCTGCTGAAGAAGCCGCACGTATCGCTGCTGAAAGAGCTGCCGCAGAAAAGGCTGCCGCTGAGGAAGCTGCACGTATCGCTGCTGAAAAGGCCGCTGCTGAAGAAAGAGCTGCTGCTGAGGCTGCTGCACAGGAAGCCGCACGCAAAGCAGAAGAAGCGCAGAGAGCAGCTGAACAGGCTGCTGCCGAAGCTCAGCGTCAGGCTGAGGAGCAGGCCGCTGCCGCCGCAGCACAAGCCGCACAGCAAGCTGCAAATACAGTTGCCGGCAGAGTAAGCTCATCAGGCTTTATGTGGCCTGTACCCGGATTCCGTTATATTACCAGCGGCGTCGGACCACGATGGGGAAGAAGACATAATGGTATAGATATAGGCGATGCAGGTATCTACGGCGCCAAGATAGTTGCTTCAAGATCAGGAACAGTTCATGTAGGATGCAGCAGCTGTCCGCATGACTACGGAAAATCAGGAAGCTGCGGCTGCGGAGGCGGCTACGGAAACTACGTTATGATATATCATGACGGTACATATACAACTCTTTACGGTCATATGAAGTCAGTAGCTGTTACCGAAGGACAGTATGTAGAACAGGGACAGGTCATAGGCTATGTTGGCTCTACAGGATATTCGACAGGTGCACATCTCCACTTTGAGGTGCGCCGAAACGGTGCATACGATGACCCTGAGAATTATGTTTCACCATAACGATCTGAAGCGTAAGCAGCCGATCCTGTAAATTTATGTTTTTTTATTGTAATCAATCGAATTCAGGGCAGTATAACAGCTGCCCGAATTTGCGTTCAGGAAAGTGATGGTATAATGAATAAAAAGATAAGTCTTGGGCTTTGTATAAGCCTTATAGCTATTGCATCTGCTGTTACATTCATACTCACATCATTCTATTCGCTGAAAAGCTTTAATAAGAAGGTTGTGGATGTAAACGAAAAGGCACAGAAGTATAATTCGCTTCAGATGCTTGACAGCTATGTGAGAGATCACTATTATGGTGATATTGATGAGAATGAGCTGAATGACGGAATACTCAAAGGATATATACAGGGGCTTGATGATCCTTATTCACGCTATCTCAGTGATTATGAGTACATGGATGAACTCAGTGAGGATCAGGGGCAGCTCATAGGTCTGGGACTTACTCTTGCCAAGGATGAAAACGGCTATATCAGCATCGAGGAGATACTTCCCGGTTCTCCTGTGGCTGAATCCGATGTAAAGGTCGGGGATATCATCACTATAGTCAATGGTGTTGATGTTATCACAGCAGGCTTTAATGAGTCTGTAGAGGCTATGAGAGGCACTGAGGGAAGTGACATCAGCCTGACCATTCGCCGTGACGGTATCGACAAAGACTATACTTTCACACGCCGTTCTATCGAAGTTGAAACAGTCAGCGGAGAAATGAGGAATGACTATATCGGCTATATCAAGATAAGCGGTTTTAAGAAGAATACTCCCGATCAGTTCGTGGCAACGGTAGAAAGGCTTACATCAAACGGTGCAAAGGCGCTTATATTTGATGTACGAGATAATAAAGGAGGACAGATCCCCGCTCTTGAAGATTGTCTCGATCCGCTTCTTCCCGAGGGAGTTATAGCAACAGCTGAGTATAAGGACGGCAACTCAGAGACTATCGTTTATTCGGATGAATCCGAGATCGATCTGCCAATGGTTGTGCTGGTCAATGAGAACACAGCAAGTTCAGCAGAACTGTTTGCGGCTGCACTCAAAGACTTCGGCAAAGCTTCACTGGTAGGAGTAAAGACATACGGCAAGGGCGTAATGCAGGCTACCACTCAGTTTGAAGACGGTGCGGTAGTTCTTACCGTGGCAAAGTACAAGACTGCAAAGTCTGAGTGCTACGACGGTGTGGGACTTACTCCCGACTATCAGGTAGAAAACGAACAGGAAGGCAATGACG
>Ga0255060_10000448_pt1 | contig 10007 bp, 7 predicted proteins | sample 172RNAGHGlowgp2_FD_183094 | JGI IMG/M metagenome (GOLD analysis project Ga0255060, IMG submission 183094) | Metatranscriptome of sheep rumen microbial communities from Palmerston North, Manawatu-Wanganui, New Zealand - 1728 RNA GHGlow gp2... | ecosystem: Host-associated > Mammals > Digestive... | reverse complement strand
CCTTTTTAAGGTCGCAACCAGCACATCCGGAGCTTCAGAGCCAGTTAACAGAACAGTCCGGAAAATATTTTACAGGAGGATGAAAACAATGCCGGAAGGCTATTCCTTTAACTCTTTTGATGAGCTTTTTGAGAAAGTCAAAAAACATTGTCTTGATTCAGGAGCAGTACAGGAAACAGCGTATAAACTCTGGATCGTTCCTCTCGAAGCAAGAGACTTCGACGGGAAACAGGTAACACTTTTCTTTGCAACAGATTTCCAGAAAAACACATTTGTATCAAACTACGAGGCTACATTCAAAAAAGCTTTTCTCGAGGTAACAGGCATCGAGCCTGACATAGTCATTACAACACAGGATCCGCAGAACACAGTAAAGAAAATCGACACAGACCAGTTCGACATTATGAGCAGACAGCTTGAAGAAAAACTCGAGGGCGCTGAATACGACTATACCTTTGATACTTTTATAGTAGGCAGTTCAAATCAGTTCGCATACGCTGCATGCACAGCAGTTGCAAAGGGCAACAGCGACAACAACGGCAGGACATACAATCCTCTGTTCATCTACGGTCCGAGCGGACTCGGAAAAACTCATCTTCTCACAGCTATCTCAAATGAAATGAAAAGCCGTAAGCCTGATATAAACATTATATATGTAACGGGCGAAACATTCTCAAACGAGCTTATCGAAGCTATCAAGATGAAAAAGGAAACCACCACTTTCCACGAAAAGTACCGTAAAGCCGACGTTCTTCTGGTCGACGACGTTCATTTCATTGCCGGCAAGGACGCAACGCAGGAAGAGTTCTTCCACACATTCAACGAGCTTCACAAGGACGGACGTCAGATAGTTCTCACATCAGACCGCCCTCCGAAAGATATCAAAACTCTTGAAGACAGAATCAAAACACGATTCGAATGGGGGCTTATCGCCGACATCCAGACTCCGGACTTTGAAACAAGAATAGCTATTATCAAGCGAAAGGCTGAACTTCTTGACATCAATCTTCCTGACGAAGTTTCAGAATTCATTGCAAACAGACTTAAAACAAATATAAGACAGCTCGAAGGAGCTGTAAAGAAACTTAAAGCTCTCAAGCACCTTGCCGGAAGCCCTCCGACAATAGCAATGGCACAGAGTGTTATAAGAGACATACTCAACGACGACCAGCCTATCCCGATCACAGTCGAAAAAATAATATGCGAAGTAGCAAATGTTTACGGAGTAACACCTGACGACATTCGCTCACAGAAGCGTTCATCGCAGATCTCAAATGCCCGTAAAGTCGCTATTTACGTTGTTCGTGAGATCACTCAGATGTCTCTTGTTTCTATCGGAACTGAATTCGGCGGACGTGATCACTCGACAATAGTATATGCTATAAACAGTGTTGAACACAACCTGAAAACCGACTCCAGTCTCCGCGAAATGGTGGATGATATTATCAAAAACATCCGTGACAAAGGAAAATAAACAGTAACTCCTCATGTTTTCCACAGGACTTTCAACACGATGTGGAAAAGTTGTCAGAAAAATTAAACCGTATTCATGCACGTTAACATGGCTTCTGTACAGTTAACTTCACGTTAACTCAACCGGCTTTTGACAGGAGTCCGGACATGATCGTGAAATCATGTGTAAAGTTAACTGTTTAAAATTCTGACTTTCAAGAAAATCTTCAACAGGTTTTTATATTCAACTCCACAGATTTCCGACAATTCAACACACGGCTGATGTTTCAAGATCAGTTAACATTCATTCAATAACGCGGTGTTGATGTGCGAAACACGAATATGCCAGTGGTTAACCGGCGTTTAAACAATTTCACAGTCCCTGCTGCTACGACTGTTAACTTTCTTTTATTAATATTTTTATTTTTTAAATCATGAAGGTTAACAGCATTTCACCGGAAAGGTAATGTTTAAAATTATGAAATTCAAATGTAATAAGAACAAACTGCATGAAGCAATAACCAATGTTTCAAGAGCAGTTCCTGCAAAATCAAATATCGCTGCTCTTGAAGGTATCAAGCTCAGCCTTTCAGGTGACCAGCTTGAACTTATAGGATATGATCTTGCATTCGGAATAAGGACAGCTCTGAATGTAGAATCTGAAGATTCAGGCGAACTGGTAGTTAACGCCCGCCTTTTCAGTGAGACGATAAGAAGAATGTCTTCTGACGAACTCATTATCACTGTGGACGAAAAACTGAACGTTAACATCTCAGGTGGTTCAGCCGAGTATGATATTTCTGCTATACCTGCTGTTGAATATCCTGATTTTCCTTCAATAGGTGCTGAAAACAGTCTCAGCATTCCTCAGTATATTCTCAGAAACATGATCGAACACACCAATCATGCAGTTGCTGTAACAGATACAAAGCCGATACTCACAGGTGAGCTTTTTGATCTTGAGGACAACATCTTCCGCATGGTCGCTATTGACGGTTTCAGAATGGCAATTAGAACTGAGCACACACCAATCAATGAAAAAATAAGTTTCGTTGTTCCTTCAAGAACACTTAATGAAATATCCAAGCTGCTTGCAAAGGGCGATTCTTCCGCTGAAGAGACATCAGGCGAGCAGGATCCGGAAAGAATAAGCAAAACTGAACTCTGCCAGATATATGCCGGAGAAAAGAACATCACTTTCGAGATCTCAGGATATTACGTAGTTTCACGTCTCCTTTCAGGCGAGTTCCACAACTACAAGTCAAGCCTTCCGACTGAATTCAAGACAGAAGTCATCGTAAAAACAAGGGAATTTGCAGACAGCATTGAAAGATGCTCACTTCTTATCAATGAAAAGAACAAGTGCCCTGTACGATGCATTTTTGAGGAAGGTTCAGTTAAGACAGACTGCAAGACCGTTATCGGTAAGGTAAATGACGTAGTGCCTGCTGAAGTTAACGGCGAGCCTGTTACTATCGGACTTAACAACAGATATCTTCTCGATGCTCTCAGAGCATGTGAATCAGATAAGATCAAGATACAGATGACAGCTCCTAACAGACCGGTCAAGATTGTTCCGGTTGCTGGTGACAGCTTCATGTATCTTCTCATGCCTATCCAGCTCAGAAATTAAAGAAGGGTAAGAAATGAAAAAAGTTGAAATAGCCATAACCACCGAGTTTATCAAGCTCGATTCTCTTCTTAAGTTTGCCGGCGCTGCCGAAACAGGCGGCGAAGCAAAGGAAGCCGTTCAGAACGGTGAAGTTCTTTACAACGGTGAGGTATGCACAATGAGAGGAAAAAAAGTCCGTCCGGGTGACAAAGTCACCTATGCAGGTGTCGAGATAACCGTCAAGTAGGACTTGTATGTATATAACAAGGATCACGGTTTCAGGATTCAAGAACCTTAAGGAAATAGACCTGATTCCCGGCAGGGACTTCAACATAATCTACGGGCAGAATGCCCAGGGAAAGACTAATCTTCTCGAAGCAGTCTGGATCTCCACCGGCTGCAGAAGCTTCCGCGGCTCGAAGGAAAAGGATTATCTTGCTTTTGACGAAGATGAGTTTGATATAAAAATACAGTTCGAGGACGAACAGAGAACACAGGAAATATCTTACCGCATGGTAAGAAAAAACATGAAAAACAAGCTTATAACGCTCAACGGAGTAGTTCAGAAGAACAGCAGCAGGCTGTTTGAGAACTTCAAGTGCATCGCATTTCTTCCGGATGACATAGAGCTTATCAGGGGAACTCCCGAAAAACGAAGGAATTTCGTTGATCTGTGCTATTCGCAGCTGAAACCGAAGTCCATGAGCTTTATAAGAAAATATGATCAGCTTACAGCACAGCGCAATGCTGTGATAAAAAATATAATCCTCGGAAGGGATACTGAGGAAAGTCTTGAAATCTGGGACAGACAGCTTGCTGCGGTCGGTTCCTATATCACTTTTATGCGTAATCAGTATGTTGCGAGGCTCAACCGGTACTGCAGGGAACTTTACAGCAGAATAGCCGGTGAAGGCGAGGAACTTTCAGTTTCCTATCAGTCGAATATATTTCCGTCTGATTTTGAATATCCTGATGCGCCCGATTCTTCGATGACAGAAGTGTATTACAGCAGACTGAAAAGAAGCGTAAGTGATGACATAAGACTCGGGTACACTCATACCGGAGCAGGACGCGACGACATCTCATTAAAAATAAACGGACTTAGTGTAAAGGACTACGGTTCACAGGGACAGCAGAAAAGTACTGCTCTTGTGATGCGTCTTGCACAGGCTCAGATCTACCGCGAGGAAAAGCGTGAGTCACCTGTGATCCTTCTCGATGATGTAATGGGGGAACTTGATGAGAGAAGGCAGAAATTCGTATGCAGCATTATTGCAGATATGCAGGTCTTTATAACCACTTGCAACCACAGGGCAGTTATCGCAGAATGCGACAATATTTTTGAAATGCATGAAGGCCGCATCGTAAATACGGGAAAAGAGAGTTAGCTTATGTATGTTCATCTTGGAAACGATGTTTCCGTAAATGAAAAAGGGATTATCGGTATATTTGATATAGAAAATACCTCGCTCGGAAATGATACACGAGAATTTCTGAAGCGTTCGGAAAAGGAAGGAAACGTAGTCAATGTTTCCTACGAAATGCCGAAAAGCTTCATCGTATGCAGTGACAGAAAATCGGGAGAGACCGTATATATTTCGCAGATAGCGGCATCTTCACTGCGCAGACGGGCGGTAAAGAGTATATAGCAGAAGGAGGATAATAAGTTGGCTGAAAATGAAAACATTGAAGTTGAGTCAATAGTAAGACCTGAATCAGAAGAATATACTGAAAATGAAATACAGGTTCTCGAAGGTCTGGAGGCTGTAAGAAAAAGACCGGGCATGTACATCGGCTCGACAGGGCCGAGAGGTCTTCATCACCTTGTTTACGAGATCGTTGACAACTCAATAGACGAGGCACTTGCCGGTTTCTGCAGCGAGATAAAAGTTGATATACTTCCTGACAATGTCATCAGAGTATCTGACAACGGACGAGGAATCCCTACAGGTATCCATCCGACTGAAGGTATTTCAGCGGCAACTGTAGTTTATACTGTTCTTCATGCCGGCGGTAAATTCGGCGGCGGCGGATATTCAGTATCAGGCGGTCTTCACGGTGTCGGTGCGTCAGTTGTTAACGCACTTTCCGAATGGCTCGAACTCACTGTAAAGAACGGAAAGAATATTTTCTTCCAGCACTTTGACAGAGGTAATTACGAAAAGGAACTCGAGATCATCGGTGAAACGACTGAAACGGGTACTACAGTCATGTTCAAGGCTGACAGCGAGATATTCACTGAAACAACTGAATACGACTACGAGATCCTTCTCAAGAGACTCCGTGAACAGTCATTCCTCAATGCCGGCGTAAAGATCATCATTTCAGATCTTCGCGACGAAGCGAACGTTGTTTCTGAAGTTCTTCACTACGAAGGCGGTATCAGACAGTTCGTTGAACATATCCACAAGACAAAGGGTCTTGAAGTTCTTTCTGATGATGTTATCTACATTTCAGGCGCTGATGAAAATGTTACTGCTGAAATTGCACTTCAGTACAACGACAGCTATAACGCAGTTATCCTCTCATTTGCAAACAACATTCACACAGTAGACGGCGGTACTCATGAAACAGGTTTCAAGAATGCCCTCGTCAAGGTAATAAACGACTACGGCAAGAAATTCGGTCTTCTGAAAGAAGGCGACCGTCTTCTCGGCGATGATGTCCGTGAAGGTCTGACAGCTATCATTTCAGTAAGACTCAGGGAATGTGAATTTGAAGGACAGACAAAGGGAAGACTCGGAAATCCTTTTGTAAAGCCGTTTATAGAAAAGCTCGTAAACGAAAAGCTCATGGATTACCTTGAGGCAAATCCGGTAGTTGCAAGAACTATTTTCGACAAGAGCGTGGCTGCACTCAATGCACGTGAGGCTGCCAAGAAGGCCAAGGAACTTGCAAGAAGAAAGACTGCACTTAACGGCAGCTCACTTCCTGGCAAGCTTGCTGACTGCTCTGAACGTGATATCGAATTTACTGAAATATACATCGTCGAGGGAGACTCTGCCGGCGGTTCCGCAAAGGAAGGCCGTGACAGAAGATACCAGGCTATCCTTCCTCTGTGGGGCAAAATGCTCAACGTTGAAAAGGCACGTATCGACAAGGTGTACGGCAACGAAAAGCTCATGCCTGTCGTAACTGCTCTCGGAACTAGCATAGGTGAGGACTTCGACATTACCAAACTCCGTTACGGCAAGGTCATCATCATGGCCGATGCCGATGTCGACGGTTCACACATCAGAACTCTCCTGCTCACCTTCTTCTTCCGTTTCATGCGTCCGCTTATAACAAACGGAAATATCTACATCGCACAGCCTCCTCTTTTCAAAATCTCAAAGGGCAAGAAATTCAAGTATGCATTCTCCGATGAGGAAAGAGACCGCTATATAGCTGAGTTTGAAGCAGAAGGCGGAGCAAAGGCTGATGTACAGCGTTACAAAGGTCTTGGTGAAATGGACTCTGAGCAGCTCTGGGAAACGACCATGAATCCGGAAACAAGAACGATGATCAGGATCGACATGGAGGACGCTGCAAAAGCAGACGAGATATTTACTATTCTCATGGGTGACAAGGTCGCTCCGAGAAGAGAATTTATTGAAAAGAACGCAAAGTATGTTCAGAATCTTGATATCTGATAATTTTGCGAAAAGGAATATAAAATGAATGAGAAACCATTAGTTTCAAAGGATTACAGCATAAGTCTCGAAATGTTCGGAAATGCTTTTAAGGATTTTCAGAAAAAGTTTACATACCCGAAAAATATTCTTATGACCTGTGCTTTTTCCCTTATCGGGCTTTCCTACATTCCCTATCTTTTTAAGGATCCGGGAAATTCTACCTGTATTCTGATCGTTATCGTGTGCATTTTTCTCACAGCAGGTATCTGGCTGAATACTGCGATGATCAGAAAGAATCTCATGAATTCCATCGAAGGAATCCAGGGAGACAGGTATTCGGTGGATATATCCGAAAGCAGCATGAGTATTTTCACGAAGGAATTTGCCGGTGAAAAGGAAAAGGCTGAAGAACCGGAGGACGAAAAGCCTGTATCTGATGAGAAAAACGAAAGCACTGAAGACGAGGATTTCTTTGCAGAGACTGAAACAGACGCTCCGGCGGGAACAGTAAAAACGGTTATAGACTTTGGTCTCGACAATGTAAAAATACTCGAAAAACAGGACTACTACATCATTTATCTTGTAAAAAGGATGTTTTACGTACTGCCGAAAAATATCTTTGACGAAGATGAAAAGAAGATAATAACCGAAAGCTTCAGAAAAGCTAAATTCATAGAGGAAAGGAAATGATAAAAGGTGGATTTTGAAATTGCCAACAGCAATGCAAAATTGATTCAGAGAAACATTGAAAAAGAAATGGAAAAATCGTTTCTTGACTATTCAATGTCTGTAATTGTATCCCGTGCGCTGCCTGATGTCAGAGACGGTCTGAAGCCGGTTCACAGAAGAATTCTGTACACCCTTCATGAAAACGGACTTACACCGGACAAGGCATACAGAAAGTGTGCCGATACTGTAGGTGCCGTGCTCGGCCGTTACCATCCTCATGGTGACTCTTCTGTTTATGACGCACTCGTAAGACTTGCCCAGAAGTTCTCACTGCGCTACCCTCTCGTTGACGGTCACGGAAACTTCGGTAGTGTCGACGGTGACCCGCCGGCTGCTTACCGTTATACAGAAGCAAAAATGACAAAGATGGCTGTGGAAATGCTCACAGACATCAACAAGGAAACAATTCCTTATACATCAAACTACGATGACAGACTCAAGGAACCTGTTGTACTTCCTTCAAGATTCCCTAATCTGCTCGTAAACGGATCGGTTGGTATCGCCGTTGGTATGGCTACCAACATTCCTCCGCACAATCTCGGTGAAGTTATTGACGGTATCGATCTTCTCATTGACAATCCTGAGTGTACTCTCGACGAGATCATGGAGTGTATCAAGGCTCCTGACTTCCCTACCGGCGGTATCATCATGGGCCGTGCCGGAATGAGAGCTGCCTACGCTACAGGCCGCGGCAAGATCACCCTCAGGGCAAGAACGGACATTGAGGAGATCAAGGGCAGAAACTGCATCATAGTTACTGAGATCCCTTACATGGTAAACAAGGCAAGACTTATCGAAAACATTGCAAACCTTGTAAAGGACAAGCGTATCGAAGGTATTCACACTATCCGTGATGAATCTGACCGTGACGGTATGAGAATCGTTATCGAGCTCAAGAAGGACGCTGTACCGCAGATAGTTCTCAACAAGCTTTTCTCATACACACAGCTTCAGGATACAATAGGCGTTATCCTGCTTGCCCTTGTAAACGGCGAACCGAAGATACTCACTCTCAAGCAGCTGCTTGAAAAATATCTTGAATTCCAGGTCGAGGTAATTACAAAGAGAACTATTTTCGATCTGCGCAAGGCTCAGGAAAGAGCTCACATTCTCGAAGGTCTCGTTATTGCTGCTGACAACATCGATGAAGTTATCAAGATCTGCCGCAGCTCACGAAACATGACTGAGATCAAGGAAAGACTCTGCGAAAGATTTGCTCTTACTGACATTCAGGCTGAAGCTATTGCGAGAATGCAGCTTTACCAGCTCTCCAACATGGAAAGACAGAAGATCATCGATGAACTCGCTGCGCTCAATATCAAGATAGCTGAGTACAATGCAATACTTGCTGATGAAAGCAAGGTCAAGGAGATCATCAGGGAAGAACTTGCTGTTATCAGAAAGAAATACAGTGATGAAAGACGTACTGCGATCGAAAACGTAAGCGGTGAGGTCGATATTGAAGATCTTATTCCTGAGGAAGACTGCGTACTCACATATACAAACATCGGCTACATCAAGCGTATGGCTCTTGATGCATACAAGACACAGAAGCGCGGCGGCAAGGGCGTGCTCGGCATGAAGCAGCGTGAAGAGGACGTTGTAAACGAGATGTTCATCGCATCCACACACGACAATGTTCTGTTCATCACGACAAAGGGTATCATGTACAAGCTCAAGTGCTACGAGATACCGGAGGGTTCAAAGGCTTCAAGAGGTCTTAATGCCGTTAATCTGCTTCCTCTGCAGGATGATGAAAAGATAGCCGCAATGATCAAGACTTCTGACTTTGACGAGGGCAAGTTCCTTATTCTCGTTACAAAGAACGGTAAGATCAAGCGTACAAATCTTTCAGCATACAAGAATGTACGTAAGAACGGACTTATCGCTATCGGTCTTGACGAAGGCGATGAGATCGCAGGCGTTCGTATGACAGAAGGCAATGCTGATCTTCTTATCGCTACAAGAAACGGTATGGCTATCCGTATTGACGAAACAACTGTACGTCCGCTTTCAAGATCTGCTCACGGTGTTAAGGCTATAAGACTCCGTGAAGGTGACTACGTTGTTTCCATCGCAAGAGTACGTGAAGGCGCTACAGTTCTTACTGTATCTGACAAGGGTCTCGGACGAAGAGCTGAGCTTGACAGTTACCGTATCCAGAACAGAGGCGGCTACGGTCTTCTCAACTACAAGGTTTCGGAAGAAAAGGGTCATGTCTGCGGAATCAAGGTCGTTGACGAAACAGATGATATCATCCTTATCTCACTTGACGGTGTAGTTATCAGAATAAGAACAAGCGACGTAAGAATAATGAGCCGTTACGCAACCGGTGTAAAGGTAATGCGTGTTGACGGCGACGACCGTGTTGTAACATTCACCCGTGCGGAACACGATGATTCAGCTGAGATTGAGGCTGTAGAAAGTCCGTCGGATGAAGAACTCCTCGCTGAGGAACAGAAGGCTCTGGAAGAAGAAAAGAACGAAGTCATCGATGAAAATACAGAACCTGATGACGAAGAAACTGAAACAGAAAATGAAAACGAAGATGAATAATAAGCAGATCCGGCTTCGCCGGATCTGCCGTGGGAGTGTGCGGG
>Ga0255060_10000439_pt1 | contig 10061 bp, 8 predicted proteins | sample 172RNAGHGlowgp2_FD_183094 | JGI IMG/M metagenome (GOLD analysis project Ga0255060, IMG submission 183094) | Metatranscriptome of sheep rumen microbial communities from Palmerston North, Manawatu-Wanganui, New Zealand - 1728 RNA GHGlow gp2... | ecosystem: Host-associated > Mammals > Digestive... | reverse complement strand
CTGTCTTACAGGCCGAAGTAACGGGCAGCGTTGGTATAGCTGATGCCTTCAACGATCTTCTTGAGGGAAGCGTCGTTGTTGGGATACTCGCCGTTTTCAACCCAGTTGCCGACCATGTTGCACATGATGCGGCGGAAGTAGTCATGACGGGCATAGGAGAGGAAGGATCTGGAGTCTGTGAGCATACCGATGAAGTTGCCCAGCAGGCCGAGGTTGGCCAGATATCTCATCTGATCTTCCATGCCGCTCTTTGTATCATTGAACCACCATGCCGAGCCAAGCTGGATCTTGCCCGGAATCTCATCCGATTGGAAGCAGCCCAGCAATGTTCCAAGCTGTGCCAGATCGGCCGGATTCAGGGAGTACAGGATGGTCTTCGGGCATTCGTTGGTCTCGTCCAGCCTGGATAACAGTCTGGCAATGTCACCGCCGCAGGTATTCTGGGCGATCATGTCATAACCGGTATCCGGGCCAAGCCTTCTGTACATCTTTTCGTTCATGTTTCTCAGGCAGGAGTAGTGCAGCTGCATGGCGATGCCGAGGCGGTGATACGCCTTCGCAAGTGCAACGAGCACGGCTGTCTGATACTTTTCAGCTTCTTCGAGAGTGACTTCGCCGCCCTGCATGACCTTCTGGTATGCGGCATTGACTTCTTCCGGTGTACCGGGTCTATACGGGATGTAGTCCAGACCGTGGTCACTTGCCCGGCAGCCCATTTCCGCAAAGAATTCCAGACGTTCAATCAGCGCTGCGATGACATCGTCGGCGGTTGCCAGTTCGCTCTTGTTTACGGAAGCGGCCAGCTTGCCGATGTAATCCGCAAAGCCTTCTTTGTTGATGTTGATGGCCTTATCAGGACGGAAGGACGGGCAGACCTTGACTTCGATGGAAGGGTCTTCCTTGATCTTGACATGCCATTCCAGAGAATCGATCGGGTCGTCCGTTGTGCCGATGAAGGCAACGTTGGACTGCTTGATCAGGCCTCTGACGGTCATGTTGGGATCATTCTGCAGCTTGTCGTTGCACTTGTCCCAGATTTCCTTCGCGTTTTCAACGGTCAGCGGTTCTTCAACGCCGAAGTACTTATGAAGTTCCATGTTGGTCCAGTGGTACATCGGGTTTCCGATGGCCATTTCCAGCGCTGATGCGAACTTCAGGAAACGTTCGAAGTCGGGCTGGTCGCCGGTGATGAAGTCCTCAGGTGTACCGTTGGAACGCATGACTCTCCACTTGTAGTGGTCGCCGAAGTAGGAACCGTCAGGGTTCTTGCCGCCGAGCCAGACTTCCGCCAGGTTGTTGAAACGTCTGTCTTCGTAGATTTCCCTCGGAGAGATGTGGCAGTGATAGTCCACCAGCGGCATCTTGTCGGAATAGTCATGGAACAGATGCTGCGCTGTTTCTGTCTCGAGAAGGAAGTTCTTATCCATAAATGCTTTCATGTATCTCTTACCTCTTGATATCGTAATTCATATTCATCAGGTTCCGGATGCTCTCGGCATCGTCGATGATGTTGCCGTCACCGTGGATCGTATGCTTGATCACACTGGAAGCAACCGCGAAGTTCACCATATCCATCGGCTTGTAGCCGTGCATCATCGCATAGATGAGGCCGCTTGCGAAGGCGTCGCCGCCGCCGACACGGTCAAGGATATTGAAGGTGAACATCTTGCTTTCGAAGGTATGTCCCTGGTACCACATGTAAGCCATCAGGCTGTTCTCGCTGCCGGAGTGGGCGTAGCGGACATGCCGGGCGATGCACTTGATATTGGGATATCTTTCCACAAATGCCTGGAAGACATCATCCTGCTGTTCATAGCTGGGATGCATGCTGAGGCCGTCCTTGACGTCGCCTTTGGCATGGTCTTCTTCATCCTTCCAGAGATGGTACGGTTCGATGCCGAACAGCACATCCACATAAGGCAGGCACTGTGTGCAGTAGTCACGGGCTTCATCCCACGTCCATAACAGGGAACGGAAGTTGCCGTCAAAGCTGACGGTCAGCCCCTTTTCCTTGGCTTTCTTCATCAGCCGGAGTGTGAACTCGGCGCAGGAAGGGCTCAGCGCCGGGGTAATGCCGGACAGATGCAGCCAGTCATAGCCTTCCAGCAGTGCGTCTTCGTCGATGCTTGAAAAATCAAACTCGGCGATGGCGCTGTGCTTGCGGTCATAGGTTACCCGCGAGGGACGGATCCCATAGCCGGTTTCCAGATAGTAGACGCCCATCCGATGGGTCGGAGTCTGTTCCGGGGTCGAAAGGATGACCGGGGTGCAGTGGACGTCATTGCTTCGTAACATACGTACGGCACTCTTGCCCAGGGAATTGTCAGGGACAACCGTAAAGAACGTGCTGTCCACCTTCAGATTTGCCAGCGCAAGGGCAATGTTGGCCTCGGAGCCGCCGTAACTGATTTCAAAATCCGTCGCAACTCTGATCTTGTCATAGTTGGGCGGGGTCAAACGCATCATGACTTCTCCGAACGTAATGAATTTCCGGTCCGGGTTTTCACTCAGCAGCGGATTGTGATGCATCATGTTGAAATTCTCCTGAACTGATCAACGCTGGATTCTTCCGGAGCCGTCGCCGCCGGCGAGCTTTTCAACCTCAGATACGGTCATCATGTTGTAGTCGCCTTCGATGGTGTGCTTCAGTGCCGAAGCTGCAACTGCAAATTCAACCGCCGCCTGGGTGGACTTGCCGGTTAATAACGCATAGATCAGGCCGCCGCCGAAGCTGTCGCCGCCGCCTACACGGTCAATGATTCTCAGTTCATACTTCTTGGAGAAGCAGTATTCATCAGCTGCAACATCATAGAGCAGTGCGCTCCAGCCGTTGTCGGAAGCACTGTGGGATTCACGCAGGGTAATCGCAACCTTTTCGAAGCCGAACTTGTCAGCCAGCTGCCTGGCAACGGACTTGTAGCCGTCATGGTTGAGCTTGCCGCCGTAGATGTTGGTAGCTTCTGCTTCAATGCCGAAGACATCCTTTGCATCTTCTTCGTTGGAGATGACGACGTCTACATACTGGCAGAGGTCTGTCATTGCTTCTCTGGCCTGTTCTCTTGTCCACAGCTTGCCGCGGTAGTTGAGATCGCAGGAAATCTTCAGTCCCTTGGCCTTGGCAGCCTTGCACGCCTGACGGCAGATTTCGACAACATTAGGTCCTAATGCCGGTGTGATGCCGGTGAAGTGGAACCAGTCAGCACCGTCGAAGATCTTGTCCCAGTCAAAGTCTTCTGGAGAAGCCAGCTGGATAGCGCTGTTGGCACGGTCATAAATGCAGACGGAGCCGCGCTGGGAAGCACCCTTTTCGTTGTAGTAGATACCTACTCTGTCGCCGCCGCGGACGATGTCGGATGTATCAACACCGTAACGGCGCAGGCTGTTGATCGCCGCCTGGCCGATGGCGTGGGCCGGCAGTTTGGTCACGAAGGAAGCATCCAGACCATAGTTGGCAAGGGAAACCGCAACATTGGCTTCGCCGCCGCCGAAGGTGAATTCCAGGGTGTTTGCCTGGACAAAGCGCTCATAATTGAAGGGCTGCAGACGAACCATCAGTTCGCCGAATGTAACTACTTTGCTCATAACTGTTTTCTCCTTTTACTTTGCTCTGACTCTGTCAACGATTTCTCTTGTCTGCCTGCACAGTTCAATGATGTGGTCCCAGTTGCCGTTTTCGATATCATCGGCCTTGACCATGTAGGAGCCGCCGCATGCCGCGATCACCGGGCAGGACAGGTATTCTTCCAGGTTCTTCAGGGAGATGCCGCCTGTCGGCATGACCTTGAACATCGGGAACGGCGCACTCATCGCCTTGATCTTGGCAAGGCCGCCGGACTGTTCAGCCGGGAAGAACTTGATGACTTCATAGCCATACGGCAGAGCCATCTGGTATTCGGTCGGGGTTGTTACGCCCGGGAAGTACTGAATGCCAAGCTCCGCGCACTTGTCCGCAATCGCAGCGGAGAAGCCCGGGGAAACGATGAACTGTGAACCGGCATCATAAGCTGCCTGAACCTGTTCGAGTGTCAGGACGGTACCTGCACCGACGATCATGTCAGGGCATGTTTCCTTCATGAGCTTAATGGCCTTGTCAGCCCCGGCAGCTCGGAAGGTCACTTCCGCTACCGGCAGACCGCCTTCCGTCAGAGCCTTTGCCAGCGGAGCTGCGTCACGTTCCGGGTTTGTAAGTTTGATGACCGGTACAACACCGATCCTGGCGATTGCTTCATTCAAGCTGTTCATAATGATTTTCTCCTCTTCTTTTTCTTATAGCTGATCATAGATGCCCTGCAGGTACATGCGTGCCTGGACGGCATTGTCGTTCACCGTATTTTCCAGTGTTGCCTGGATATACGGCTTGCGGGTTTTCATAAACCGCAGAATCTCAGTGTAGTCCATTTCGCCGGTTCCGGCGGCGATGCTCTTGAGGTCATCGCCGGCAGGAACATAGTCTTTCAGATGCACAACGGCAATATGGTCGCCAAGCAGTTCCATCGTTTCGGCAAATACCTGTTCTCTTTGATCAAGATTGCCGGGATACAGCAGGTTCACCGGGTCAAAGATGATGCGCAGATTCGGTGACCCGATGGCATCAAGAACGGTTTTTGCCCGCTTTGCGTCATAGACAATGTGCTTCCAGACCGGTTCAATGGCCATGTTCACGCCATGCTTTTCGGCGCATTCCACAACCGGAGCCAGGTTGGTGATGAAGGTTTCCAGAGCTTCCTTCGAATGGGTATTGGCATCATGCTTATACTGCGGGTTGGGGGCGCCGGTTTCGGTGCCGACCACCGAACAGCCAAGCAGGGAAGCAACCCTTAAATGGCCATAGTAGCGGCTCTGGATCTTCTTCAGTTCTTCCGGATCGGGATGGGCCAGGTTGAGATAGCAGCCCAGCACGGCAACATCCAGATCCTGCTTTGCGAAGACCTTTTTCGTATAGACGGCAAGGCCTTCGTTTAAGGCACAGTCGTCAAACGTCACACCTTTGATGACCTTGGAGAATGCAAGGTGCACGCAGGAAAATCCTTCTTCTTTTGCCTTGCGTGCCCTTGCCTCCATGGTCTGTTCTTCTTTTGGCAGTGACGCATTGACATCGTGGAGCCGAATGCCTAACTGCATGTATGGAACCTCCTAGAGTACAACGCCATCCTTGAAGATGGAAATCTCACGGAAGCCTTTTCTTTCCGAACATGTCTGTTTGCCGGAAGCGGTTTCGAGGACCAGGTCCAGCAGGTCTTTTGCCGCTTCGTCCAGTGTTCTTGTACCATCCGCGACAACGCCGGCGTTGAAGTCGATCCAGTTCTTCTTCTTTTCCGCAAGCGGTGTGTTGGTGGCGATCTTCATGGTCGGAGCCGGTGCGCCGAACGGCGTACCTCTGCCGGTTGTAAACAGGATCATATGGGCACCTGCCGCGGTCAGGGCAGTTGCTGATACAAGGTCATTGCCCGGGCCGTAAAGCAGGTTGAGGCCCTTGACCTTTACCTGTTCGGCATAGTTGATGACATCGACGATCGGGGCGCTGCCGCCCTTCTGCACACAGCCGCAGGATTTATCTTCCAGAGTTGTAATGCCGCCCTGCTTGTTGCCCGGGCTCGGATTGTCATAGACGACTTCGTTATGGGAAATGAAGTAGTTCTTAAACCCATTCAGCATGTTCGATGCCTTTTCGAAGACCTCCTGCGAAACACAGCGGTTGAGCAGGAAGCTCTCGGCGCCGAACATCTCCGGGACTTCCGTCAGGACGGTGGTGCCGCCCATGGCGGTAAGCATGTCGGAGAATCTGCCGACGGTCGGGTTGGCGGTGATGCCGGACAGGCCGTCCGAGCCGCCGCACTTCATGCCGACGACGAGCTCACTGGCCGGAATTTCTTCTCTTTCAAACTGAGCTGCATAGGCGGCGCATTCTTCGAGAAGCTGGGAACCGGCTTCAATTTCGTCCTCGACATGCTGGCAGGTGAGGAACTTCACCCGCTCAGGGTCATAGTCGCCCAGTTCCTGCAGGAACTGTTCGTGGGTCAGGTTTTCACAGCCAAGGCTCAGCACCAGGACGCTTGCCGCATTGGGATGGCGGACAAGGGAAGCCAGCAGCTTTCTTGTCTGGGCATGGTCATGGCCGGTCTGCGAGCAGCCGAACGGATGTGTGAATGTGTACAGGCCGTCGATGGATCCTTTGACAAGGTGCTGGTTCTCTCTGACCAGTGTCTTGGCAACGTCATTGACGCAGCCGACGGTCGGAATGATCCAGATTTCATTGCGGATGGCTGCTCTGCCGTCCTTGCGCCGGAAACCCTGGAATGTCCTTGTTTTAAGGGGTGCCAGCGGCTTGACGGCCGGGCAGTAGGTGTATTCCACCTCGCCCGAGAGGTTGGTTTTCATGTTGTGGGTATGGACCCACTGGCCGGCCTTGATATCCGTTTCGGCATGGCCGATGGGCAGGCCGTATTTGATGATCATTTCTCCTTTGGCGATATCCTTGAGAGCCATCTTGTGCCCCTGGGGAATGTCTTCCACGGCGGAAATGCCAAGAAATTCCGATCCTCTGGCAATCGGGTGCAGAGCAACCGCGACATTGTCATCAGGATGGATGTGAATCATTTCAAGCATGTGCTGCTCCTTATTACTTCAGGCATGCCGCATAAGCTGCCAGGGCGCCTTCCTTGCGGATCAGTTCCAGCGCCGCCGCTGCTGCTTCTTCAAAGCCGGCGATCTTTGTCAGATCTTCACCCCACATGCGGGTATCAGTCATGACGGCATGGGTCAGAGTCTTTGCATCATCGTCCTTGTGGTCATAGTAGAACTCGAGCACGAAACGGTCATCGGAGATGGTGTATTCATTGCCCTTGTCTCTGACGCATACCAGGCCGTGTTCGTTGAGTTCCTTGATGTTCTTGGAATAGAATGCCATGTAAGCCGCAAAGCTTGTCACCAGGCACTTCGGCAGTTCGCCCTTGAGTTTAACATATTCCTGCAGGGAAGGCAGATCTCTTGCCCGCCACTTGGAGGTGGAGTTGAGGGAGATGCTCATGAGTTCATGGTTGACAAACGGGTTGTTGAAACGGTCCTTGACAGCCGCCGCAAAGTCGGTCAGGTCTTTCTTGTCCAGCGGCAGGGTTGGGATGACTTCGTCAAACAGCAGTTTGTTCATGAAGCCAAGAACTGTTTCATTCTCCATGCAGTCACGGACAATGTCGAAGCCGGCCAGGTACGCACCAAGGACAAAGCCGGTGTGGGCGCCGTTCAGGATTCTGACCTTGCGCTTCTTATACGGAGTGACATCAGGAACAACCGGGCAGTTGAGGCCGGCCTTCTTGAACGGCAGCTTGTCTTCCAGCCATGCCGGGCCTTCGATGTTCCAGACGCCGAAGACTTCACCGACATCGGTCAGAGGATCGGAATAGCCGTTTTCTTCTTCGAGACGTGCGACTTCCTGCGGGTCACGGATACGGCCCGGAACGATTCTGTCAACCAGTGTTGAGCAGAATGTGCAGTCTTCGTTGACATATTTGCGGAAGCCATCTTCCAGACCCCACTGGTCGATATACTGGTTGACGCACTTCAGCAGTTCCTTGCCGTTGTTGTCGATCAGTTCGCAGCTGAGCATCACGATGCCTGGTTTTCCGGCGGTGAAGCGCTCATAGAGCACGCGGGTCAGTTTCGCGGGGAAGGAGAGCGGCGGCGCCTGGTCAAAGGTGCTCTCCGTATCATGTACGATGCCGGCTTCGGTCGTGTTGGAAACGATGATTTCCAGGTCGTCGCTCTTCGCCAGCTCCAGCACCTTATCCCATTCGCCATAGGGATTGAGGCACCGGCTGACTGCGGAGATCACCCGCTTGTCATCTACCTTGACGCCTTTTTCGCTGCCCCGGAGATACAGGGTATAGAGTCCTTCCTGTTTATTGATCAGCTCTGTCAGGCCCTGGGCGATCGGCTGCACCAGCACCACTTTGCCGTTGAACCCGGCTTTTTCATTGGCGATGTCAAAGAAGTCGTCCACAAATGCGCGCAGGAAGTTGCCCTCACCGAACTGCATTACCTTTTCCGGCGCCTTCTCCAGAATGAAACCGTTATATCCCGATTTTTTCAGCACTTCGTAGTTCAGCAGATCCATGTACCCGTCCTCCTTTTCTGTTGCTTCACGCCAGGTGCTTCTTCAGTGTTTCGCGAACCGCTCCCGGTCCGGCAATCTCTTCCAGGAAGTATTCCCTGATCCGTTCGGCCAGCGGTGTTTTCGTCAGGTCACTGCCGAAGATCAGGCTGTTGGACAGGATCGGCTGAAGCTTCTCTCCAACGGTCTCCGGCTTACCCAGCTCAATGCCTTCCAGCTGCTTGCACAGCTCCGGCAGCAGCGGGTCGTCAGAAAGCGGCATTTCGTTGCCTTTGTCGTCCACAGCCAGCAGATAACGCAGCCAGCCGGCAATGACCAGCGGCAGCGCGATCAGCTGGTCCAACGGGCGGTTTCCGGCCACGTAGCTCTTGATCGTTTCGCCGAAGCGGATGCCTACCTTCTGGGAAGTATCGGTCGCGATGCGCTGCGGTGCGTCCGGCATGAAGGGATTGGGCAGCCGCTGCTCCATCACCTCGTCAATGAAGGCGCGGGGTTTCAGGATGCCGGGATCAGTCACCACCGGCAGGCCTTCCGTATAACCCAGCCGCTTGATCAGGCGGACCAGATCCTCGTCCTTCATTTCTTCGCAGATCAGGGTATAACCCAGCAGGCAGCCGTAGACGGCCAGCCCCGTATGCAGAGGATTCAGGCAGGTGGTGACCTTCATCCGTTCGGTCTTGTTCACGGTGTCCCGGTCGGTGAAGTAGACACCGGCTTTTTCCAGCGGCGGCCGTCCGTTCGGGAACCGGTCTTCGATCACCAGGTACTGTGCCTTTTCGGCGTTCACAAACGGCGCGACGAAGGTTCCGCGAGGTGTCTTCAGCGGCGCCATGTCCTCAATGCCAGCTTCCTCCAGCATTTTTTGCACCGCCGGCGCGGGTCGCGGCGTGATCTTATCGATCATGCTCCAGGGGAAGGAGACCTGCGTTTCATCCCGCAGCCACTCTGTGAAGGTGGCGGGAACAAAGCCGTTCTTTTCCCAGGCTTCCGCGACTTCCAGGATGCTGCCCTTCAGTTTTTCACCGTTGTGGCTGCAGTTGTCCATGCTGACCACAGCCAGCGGCGCTTTTCCCTGTGTGAAGCGGTGATACAGCAGTGCCGTCACGATGGTCATCGCGTGCCGCGGGTTCTCCGGTCCCTTCGCGAAATCTTCCGCCACGACCTCGAGCAGGTCCCCGTCGATCTTCCGGAGGGCGTAGCCTTTCTCCGTGATCGTGAAGGAAACGATCTGCAGGGAGGGGGCGGCAAAGACTTCCTTCAGCCGGGCATAGTCCGCCGTTTCGTCGGGCTTGGCCACCAGCGCTTCCGACACGCTCGCGATGATCTCCTTGTCGATCGTAGCGTCCGCGTTCAGGGTTACGCTCATCGTCAGGTTGTCGTATCCGCCGTAGATCATGCGGATATTGTCCACGTCAAAGGTATCCGCCGCAATGATGCCGCGGTCCGCTTCCCCCGCGTCCAGCAGCCGCTGCTGCAGGGCGGCGATGAAGGCGCGGAAGATGTTCCCGGCACCGAAATGCACCCAGATGGGCTCATCCTGCGTCTTTTTCCGCATTTCCGCGATGTCGTACCGTGGGAGGCGCACGCCGGTCTTTTCCCATTCGGCGGTATTCTGAAGGTCCAGCAGTTTCACTTTCATTTCCTTTTCCCCTTACTTGTTGTTTTTATCGATCGCTTCCCACAGTCCGGCAAGATACACAGCGCCAAGTGCGCGGTCATAGAGACCGTAGCCCGGCCGTCCCTGCTCGTCCCAGATCATGCGGCCGTGGTCCGGCCGGATATAGGTATCGGGGCAGGTATCGTATACCGCCTTCACGATCTCATACAGATCCAGGTCGCCGGTGCTGCTCAGGTGTGCCGCTTCCCGGAAGTGATGATAGCCCAGGAACTTCACGTTGCGGATATGCATCGCGCCGATCCGGTCCATCTCTCCGAAGTGCCGGATGATGGCGGG
>Ga0255060_10000428_pt1 | contig 10163 bp, 2 predicted proteins | sample 172RNAGHGlowgp2_FD_183094 | JGI IMG/M metagenome (GOLD analysis project Ga0255060, IMG submission 183094) | Metatranscriptome of sheep rumen microbial communities from Palmerston North, Manawatu-Wanganui, New Zealand - 1728 RNA GHGlow gp2... | ecosystem: Host-associated > Mammals > Digestive... | reverse complement strand
CTTTGGCTTATGCTTGATAAACAGAATAGTCTATAGCATCTTTCTTTTGCCAGCCATCTTCAAGACAGTTATTGATATGACGATTTACTGCCAAATAAAAGTCTTCAACTTCTGCAATAGTAAAGAACACCATGTATTCAACTTTTCCATTCTTAGTAGCTTTAATTCTAATTGGAAGATTCTTTCCACCAGATTGGATAGCTAAGTCATAGCTAGCTTTGTAGTTGATTTGGTTCTCTTTGGTCAAACTTATCTTTAAGTCATTCCAATAGAATCCATTAGTTATCTTTTCTGCTGTGAAACTGTTGAAAATCTCTTCCAAGTCATTCTTTATGGTATCAACAGATGGTTTGTATGTGTACTTGATATAAGAGTATGAGCACATACCTGTGCTTATTAGTGAATCACTCTTTACGAATTTTCCACCGTTAAGCACAGGTTTTGCTTCTTCCATTATATCTTTATACCCAAAGCATACGTACCATTCATTACCAATATTATATATTGGCTTGTAATCATTTATTTTAATGACATTTGAATATATAGTTTTCATTTTCATTAATGATATTTTTATTTTACTTTCACAAATGGTACAAATACTCTCTTCTTAGATTGATCAACTGTATCTGAAACAATACAAGATGCAGAAGTAACAGAATAACCAAGTGGATTATTTGTTCTTGTTATATTTGCTACAGACATCCATATAGTTCCTAAGTCAGTAACCATATTTACAGAAGATGAGTAGTAATGCATATTCAAAGTACCTTGAGAAGTGTCAAACACTTGGAATGTGTTAGCAATGTCTAAGAACAAATTGTCAAATCCTGTTACAGTCTCATAAGTTTGATCTGGATTAGTGTTTCTCTCAATAGTAATCATGTTGCTTTCCTTACATGCAACTATCAAGTTGTTTATAGCCATAGCATATTCACCAGTCTTGTCACCAGATGCAGAGATACTAATTATTGTATCTAATTCTGCCTTAGATGGCACATACAATCTCATTTGATCATCATAAGCATTCCAGATCTTTGATATTGTGCTGTCATTAGAAGCATTTGCTACAAGTCTTTCAGTCAATGAATAACCATTGAACTTACCATTGTTATACCTGAAGTCAGAATGTCTAGTTGTTGTAGGATCAATTTCAGAAGTAGAATTGACATAATTGTAACCAATCCATTGCTTGAATCCAACAAATATTGGAGCAGTGTTTTGGTTATCACCAGTTGTGTATGTTCCATTTCCATATCTGAATCCAACTCCTCTCCAGTTGCCCTTTGCAACACCACTGTTGTTAGATACATTTGAAAGTGCTGAAGAATTAACAACTAATGCACTGCTTACTGGAACTTCGAAGAATCTATTGAGATTGTCAACCAAGTACAAAGTATATTGTCCGCTGACAGAATCAATTGGTTTCAACTTAGTCCAAGTTGTTGCTGCGCAGATAGAACGTGTGAACTCAAATGTGAATACTACTGTCTCCTTGTCAGCATCAGCTATATTGTCAAATGAGAAGTAAGGAGTTTGAGTTGCTTTGTGTGCACTATCACTATCATATTTCACTTTACAAGATATCTTGAATGTAGCTCCACTGCTTATTCCATTAGAAGAATTTGTAGTCAAGCTTATTGATTTTACTGATTTAACAGAATCTTCATCAAGTGTTACATTCTCAATATTTGGAGTGAATGTGACAGTTCCAACAAATGTGTCTCCACTTTGTTTGTAATCTTCAAATTCAACTGAAGTGCTTTCAGGAGTGAATGCCTTAGTTGTTGTTGAAGTGTGAGTTACACCGTCACTGTCAACTATACGAGAAGTCATTTCGATTTGAGTAGTCTCAATAGCATAAGCCATATTTGTGTTAGCTTCAAACTTCAAAACATAATTACCAACAGTTGTGTTTGTCAAATTGATGATAAATGGGTTGTTGCTTTCTGAAATGTTTGAGTTGACAAATTCCTTAGCATTATCTTCATTCTCATAAACAAGATTCAAATTGTCAGGATATGCAATATTAATAGCAATATTCACAACCTTTTCAAGTTCAACAATCTTGTCAGTCTCAATTTCAGGAGTGTATGTTACATATATGCAAGCTCCTTCATCAGTTTGAGTAGTAGTAGCTGGATGAGCATTAACAACTATGACATCACCATTCAATGAGAACTGAGGATAGTTAGTGTCAAGATCTATTTCATAATTGATATTATGATCACTTGTCACAAGTTTATATCTATAAGTTCCAACTGAATCAATGTTGATTTCTGCTACAGCTTCTTCAGCAACATCATATTTACCGCTAGTCTCATTGTAAGTCATAGGATGAATTTCGATATTGTCTGCTGAAACAAGATAAGTGCAAACAACATTGTAGTCCATGTTAAGCATTCCTGAAGTCAAACCATTTTCAAATGTGAGTTTGAAATATACTTTTTGGTTAGGATTGTCAACATATTCTGTGATATTGTGTTGCAACTTGAATGAGAACTCATTGTTTTCATTGTCAATATGTACATACTTTTCATCATCGTATGCAACAAACTTGACTTTCTCAATAGTCTTGTCTTCATCTGTATCATATCTGCTTATGACATACTTAGGGTTAGTCTCTACAGTTTCAAATGATACAAACACCTTAGTGACTTTAACATTTGGTTCAACACCAGAGTATTTGATCTTGTACTCATGTTCTTTACGATCTTTCAATTCGGTCTTTGGAGTTATTCCATTTAGACTTACATCAACATCATCAGTAACATCATGTACAATGATTTGGTTATCAGCAGGCATTACACGTTTTGAAAGTTTGAAGTATACTGTGTTGTTGTAGTTCTTTGTCCAGTCATCGTTAGTGTTGACAGAACCATTTCTATAACCACATACACTTACTTTCAAGTATTTGTCTCCGATACCCCATCCTTCAAATGCAGGATTTGCATATATAACAGCTTCACCATCTTTGTTAGTCAAAGAAATGATTGTTTCATCACCATTCATCAAAGCATATACTTCGTGACCCTTAGTAGTATCTATTAATGCTGGTTTAGCGTCTGTACCAAATCCAGAAGCATAATCCAAAACATATACATAGTTTTGTTCAGTTGATACTGGGAATACAGAAGCATTAACTTTGAATTCATTACCCTTGACAACATCATAGTAAGTCTTGTTGTTGTATGCTGCGCCACTTAATGCATTTTCATATTTAGTTCCACCAGTTACAGTTATGAACATGTTTTCAGCTGAGTTGATTCTGAACAATGCGGTTGTCTTGAACACATCAGCACCGAACTCATTTTGTAATGCAACATATTCGGCTTCAGTCAAAGGAGCGTCATTCTTATGTTTGATATAGACATATCCATTGAACATAACGTTGTCCTTATCGTCTTTGTAGTCAAACAATCTGTGCATCTTAATGAGCTTGCTTACAGCTGATTTAGCAGTGTTTGCTGCATTGTCAGTAACTGTTGGATCGTAGTCTTCATCATCTTCGATTACCCATTCAATACCATTAAGATTTACCTTACAGTTCTTAGTGTTTTCTTGACCATCTTCGAAAGCTTTAGCCAAGTCAAGCAAGAATTGGTAAGTGTCAAATCCTTTGACATTGTTGAATATTACATGTTTCAACAACTTAGTAGGAGCGTAATCAAAGACATAGTCACCAGTATAACCAACAACTGTATCATTAACAATGATTTCTTTATAGTTCTTGATCATTGAATGAGTTTCATCATCATATGTCTTACAATACTTGTAAGCACCAATCTTGTCATATACTGGCAATATATCACCGAACTTCTTACCGAATGCGGTTTCGTTAGGACCATTCTCAACATCGTTAGTAGCATTGTTTGCACTTGCTCCTGACAACATATGAGTTTGTAATGATTCATATGTGACAGGGTCTTTAGCAAATGTCACATTGTCAAGTTCAATAGTAGATGTAGTCTCTTGTGACAATGAAACCTCATACAATGTTACACCAGTACTTGGAATGAATGTTGTAGCATTTGAGTTCTTTGCTCTCCAACGATGCAAGTTTGCCAAACCGTTGATTGTAGGAACACCACCATTCAACTTCTTCATACCACGGATATCAACTTCTTCAAGTGACACAAGTTTGTCAATACCAGAAATGTCTTTTGCAGTTGAAGATTCATGTGTGTCATCATAACCAATCAAAAGCTTAGTCATCAATGAGCCATCATCAGTTACCCAGTCTGAAGTCTTAGTGCTACCATCACCTTGAACGATAGTGTAAGGTTCAGCTAATGAGATACGGCTGATTGCATTTGCATTAGGTCTCAAGTTCAAAATCTTGATCTTTTGAGGTCCGTAGAAGAAGATAGGGTCACCCACAGAGTTAGATTGTCTGATTGTGTAAACACCGGTATGATCTCTTTCAAGTTCTTTGAACCAGTCACTGTATGACAAAGCAGTGTTACGGATCATTGTGAAGTAGTATTTACTTGCAGCTGTTATCACCATCATATCTTGTGGAGATGCTGTAGAAGCAGACAAAGTATAGATGAATGACATTTGCTTCAATGAATACATACCAGATGACCATTTAGCGTCATACAAATCCCAACGGTGATTTACCCACCAGTTACGGTGTGAGTGTCTTGTACCATGCATGAATCCGAGGTACTTATCTGTACTAAAGTCTTTCTTTACAGTTGACAAGTATTTGATCTTCTCTTGTTCATTGTAAAGTCTTTGTGACCAAGTTCCTTCTTGCTTTTCGTTGAACATTGTAAGAACAGCTTCAGCAGAAAGAAGACCTTGCTTATTCATAGCATTGTCAATAGTCTTTACAATACTCATGAATTCATCATCCATTTCAAGGTTGTTCCAAAGTACTGATTGAGCACCAGCAAATGCATAACCAGGCAATGATGAGTCATAAGAGTTACGATCAATATCCCAATTGTAAATCAAGTAACCATCGTTACGGACACCCAAGATAGTGTCATTATCATAATTGATGAAATAGTAGTGTTGTCCATCTTCTGTTGTCATCATAGAGTTCTTGACAACTTGGTCAACAGCACCAAATCTCAATAAGTAGATATAGTAAGCAGCAACCTTATAGACATCTAAGTGATCCCATTTAGTTGTTGAGAAATATTGCATATAAGTCAAACCAGAGCAAGATACTGGAGCAGAACCAGATGACAATGAAATCTTGTGTTCATTGTCTGGGTCAAGGTCAATTGAAGCTGCAGTAACAGTCTTAAGTACACCGAAGTTGTCATAGTATTCATAGTTACCATCACCCTTTGGAGTTACATAAGTCTTTACATAGTGCTTAGAGCTTTCAGATTCAACAATGTTACCTTCAGCATCATCACAACGACATTGAGCATCGAAACTTGGAATTTCAGCAATATAGACTTTCTTACCAATCTTCTTGGTATTGATAGACTTATTGACAATTTCCATGTTTACTCTCCAACTGAATGTATACCATTGTGCAGCTGAATCATATTCAACAGTGTGAGTAGCAACGAAACTTTCTTTTTCAGTGTATGTTTCCATTATTGGAGTAACGCCATCTTCTTCAAACATAGGATTTCCTTCTGAATCTTTCTTTTGACGTTCTTTTGTTACATCACGAGTTTCAGTTTGTTGATATTCTTCACCAATTGCAGAATATACAGTGTTACCTGACTTATCCCATTTCATGTAAAGTCTGGTATCATTCATTGTTGCTTCAGCTGCAGCCTTTTGCTCAGGTGTAGCAGTAGGACTATTGTATGTTGCTTCAGCATCAGTATAAGTTCTATACAATGTGCTAGATCCAGCAATTGGAACTTCTTTGTAAAGTTCTTGCTTGTAACCATCAATCTCTTGTCCTTCCTGACCGATTGTGTATTCAATAGCATCTTTAGTGAAGTTTACCCAACGTAAGAATGCTTCAAGATTCTTAGTGTCTACACCATAAGCATCATCTGGCCAGTTGTTTCCAAGTGGATTTGTTTCTGGGTTATATTCATGTCTCTCTTGACCAGTGTCAGGCCAACGTGATTCATAAGTACCCCATAATGGACGAGCTTCACCAAGTTTAGATTTCTTTACGCCAGTATAACCAGAAATCTTACCATCTTTCATTTCATCGAATTCGGTAGACAAACCTTTGACAATGTTAGAACCATTGTTCAAGCATTCCCAACATTCAGTCTTACCAGCTTTCCATTTGTTACCGGCAGGATTTGTGATGTCTTCGAAACCAAACAACTTAGTTGAAGATTTATCGGTCATGATATTGTAAAGACCAGCAAACTTAGTAGGAGCATATACTGGAGCACCAGTATCACCATCAAAGTTTTGGATTTGGTTGTAGAACAAAACAATAGGTTTACCATCGCAAGAAGTACGAATGTCAATAGTGTTTGAAACAAACACTTGAGCTTCAGTTTGACACAAGTTCTTGTTGTTGATGATAACTTTGTTCATTGCATTACCCCAAAGTCTACCAACACCACCATTATGGCACATAGAAGATTCGGCATAGTCAGCTTTTAATGTCCATCTGTCAGTCCATCCTGAAACGTGACTTTCTTTTGGCTCATTGTATTGTCTCCAGTTAGCACCAATAGTATAATACAAAGTGTTGTAATCTACAGCCTCTTTGTTCTTTTTGAATTTCTTGCCATTCCAAGCATAAAGAGCTACACCAGAATAACGAAGTTCATCGATATACTTCTTGTAAGATTCTGAACCAAGATCTTCACCACTTCTAAGCAATGGACGATATGCTGAAATGAACAAGTCATTTTCTGCAAGCAATGCTTCAAGTTGGTCATTTGTCATTGCATTCAACTCATCATTGTCTAATTCAATGAATGAGTCATATACAACTTCAGTATTCAAAGTTTTCTTCTTCTTTGGATCGTTTGGATCAATGACTTCAGTACGGTAATGGCTGAATGAACCATCATCATTCTTCACATAACCATCAACACCGCTTGTTGCATATATTACATGTTCATCATCAAATGCATCCTTGATAATGATTGGTTGACCAGCATTAGCTTTGTCAATGAATTCACCAGCTTTCTTTTTCAATTCATCAGATTCACTGAAATCTTTGTGGAATTGTTTTCCCTCTGGTGGGTTGACCATATAGATTGAAACAGCTTTCTTAGGCATGTCAACAATCTCAATGTTTTTGCTTTGTTTAGCATAAACGTCTTTATAGTCAATTTCAGCTTCTTTACCAAGTTTCAAGTAATTTTGAACAAGGATTCTCTTACCCTTTGTAGTTCTATTAGCACCAATCTTATGGTAACCATTGTGAACTGCATTCAAATATTGCTTGTTGACAAGAATCATTGAACCATCAGTACTGTCAACCTTCTTGTTAGTAGCATATGGAAGATGCTCATCAGCCCAAGTAGCAACAGTTGCTTCATTTGCTGCACCATATTCTGAGTATGGCCAGAATTCTGTCTCATATTCAGGTGTAGTAGGAATTTGGTTAGTGATCTTCACCATAGTAGTGTTGCCATTCTCATCCTTTTGAGAGATTTGGTCAATCACTTGGAAAGTGTTCTTGTTAGCAGTCTTACCAAAGTACAAACGCAAGTTCTTGATTGGGTAAGACATTGAAGAAGTTCCTTGGCAAGATACCCAGCATTGTCTAGCATAGAAATTCAATTCTGAGTCAGTTGGATCAAAGAATTGCACTTCAGCAAAAGTGTTGTCTTTCTTTCTAGTTGCATCAAATGAACCAAATGATGTGTAGTCCATACTCATCACCAATGTAGGAATCATCTTCTTTACCAACTCAATGTCAATAGAACCATCATCTTTGACAACATTGTTCTTTTGATATACATCAACCAAAGTGTCACCTGATTGGTCATTCAAATAGTTCATGAACTCTTCATCAAGTGTCAAAGCTCTGTTGTATATTCTTATAGAATAAATCTTAACGTTTGCTTCACCAGTTGTGTTACCAATTGTAAAGCTGTTTGCATTCTCACTTGTAGGATTTGTCCACTTGAAGCTATCTGATCCTGTAGAACCATTACCCCACTTGACAACTCTATCAAGAACACCGTTTGTCATGATGAACAAAGTGTTAGGGTTATCATCAGTGTTTTTAAGTTCTGGGTCATATTGTTTTTGAGCATTGACATTCTTAAGTGGGTTAGCGATGAATGCTAACTTGATTCTTTCAGCTTCCTTGAAGTTAGTCTTGATAGTAACACCATTGTTTGTTGTCATGTATGCTGAAGTAGCATTGATGACAAGATTTGACTTGTTTCCAGGGTCAGTGAAATTCAAGATAGGAGCATCATCGTTTTGTACGTTCAATGTCTCAAAGTCAATCTCAAATGTCCAACCAGTATTCTCAATTCCTCTGTTACCAGATACCATTGACAAATCGAACAAGTTGAATCCAAACTTGACAGTTGCACCATTTCTAAGAGTCAAAGCGTTATCTTTAGTCCAACCATTAAGGTCATTGAATGTAACTTTGTCACTCAATACACCATCAAATTCATATTGATCACCATAAATCTTAGAAGTGTTCTTCCAAAGTTCTTTGCCTCTTTCAGAATTTGAGTGGTTTTCAGCTGAATACTTGAACAAGTTATCTTTTGTTGTTTCATTGATTACAATACCTGAATCATTTGAAATAATCAAGATATTAAGTGTTTCAGTAGACAAGTTGTTAGAAATGGTAAGTCTAATGTTACCTACATCACGAAGAGTATATTTGATGTTGTCTTCTTCACCATTCTTGACTTCGTGGTCAATTGAGTTCAACTCAGTGTAGGCTCCACCTTCACCTTCCAAGTCATATTTGTAATTAATACCAACGTTACGGTTACGAGAGTCAAATACACCAATACTATATTCAATTTGTGAATATTGTGTGCCTGTCAAAGTCAATGTTTCACTTTCATTATGTTGCTCATTCAAATTTGCTTTGTAAAGCAAGAAAGTTTGTTCAGCATCTGACAAAACAACAAATTCATAATACAATACTTCTGATTGGATCTTTGTTCCATCAGTAAGATAGATGTAAGTCCACATTTGCATTGTGTGCTTGCCAGGTGTAAAGATATCGTCTGTAAAGTTACCTTCATCATCAGTCCATTTTATTGGATTTCCATCTTTGTCTAATGTGAATATTTCAAGAGACAAATTAATAACTTGTCTTGTTTCAAGTTCATCTCCACAAGATGTCAAACGAGTATGATCGATACCTGTTACTTCAGTTGTTTGTTTCAATGGCTTTCCATCAATGTACAATTCAAAGTATTTCATGATACCAGGAGCACCTGTTATCGTGACATTTTGGATGAATTCCTTCTCACTTGAATCAACTCCGGACAAATAATTGAAATCTGAAGCAATATTAAGTTCAATCAACTGGTAAGAGAATGCTAATGTAGTACTAACTTGTGTAGTAGCTGTAGTTAAAGTAATTGAAATACTGTAATTATCAGCAGTAGTTAACAATCTGTTAAGTCTTGAATATTCATAACGAGAACCAACTAAGTCAGCGTCAGCCATTCCATAGTATTGAGAAACAATAGTTGTTGTCTGTGCATCACCTTCGCCCTCAATTATCTCCATTGGATAAACATAGTTTCCATCTTTATCCTTAAGTTCTTTGTAGTATTTTGCTGTAGCATTGAAAGTCTTACTGTCCCAAGGAATAGTAATGACTTCGCTCTTTACTGCTCCAGTTGTCTTTGAAGTAGCAGTAATACGCATAATGACATCTTCAGCAATAACGTTATCAGAACTATCTTTAATGTAATAGTTGAATACTATTGGTTCAAGGTCTGAGCCAAACAGCGTAGTCACATCAATACTTGACATAATAGTTGGCTTGATACTAGCAGGAGCAGGAGCATCAAAGTTTGCTAACACAAGATTAGCATGAGCATTTGGATTGGTTGCCCATGTGTTATAGTCTTCTTGATCAGCAAAAATGAAATACTTCTTATTATCTCTATTATAGTAGAGATAACCGAACTTCTTGTTCAATGTGTCCTTAATGAACTGTTGAACGTATTGTCCTGATACAGCTGCGCCTCCAGTGTGTTCATCACCACCCCAGTCAACATTCTTTGTGATTGGCTGTTCCCAAAGTGCTTTTGCCATATGTTATTAAGAAT
>Ga0255060_10000424_pt1 | contig 10190 bp, 5 predicted proteins | sample 172RNAGHGlowgp2_FD_183094 | JGI IMG/M metagenome (GOLD analysis project Ga0255060, IMG submission 183094) | Metatranscriptome of sheep rumen microbial communities from Palmerston North, Manawatu-Wanganui, New Zealand - 1728 RNA GHGlow gp2... | ecosystem: Host-associated > Mammals > Digestive... | reverse complement strand
CCCCCTGATAATCTTAATCAAATGTAATTAATATAATACTAACTCAAAGTTACAGATACATTTGTACCGCCTGAGGTCGCCTTACACTGGCTGGCTGTAGATGAGTACGACGCCTTCCATTGATTCCAGATAGTGCCGTTTGTTCCCTGATTTGTCGGAATCTCCTTGAAGTAGAGAGTACCGGATGTGAAGCTAGAGGTCTCACAGATCCAAGAATAATCATCCTGACGAAGCATCTCAGCGTTAGAACTTGTATAAAGAACCATACGCGACTTCTGATCATTAGTCCTATCCCAGTCGTTCTTGATCCACTTGGTTGAAGTGTTATCAGTGAACCACCAGCAACGATAATTGCCCTTATCGGTTACACCGCCGCTTCTGTCGATCCTCTTATTGTAAGTAGTGGACGTAGTGCCGGTGGTAAGAAGGGCTGCGTAATTAGCGCCGCCGTCAAGGCTCCACTGCAGAGCTGTACTATCCAATTGTGTAGTAAATGATACCTTATAATAACCGGTATTATTATCATAAGTAGCCTTGGTATTGGTTATTTCAGTACCGCCGCTTGTTCTGACTTTCAGCCAATACTCGCTCCAATTCTGACGAGGAGTGATGTAAACGTTGATAGTCTTAGACGGCTTAGCCTTGAACCTTGCCTCGTAAGTTACAGATGAAACACTCGGGTTAGACTTTGTACCGCGGGTAGTAGAATTCTCGGGAGCCTGAGCGGTAGTAAAAGTGGCGCTGGTGCTTACTCTTGTACCGTTAAGATACCAACCATCGAAATTATGGCTGCTGTCGGGAGCGGCTACTAAAGTAACCCTACGATCATAGTGGTTAGCTACAGAAGTACCGTTGACATTGCCGTCATAGCTCCTGCCATCAAGATTTACATAGTATTTTGAATTTTCAACTGTTCTCGGACTTGGGAATCTTGTGAGGCTGTTCTGACTTGTTGTAGAATTAGTGAGATAAGCGTCTGTAACAGTGCCGCCGGCCGCTGCCTGCGCATAAACACGGGCATAGCAGTCTTCCCAAAAGCCCATAACATATGAAGTCGCAAAAGCAGGAGTTCCTGATGAAGACTCTGTATAACGCGATGTCGCTACATAAGAATACTCACCGAGTTCGGGCGGGAAAACAAGGTCGTAAGTCTGCAGCCATTTGTAATTATCAAATATCTGCTTTTCAGTATAGTTACTGAGAGTTATCGTAGTTTTTCCTGACTGACCTATAGTATAGGTACCATCGTTATATCTGTAGTTTGGATTCATATAACAGAATATTACGTTAGTGCTGTTACCGTTATACTCGCCCTTATAATAGCCGGACCAAGTACCCGAGCTTACATAACGCATCGCGTGCCACTCTTTCTTGGTGGTCTGAGTAGCGGGATCCCACTGCCAAATGTACATCAAATAGGTGCCGTTAGCGTTTGTGGGAATGTCAGGATGAGCAAAAAGCGGCTTGAAATAAAGCTCATGCAAATCAGTGAACTTAGCGTACAAAGTGGACTGAGAAGACGTAAAGGTATATGTATACGAATACATATTTCCGCTCTTAGTACAGGACGAAGCCGCTATAGTGGGAGTACCGTTATAAGCGGTAGCCCAACCGGTGAACTGGAAGAGGTTAGAAACATTAGGGTTAGCCTTGATAGTGATCGGAGTATTATAAGCAAAATAACCGGTAGCGACTCTGCCGAAATCACCGTCACCGATCGCTACAGTACCACCGCGAAGATTCTGATTAGCTGCGGCGGTAGGGTCATTGTTGTTAGTAACAGCATACAGCTTAAACTCATGTACGGGAACAAGCTCTAAGTTTTCTACCGTTACTGCTTTATTGTTATAAGTCGAATATGAAGCAAAAGCAGGATCCTGGATCCACATGCTGATAGTCAAAAAGCTGTTTGCGGCCGTGGTACAAACAAGATTATTCTTACCGGTTATATAATCGGAGAACGCTCGGACATATGTTGGACCGGTAGAACCATCCGCTGAATTGACTACAGCGGTGGTATCCTCAGTCATACCGAACACCTTAAAATCAGATTGAGCAGTAGCGTTTTTGCGATAACCGATTGAGAAGCGGACAAGGTCGTTGCTGATTGTAGTACCGCCGATCTTGACGGTAGGAACCCTTTTGAAAGCAAAATAGTTAGCGGATTTTACCTTAACGGTAAAGCTGACATAATTTACATTTTTATCACTGATATCTCCGTAGCGGAAGTTTGTAGCGCTGCCGCCGCGGTTTTCCGGGAAATAGAAGTTATCGCCGTCCGCGCTGGAGCAAGGAGCAAGGTGATAGCCGCCGGACTTGCGGAAATAGCCTGAAAGATCGATAGAGTTGGTGACGGTTGACGCATCATTAACGTTTACCTGCTGATTGAGGTGAGTTTCGATAACGCCCTTGGTACCGCCGGAGGAGATTTCAGGTTTAGGATCCAAAGTAGTAGTATAGATCTTTATTGAAGAAACAGTCTCGATCCAGGCAGATGTCGAGACTACCATGATCAGGATAACCTCAACAAGCGCCACAATTGAAAGAAATAGAACCTTTTTGTTACGCCGACCGGTTGTCGGATCCTTTGCAAATAAGTTCTTTAGCTTCTTCATTGTGACACCTCCTATCAGTGAAAATTCTATATATTAAACAAAGTTTATATTATACCAAACTAATCCGCTCGATCACATACCGGGATCTGACGAATCAAATGCCCGAAGCGCCTCCCCAATAGCCGATACACGGCGAGAGCCACTGCTCGAAGCGGTTTGCGGCAGTATGACTTACAACGCCGTAGCCGTTACCGCGAACCATGTAATAATGAGTATAGGTGTTATTTGTATTACCTATCTTACGTGTCTCCTGAAGGTCGCCGAGAACCTTCCAGTTACTGTTATTGATAGAGCTGTTAAGCGCAGAGTTAACGCCGGAATAGGTATGCCACGAGTTGAACACCGCGCCGTAGGGACACTGCTGGATCTGCTGGCTGTTCGGGTTAGTGGTGATCTTATTAGTTTCGTTATATGTGTTATTCAGACGGTAGAACGAAATCTGCGTCGTGATATACTTAGGGATAGCAGCCTGATAAGTCCTGTTGCCGATCTTCTTCATGATAGTGGTCTTATACTTAGAAGAAGTATTGTCATAATACTGCATAGCGACAGGTTCATCACCATTATATACCCAATAGCGTCCTTCTGTACGACTGCGCCAGTTGGATGAAGTAACATCGGAGTCGGTATCGCCGACAGTCCAGTCGTGTAGATAAATCATCTCCATCTCAGATACGTTGGTCTCGACCTCGATCTCGACCTTCATTTCCTGACCCTCAAAATTCTCTGCGTAAGGATGGGTGCCCTCGAGCCAAGCGACAACCGTAAGGTCGATAGTTGTACCGGCGGGTACGGTAAACAGAGGATTCTCAGTACCGTAATAGTAAGACGAGAAAGCGTCGAGGTCGGTATGAGTAGTAGTGGGCTTGCCGTAGCGGTCTATGCTGTGGATGGCATAGGTATTTGTGACGAATTTATCATCCTTGATACGGGCGGACGGGTCAAATACCTTGGGAGTATGACCGCTGTCGTCGATGATCGCGATACGGACGGGGCAAGTATTCGGGAAGTACATACCGGTAGGCTTTGTACCTGACGTACTACTGGAATTATCATAATACATATCTATCTTATCCTGATAGATATTGCTGCCGATCTCGACCTTATAGCCTTTCAGCCAAACCTTGGTATCGACGCCGGAAGCGGTGATCTTTGTACCGGCGTAGGCGTAACGGACATTCTTATCGCCCGCGTTACCCTCGCGGAAACGCATACCGGGATTAGATGTAGTTCCGTTTCCCTTAGTCTGGGTCTGGATATTTGTAAGCAGAGTATTCAAATCTGTGCTGTCGGTATATGAAGCGTCGGACGCGTTGTCAGAGAAGGAGGAGGGGAAGTAAATATTACGACCGTCTACGCTGGACGCTTCTTCAAGTCTGAAGTTAGGGATAGTGACCTTAGTCTGTTTGGTCATGAGCTGGTCATCATGCAAGCCTGACGCACCGTTCATCTGGAAGGTCTGGGACTGAATGGAAACAGAATCGTTCCTCTGGAAGAACCACGCAAGGGATGATGTAACGATCAATACGATAATAAGAAAAAGCGAAACATAGGACAGGGGCGTTCCCTTAAAGCGTTTTTTCGTATTCTGCATTTTAATAGAAATCGCTTTAAAAAGCAACTTTATATCCATACGTTTCACCTCCATTCAGAAATATGCAAATATATAGTATACAATAAGAATCCATCTATGATCAACCGGTACTATTAGCCAGACCGATATCAAGAACACACTTGAACTCACCGCTGACCTGAGCGGCACGGGACTCGGGATCCTCTCCCTCTATCCAAAGATTGACGCGGACCTTGTTCATTTGATATGAACCGTTATCATTATTGGATATGTTAAGATTAGCAAGATCGACCTGAGTCGGCAGCATATATTTGCTTGAAGAATTATAAGAAGCCTGCATCGTACTCAAATAAGTAGTACCGGTCTTTGAGTCTCCGGATATCGGAGTCAGGATCTTGCGAAGACGCTGCTGGCTCGAGCCGGAACCGGAAGTATAATAATAACCGTGTCGATAGGTGCCGTCGGTATGGATATCATGCCAAGCATTATCCTGATCCATGTACTTTAGACCCAGAGTGTTATCCTGTTGAGTAACAGGATTATCGAATTCACTCCTTAGATTAATACCGTCAAAGTAAAGTTGAGGAGCGGGAATCCATAGAAGCTTATTATTTTTGAGATTATTAGTGAGCGCATGTGTACTAGCATTCTCACTAAAATCATACACAGCCATACGGCAGGCACCGATAACAGAATTAGCGGACCAACCGGCAACAAGACTGCCGAAACCCTCTGTCTCATCAACAGGACCATAATAAGTTGTAGTTTTGAGAACTGTCTTTTTATTCTCAGCTTTACATCTCATATAAAGGTCAAAGCTTATAAATTCTCTATTTGGTTGTGTCTTATAAGTATCTGAAGTGGTATCCCACTGAACAGACGCGTTAACATTAGCAACGCTGCTGCTTTGCTGAAGCGGCGGTCTGATAAATGTTTTACCGTCGCCGGTTACGGGCTCAAGATTCAAGCCCGAAAGGAAAGAATAGTTAGTCGCGTTAAGCTGAACAGTACCGGACTTCCAGCCGGAGGCAGTAGTAGTGCCTTCGGGAGCAACAATCTGTATCTCAAGACCGTCCGGAACCTGAGCAATAACGCTGAAATCCTGCGCGTACGCTCTGGGGGTAGCGATAAACCAAGATCTGACGCCGATCGCCGCCACTGCAATAAGAACAGTGAAAACTATTAAATTTTTAATCAGCAACCGTTTGGTTTTACGCTTTAGTTTTACGCTTTTTCTCATTGCAAACCTCGTCTTTAAAGTATACTTACAGATAAAATCTCAGCTATCTTTATCAATATCGACGGATCACTTGTAATCGTCAGCCTCTTTCAAATTAAGCAGAGCCTGAGGCTTATCATCAACAAGAACTCTTGCTTTCTTAACAAATTTACGGGCCTTCTTTGTAGCCTCTGCAAGCTTAGTATCATATTCTTTTTGTATTGCCTTTTTCTCAGCGTTGAGTCTGACAGTGTACTTCTGGTCGTCTGTGAACTTGCAGGCAGAAACTGTCTGAGCCTCCAACTGATCTATCTTAGCTTCATACGAAGCCCTGATATCCTTGATCTTAGCCTCATACTCGTCGCGTACCGCCTGAATACCGGCATCCTTAGCGACATTAGCGGAATATACCTGATCCTTAAGATCGGATATCTCCTTCTCTCTAAGAGAGGTGGAAGCAACAAGATTGGCTATAGAATTATTGAGTCTTAGATTCTCGGTCTCGATATCTGCGACCTTATCGCGGGCTGCCATGATATCTTTACGAGCCTGAGCCTCGACCGCATCAACACCCTCGATCTTCTCAGTCATCGCTGACTTTTCTTCTCTTAAGGTAGCTATGATCGCGTCCTTGGCAGAGATAGTATTGAGATGGACTCTGATCTGATGCTGGAGCTCACGATTTTCATCATTACCCTCGTTGATGGTATGCTGTAGATCATCAAGCTCGCGTTGGAAATTAGTGTACTTATCCTTAAGCTGATCATGCTCACCCTGAAGTTTGGTGAGTCTGCCGTCAAGCTTAGCGATAGTATTATTATTGCTTTCGATAGTTGCGTTCTTCGCAGTAATATCGCCAGCTTGTTCATTTATAGTTCTCTCCTGATCGGAGATTGTATTCTTTAATGTAGAATTCTCTGCAGTTAAACTACCGACAGTATTTGTAAGCGAATTAACCTGAGTATTAAGGCCGGTTATCTGATTAGCCTGCTCAGATATTGTAGCTTCATGCTGTTTGATTGTCTCAGCCTGCTCGGCGATCTTAGCCTTGAGCTGTTCGATCTCGTTGTTGAGCTTCTCGATAGTAGCCTCAAGCTCAGCGATGTTAGCTTCAAGCGCAGCAATAGTAGCAAGGTGAGTGACAATCTGAGCCTCGAGCTCGGCTACCTTAGCCTCGAGCTCGGCTACCTTAGCCTCGAGCTCGGCGATACGAGCCTTGAGCTGTTCGATCTCTTTCTCGAGATCCATGATACGGATCTGAGCCTTACGGAGCTCTTCGCGAGTCTCTTCGAGCTCTTTCTTAAGAGCAGCTATGGTAGACTCAAGCTCTTTGATCTTGATGTCCCGGATTCGGATCTGCTCTTTTGCCTGCTCTAACTCGGCATTGAGCTTTGCTATAATGACTTCGCGCTCACGAACTTCTTTCAGGCGAAGCGCCATCTCCTCACGGCGAACCTCATAAATCTTCTCTTCGATGTAGCGCGCCATCTCTTCTTCGGGCTTATTAGCCTCGGCTGCGCGACGCGCGTTCTCAGCCTCATACTCAGCGTGTAGCTTCTCACGCAGAGCACGGTTTGTGTTAATGGTTGTGACGAAATGCTGTAAAGCCATTACGTCATACATATCCTTCTGGATCTCTTCAGGCATCTGACCTTCAAATACATTCTTTTCAAGAACATAGCCGGTCTTGCGATAGCCTTCAATGAACACCCAGAGGTCATAGCACTGCTTGAACGCAGGATCCTGTTTTATACAGTTGGTCTTATTGATAGGAGACTTGACAGCGATGCAACCGTTGAGCGCCTTCATCAGGTCGGTATTACAGAAGTCATCAAGAGTCATTCTGATACGCTCGATACGCTCATAGTCAGTCAAACTGGCAAGATCTTCTTCTCGATCTATCTTATCACGCTCATGCTTCTCAGCGTGATGATTGATGTTGAAGCCGAATTTTTCATGACCTATTACGACCTCGCGATCCATATGCAGCTTGCTGGAAGAGTCGTTGGGAGCGTCCTGCAAAGCACGGAATCGCGCTTCAACGAACATAATAGCATTATGTATCAAGGTATGCAGAAAACGATTTTCATAAGTAACAAAGCTGTCTTCACGATGGGTATTAAGGAGTTTCTCGGGAATAACGCCTCCGTCTTCCTCTACAGCCATTATCAGATTAGCGTGCTGAGTAAGATGCTGAACAGCCTCCTTATCGACCTGCTTGACCTTATCTATACGGTCGACCTCTTTGTACTCCAGGATGAACTTGCGCTGCTCGTCGATAGCCTTCTGCATATACGGGAGCTTGCTTTCGATCATCTCGACCCATTCCATGTCGATAACTCGGTTATACGCGTTACCGGACAGCTCATCGTTGCCGTTATCAGCGTCAGCCAATGCTGATGTCAGATAATCATGCGCGTAATCGCCGTCAAGAGTATCTTTCATTTCGGCATATGCTCTGTAGTATCTGCTGTAATCAATCATAGCGGCTCACACTCCTTAATAAAGGGTCCAAATAATCAAAATAGTTCCTTCGGTGGCGGGAGAAAACTCCCGCCGTTGTCTGTTAATTCATCAAGTCATTTTCTGAAGCATACGGACATACTCTTTACACTCGTTCATGTTCTCGCGGCCGAACAGCTGATCGAGCTGTTGTACCAGACCGTCGATCTCATCACGGATATAAGAGATGTTCAGCGCCTCAAACTTACGGAATACCTTTTTGCACAGAGCATAGTCGATACCGTCGATCTCAGTACCGCCGCATCCAACGAAAGCAGGCACGAACGTGTTGAGCTGCTTCATAATACGGTTACCGAAAGCTACACGGAAGTGCTCGATAACATAATCGTCGAGGATCTCGATCTTCTTGAGATTCTCTTCGCTGATCGGGTTAGCCGCGACAGCATCCTCGAGCAGCTTAGTGAAGTGCTTGTAGTTGATATGACAAGGCGGTGTATCGGGAGCCTCAAAGGGCTTACCCTTGGTATTGATATCGATAGGCATCGCACGGTCATAAACCTTATCGGTGATAGCGAATGTAGAATCATCGTTGTTAGCGGTACCGACATACCAGATGTTATCCGGGATAGTCAGTCTGCCATGGTCAAGATGCTTAGGATCATCGGGCCATGGAGCGGCAACGATCTCCACTATCCACTCATCATGAGCGGGCATCTCAAGGATGGACAGCATCTCAGCGAAGTAATACTCAACACGAGCGATATTCATCTCATCAAGGATTACTACATAAACGTTTTCGTTGTATGAAGCCTCATACAAAGCACGAAGGAGCTCAGTCTCGTTATATCTCTTAGTGAATTCGTTGTAGTAACCGAACAGCTCGGTACGGTCACGCCATGAAGGCTGTACCGAAGCGATTACTGCGGGATTGCAAACATACTTACCGAATGCATAAGGCAGTGATGTTTTACCAGTACCGGAGATACCTTGCAGGATCGTCAGACGACCTGAGGCAAAACCGGCTACAAAGCAGCGGAGCAGCTTGATCTCATACCAGTAGTGCATACGAGAGCAAGCAAAGTTGCGGAAGTTGGTAACAAACTCGGGGAGAGTAACGTCCCAATCGTAGGGCTCGGGCTGATAATCCGCCCACTCTTCGTCGATGGTGACGAGCTTGTTGAAACGACCGGTAGAAACCTCTTCCTCTTCGTCCTTGTTGAGAGCCTCCAGCTCTTCGCCGGTAAGCTCCGATATCTCGTTGGGGTTGAGACCGATCTGAGAGACCTTCATCGAGAGGATCTTATCCTTCTCAAGGTTAAGTCTCATGACCTCTTTATTAAGAGCGTTGACCTCGTTTACGAGATCGTTAGTATCTTTAGCCTTCTTTTTGAATTTGACGAGCTTAAGGATACCCTTAACAATGAAGAAGATGATCAGGCCGAGAACAGCAGCCATAAGCAGCATAGCGATGATAGCAACCACCCAAGCTACGCCCTTGCCGAGCTGACCCTGACCGGTGTAATTCTCGATGATCTCGATATACTTCGGGAAGTTGAACGCGCCGATGATACCGGTGAAGATACCGGCTATAGCGCCCCATATCGAGCCAAAGAACTGTTTGAGGAACTCAAATAAGAATTTAAATAAAGTATCCATATGCTCTACTCCTTGTGCGAATTATTATTTCTAAAGGAAAAATCCTAAAACTAACTTTTTGATGATCTTAAACCTTATAAGGATCAAAGATCTTCGTCCTCGACGTTGAAGAACCACATCAGCTTGACGTATCCCTCGCGGATATCGTCGATGCACACGGGATCCTCGCCCTCTATCCACATGACGATAGTGTACTTATCAGTCTGTCCGGGCTCTAAGCCGTCGTAGCTCGTGTTAAAAACAGTCTCGCTGTTTATGAACGGCTGTATAACGATCTCATCATCGGTATGATCTACAAGCTCTTTGTTCTGGACCTGATCTTCGGGGGGCGTCAAGCTTGTAGGAGGTGTGTAATTGGAAGGGATCACTTTTTTATAGATCTTTTCAAACGCGCTGCCGTCGCGGTTCTCTTTAGCAAAGACCTCAGGCTCACCGTTCCTGTATACCATGACTCTTACCGCTTCATCAGCGTCCTTAGCGGCTCTCACAGCCTGAAGCTGACTCTGATAATTGATAAGCTCTTTACCGTTATTTGTGAGATAGAAGGTGTAAGCGAGGTAATTCTTGCCGTTGTGGGAGCCGTCCCACTCAAGATCAAGTGTAGCGGGCAGCCAATCGTATGTAATGTTAGTGACCTCATTTACCATATTAGCCGAGAGCTTTG
>Ga0255060_10000418_pt1 | contig 10242 bp, 12 predicted proteins | sample 172RNAGHGlowgp2_FD_183094 | JGI IMG/M metagenome (GOLD analysis project Ga0255060, IMG submission 183094) | Metatranscriptome of sheep rumen microbial communities from Palmerston North, Manawatu-Wanganui, New Zealand - 1728 RNA GHGlow gp2... | ecosystem: Host-associated > Mammals > Digestive... | reverse complement strand
TCTGCTGAAGGTTCTGTAACAATTACAGCTTCAGAAGGTGATGTATTCTATACAACAAATGGTTCTAACCCAACATCAAGCTCAACAGCTTACACAGCTGCATTTACAGTAGCAGATGGTACAATAGTTAAGGCTATTGCAGTAGTTGTAGAAGCAGATCCAGAAACTGGAGATGACGTAGAATACGTTTCAAGCGTAGCTACAAAGAAGTATACAGCAGCTAGTTCAGGTGATCCAACACCACCACCATCAACTGATTTCACATATCACTATGGTAAAGCATTGTATAATAGAACAGTTGTTAATGGTGGATTTGAAGGACTTACTGCTGAAGACCTTGCAGAGCATATCTTGAACGATCCTACAAACCACTTCACAGGAACAGCATCTACAACTGCTAGACTGGAAGTAACACCACCTGCTAAGGTAACAAATGATGTATTCTCTGGACTTGCACAGAACTATGTTGCAATCCCAGAAGGAAAAGTACCAGCAGCAATCAAGAATATCACAGTTAATGCAAACGGCTTGATGTCAGATGCAGATGCAGCTAAGGTAATCATTGAAAAGAATACTAAGGGTGCACAGATCCCAATGTATATGAAGACTGTTTCACTTAATGGTGAAAATTATGTAGTATTCTTCGGATGGGGTGATACAACAGCAACTTGTGTATTCAACCCAGCTAGCTTGTAATTAAAATAAGAGGAGATATAAATGACAGGCTTATCAGGTATTAGATATAATGGTTATGAGAACAACTTTGAAAGAGATTTTGTTGAAACAGTTGCAGAATTGAAAAATATTCCTAGCGATCCAGATGATTTCCCATACATGTTTATGACAATGTGTGGTGAAAACGGAAAGGCTTATTTGTATAACATAAATAATACAGTAGATGCTACACTTGGAAGATGGCGTGAAATTGTAACTGTTAACAACGAAGGACAGATTTCTGTAGGTGGCGAAGGAAGTGATCCTAACGATCCAAATGCTGGAAATGACCCGATTCAGCTTGGCGCAAAACAGCCAGTTATCCTTACACAGGCAGAATACGACGCTTTGTATGCAACAAAGGACGACCCAGATACAGAATACGACCCAGAAGTAATCTATCTTATCAAGGAGGCATAACATGAGTAAACTATTTCAGAACAATATTCAATCTGAAATAGTTGCAGGACACTTTGGTGAAGACTCTCTCGAGGGTCTTTACCTTGGTGGCGATTATTTCCAGATTAAGAAAAAGTTGACAGTTTATTATGGAACAATTTATGGAATAGCAAACGGTAATATAGCAGAACTTACTGACCAGCAGTTTGCTGATAGAATTTACGGAGAGGTTGCTGACTTTTATACACTTGAAACAAGTTCGGCAAAAAATCTTGAGATTACATTAAAAGCTGGCGTAAGAAAGCCAAATCCAAACTATGATCCAAATGATCCAAGTACTGGCGGACAGTATATACCAGAAAACACAGGACGTCAAAACAGATTTGTTGCGATTCCTACAAATGAGATTTTAAGTGTTTATACTGGATATTCTGTTGGTAATGATTATTTAGTTGGTCAAAAAAACGGCAAAGATATAGACATTATTATTGAAAAAAATACATCAGGTCCACAGGTACCAATGTATAAGAGAGAAATTACAATTAATGGAGTATCTTATTCTGTATTCTATGGATTTGGTGATCCACAATTCACCGTAGTTGTTAATAGAGAGCAATAATTTAGGAGATATAAAATGACAAAATTATCAGGTATTAAATATAACGGTTATGAAAATAATTTCGAAAGAGATTTTATTCCAACAATTGCCGCTATGAAAAATACTCCAGAAGATATAGACGATTTCCCAGATATGTTTATTGCTATGTGCGGTGAAGATGGAAAAGCTTATCTTTACAATAGAAATAATGCAGTAGATGCTACAACTGGACGTTGGAGAGAGCTTGGAGCAGAAGCATCTGGTGGTTCAGGAGCTGGTCTTTCAGAACAGCAGCTTGCAAACCTTATGTTCCAGTTTGTTCAGTTGCCAACTCAGTCTACAGAAGAGTTCCCAATTGTAAATGGAATGAAAGCATTCAACCTTTCAGACGGAAAGGTTTACAGTGCAACTGTAGATGGTGAAGGAAATGTAACTTGGAATGAAGTAGAAAAAGTAAATCTTGTTAGACCAAGCGTAAGTGTAGGTTCAGATGGAACTGTAAACATTACAAATTTAAATGCTAATGCTACACTTCAGGTTTCATTCGATGGTGGAGAAACTTGGGAAGATTATGATTCTACCAAGAAAGCAAGATATAATGACGTATTGGTTGTAAAAGTAGAACAGAATGGAATTGTAAGCCAGTCTGATCCATACACATTTAGTATGCCAACACCAACTGTAACAGTTAATGCAAACGCAGGTACTGCATCAGTTTCAGGTGATTATGTAGACGGAGTAACAATCTATTATACAACAGATGGAACAGAACCAACAGTTGATTCACCAGTTTATTCTGGCCCAATCACATTGAGCGACGGTGAAGATACAGTAACAGTTAAGGTAGTAGATGCTAATGGAAATGCTCAGACTTCAACTGCTACATATAACCCACCTAAACCAAGCATTAGTATTGATAATACATCAGGTGAAGCAACAATAACTACAACTTCAACAGCTGCAGGAACAGTTGTTAAGTACGGAATTGGTGATGCGGCAGTAGACACAGTTTACGATTCAAGCAACAAACCAGTTCTTACAGATGGACAAACAATCAAGGCTAAAATTACAGCACTTGGTAAAGACTCTGCACAAGAAAGCAAGTCATACAATAAAGTCACACCAATCTATTACGGATTATTTGATGGCGGCGTAGAAAGTATATTTGATGCAGGATTCAACATTACTGAATCTGACATTAAGGGATTGACTTCTTTGAACAGAACAAACAAGGCAAACAACTTGAATCTTGGAACAGCAGTTGATATTGCTTATGCGTTCCCAGTTTACGCATACCCTGCTAAACTTGGAGATTTGAGTTCTATAATTAACAACATGAATACAGAAGTTTTTTATGATTGGAGCAAACAATTTGAAACGGTTGATGGAGTTAATTATAATGTTTATATACAAGCTAGTGCATTCGGCGCAGAAGCAGGCGATTCATTTGCCTTCAACTTTAGTTAATAGGAGAGTAGCATGAAAATAACAGATAGTTTTGAATACAATGGTAAAAAACAGAATTTTAAAAGAGATAGTTATGCAACTCTTGCTGAAATGAAGGCAGTAGCCGAATCTAAGATTCCAAACATTTTCACAGCAACTTGTGTAGAGACGGGAAAGTTTTATATTTTTAATATAAATAATGAAGTAGACCCAACTCTTGGAAAATGGAGAGAGGTTTCTGGTGGAGCTGAAGTAGAAGAAGAGACAGACACAATTGACTTCTCTACTTGGCCTGAGTTTACAAACCCAGAAGCAAATGGCATTGTTCTTGATGGACAGGGTGGAGCTAACGTAGATGGTTCTAATGTTGGTGTAGATCCAGATGATATCGAGGATGACGACTAAGGAGTAGAAAATGGCAAGTACATCAAAAATTACAATTAATGGCGTAAAATATGCGGTTAAAGACCAGTATCTTAGAGATGAGATCGAAAAGCTTGCAGATAAAGATTTCTACAAGGCTGGTGAAGGAATAGAGATATCACCAGACGGAACCGTTTCCCTCAAAGAAGAAGGAAATGACTAAAATAAAACAGGGTCTTTTTAAGACCCTGTTTTTGATAGGAGAAATAAATGAAATACGTTACAAAAAATAATCTAGAAAATAACCTTAAAGATTTTTTAAGTCAAATTATAAAGCCTTATGTAAATAAAGAATTGGGTAAAACTGATAGTGTAAGTTTTACCTTGAATACAAAAATTCCAGTATTTGAATGTAATAGTGGAAGATTTGTTGTAATTGACGCAGATGGAAATATTATAAGCTCTGCTGATAATCTTGGAAATGCTAAGTGGTGGCTGAATATGGAGAGTGGATCTGGTAATGATAGAGCTTGTTATACATCAAGCTCAGACAATTATCCGCCTGAAAACGAAGATGATGCGGGTGTGGATGTAAGTACAAATACAGACTGCACAATCACTTATGAAAATGGAAATCTTACAATAACTTCTGGTTGGACTGTTGTAGATAACGAACCACTTACATTAGGAACACTTGACTTAGGTAAGGCACTTTGTTATAAGACTTCGTCATAGTCTTTTAGTTGATTAATTAAGGAGAAACAAAATGAAACTTATAACAAAAGACAATCTTGAAGAAAATCTTAAGGATTTTTTTGAATATGTTGTAAAACCATATATCAAAAAAGAAATAGAAGCTCATAAAAAGAGTTAACAATATAAGGAATAAGGGTATAAAATGACAGAGATCAGTTATATTATTCAAGACGGAGAGCAAATAAACCTTAAAGACGCAAAGGGTAGAGAGTTGCTCGCTGAAAAACAAGTGAAATTAAAAGCAGGTAGAGGTATCTCTATTGCTAATGATGGAACTATTTCAGTAATTGGTAGTGGAAGTTCTGCAGCAGGATTTTTTATAAATGCTAGCGGAGACTTTAATAATTTAACATTTGATAAAACACCTGTAGAAGTAAATGCAGCTATTGAGCAAGGCAATATTATAATTGTTAATGCTAATAATGCAAAATTTGTGCTTACAGATGTAAAAGATGGAGCATATCTTTTCAGTTATTTGGTTGTATCGGGAGAAGAAGATTGTCTTGCTCAAATGGCAACAATTTCTGCTACTTCTAATGAAAGTAACTGGTCAGAAATAAAAACAAACTTTGTTGCTATTAAAACAGCTCAAAAAGAAGAAAGTTCTGATTTAGAAGACAAATATCATGAAGATGATGTTTTTGGTGTAAATTTTTATGAATGGCCAGAGTATAATGACTACGGTGGTTATGACGCAGATAGTAAGAATATTATACCATTTAGAGAAAAAGATAGTTGGGATAGCGAAAGGACTGTTGCTTATTATATAGATCAAAATGGGGAAAGAGTAGAAGGTAGAATTAAAAAGAATTATTCTCAAGAAATTCCAGAGGTTGTTGAAAGAATTAAAGGAATAGAATTTGAGAACTATTGGTCAACATACATTAATAAAGAATTTGTTGAAAGAAATTCGGAAGGTAAATTAGAGCTTAGTGCTATGCGTTTTAAAGATGCGTTTAATCTTGCAATAACAGATGCAGATGTTCAAAAAGAATTGCCTAATATACAAGATACTCTTATTCTATCAGATGAATTTGAGATGAGTGATGATGGTACAATTTCTTTAAAGGAGGAATATATAAATGAATAAACATACTACAGATAAAGGAGTTAGCAATTCTCTCAGGGGATTTTTTGAAAGAATTGTAAAACCTTATACTACAAGAAGTATAGATGCAGCACAAGTAGACCAAAATATTAGATATCCGATGACTTTTGAAAAGTTTGCTGGAAATATAGCAGTATATAAAACATTTATTCCTACAAAGGCTTATGTTTATGGAAGCAATAGTAATGATTCTTGGTATGGGTATAGAGGTTTTACTGTTAATAGAAATAATACTGAAATATTTACTTCAAAATTAAATAAACAAACCTATGACAATTCATTTGTAAGCTCAGCAAGCTCTAAATATATAAGTCTTGGCTTAGTTCAAAGAGCTTTAACTGACGATAGTTCAAAGCTGATAGACTTAGCTCCTTTGAATGAATGTGCTTTTCCATTTGAACCACAAAATTTTGCAGTGTATTGGGTTAACCCATCATATGATTATGATACACCTAATGTATTTTATGTTCCAGAATATGATCGTGATACTGGAAACGAAAGCGATACATATAATGGCATAATTCAAACGATTGGTTTTATCAAAGCAAATAGTGGCTATGATATTGGAAATCTTAGTGGGTTTGGATATTATTCAAAAATAGAAACAAGAAAAGAAAAATGTTGTTTTTATAAAATAGATACTAGCGTATCAGAAGCAAGAGAATTAAAAGTAAATATTAATGTTCTCGAAATTTCAGAAGTAAAGCAAAAACTTATAGAAGTTTTTGAAACAACTGAAGAAGAACTAGATTCTAAAATACAAACTATAAGAATTATGGATGCTATTAGTGTAAACGGAACTACTTGTATTCTTATTAGTGTAAATAATACAAAATTAATGGCTATTTGTTACAAAAAAGAAGGTACAAGTACAGTATCTAATATTGCTAAAATAGAAGTATTTGATATTGGTTCAAATATTAATTTTTCAAAGCTTACTAGAAAAATTTATGAAGAAATAACTTATAAAGACAAAGGTGACAAGACATCAACCAAATGGGTTAGAGAATATATAGAATCTGCCATAACAACAAGTGATGGAAGAATATTTAGATTTATTTGCGACCCAGATTATGTATTATTAAATCGTGTCGAGGGAGACACTAGTGGAAGTGATTGGTACAATTATCATTATTCAGCAACAAGAGAACCAGAATTATTGCTCGAAGAGGCAGAAGTTGGTGATTTTGCAAAAAATAATACTATTATTGGAATTATTGATAACAGTACAACATATTATGTTGGTAACTACAATAATATGGCACCAATGTCAAATTATAACACTACTAGAATAGCAACTCTTAATGGTATGATAGTGTTTGAGGATGCAGCTAAAACAGTTTCAGGTGAAATTAAAGCTAATAAAATAGTAACAACAGTAGCTGATATTACAGAAACAAGAAGTCCGTTAGTAACAAGAATTATAAAAGATGATACTTTTAAAGATTACAGATTAACAGGATACCTATATTATCTTAAAAACTCAAAAAACGTTATACTTCGATTTGGTGAAAAGGGATATCTTGCAATTATGGGAAATCCTAGCGACGCTCAAATATTATATTCTCCAGATGGAGTTTCTTGGTTTTTGACAATTGGCAATAAAGATTATAGTTATAGCTACTATTTTGGTGCAAGATATGTTTATCATTATGATAGTTATAACAAAAGACTTAATTATGATCAAGTTGTAAGAAATGCAAATAACTATTTTAGAGCTGGGACTTATTCAAATAGGTTTTATATTAGTGATGATATTGTTAGTTTTAAACCTGTTTTGTTTAATGAACATATTACCACTGGTGCACAAAAAAATTATGACATTCCTTATGATGAGAACACAAGTACAACCAAAAAAGTTCTTGCTGGAACAGAAGTTATGTATTTATCTGCTGATGATAGATATACAACAACATTACCAACAGTAAAAATAGTTTATTAATAAGAAGGAGAATAAATAATATGGCAACAAAAATTGAATTTTTTAAGGTATCAGATTACTATAGTGATGAATATGGAAACGAGGAAGTTTACTTCAAAGATCTTAATGCTAGAGAAGTTTTGGAAGGTAAACAAAAAAAACTAAAAGCTGGTAGAGGATTAAAGTTAGTTGGAAATACACTTTCTTTAGCTGACACTGCTGCTGGTGGTTCAGGACTAAAATACTTTACAGTTGATGGTTTATTGAGCGAAACTTCTTACGAAGGAGCCGAAACAGAAGTAATTGAAGATAAAACATATTCTAAATTTAGTGTACAATTTACTTATTTGGGAAACCCACAAGTGTTTATCAATTACGCAAACCAAGATTCCCATGAATATGCAACACTAAAATTTATAAATGAATTATCATCAGAAGTTGAGGCAAATAAGCAAAAAGCAGTAGAAGCTATTTCTAGCTTGGAGACAACAGATGATGATTATTTCTGTTTGATTCCTGTAAGAGTTATCTCTGGAGAATTCTCAAGAGAGGTAAGCGGATATAATGATGGTAATTTGGAAGCTTGCTATTTTGCTGATTGGTATATAGACGAATATGGCGACAGACAATCATATAGTAATATTCAAGGGGAAACATACCCAAACACTATCATTCCAGTTATTTGGAAATATTTAGCAGGCTAATGATTTTAAGTATCGTAATACCATTTTGCGATAGTGATTATCAGTTTCTTGATGGAGCGGTAAACTCCATCAAGAAACATGTTAAATTTGATGATTATGAGATTATCGCAGTAGATAACAGAGAGAAAGAAAAATCCATAATAAATATAGAAGACGTAAAAATAGTTTCAAAGGGATATAACCTCGGTTGCTTTGAAGGAAGAAAATTTGGGGTTCAAAACAGTCAAGGAAAATTTATTTGGAATTTTGACGTTGATGACTTGATGGTCGGAGATCTTCTTAGAGAAGATATAAAAGAAGATGCAGATGTACTCCAAATGTTTTATATTTATAATACTGGTCAAAGACATGATAAAAAAATGTTACCAGTAGAATATGGCATTAATGTTTGGTCAAGATTATATAAAGCAGAAATTTTAAAAAACTTTATTCTAAATTAGAAAGACCAGTAAACATTTTCTTAAGAGAAGATTTAATACTTTTTGACGTAGTGCGCAAAAACGCAAGAGTTTGGAAATATATTCCAAAAGTTATTTACGAATATAATTTTAAAAACGCAACATATAATAAAGATAGAAAAACAAAAGACGTTAGGGAAGCAAGCATTGAAGATTATAGATATGTTTATGAGATTTTGGGAGATCCAAAAAAAGCAGAATGCGTTTTTAATGATGTAAAAAGAATAATGGAACGAGGTTACTAAACCTTCCTAAGTTAATTAAGAGGTTAACTATGAAATTTATAACATTAAATAACTTAAATGAAAATTTAAAAAGTTTTTATAAAAATATAATTAAGCCAGAAATTATCAAAAACAGTTCTGAGAATTCCGTTACTGTAATTCAAGATAATAAAATTGTTGGTGGCAAAAAACAAAAATTTAGTTATGAAGGTTTCGCAGAAAAACTAATGCTTACTATTGGACCAGAAAAACCTCTTGCGAAAGATGTTGCAGTGGTTAGTACTGAAAGTAATACATATATTCAGATGATAGTAAGTGAAGATGGGCAAACATTGAAAATGAATTATATAATGGTTGCTCCTAAAAACACTATTACAGATGAAATTGACGACTCTCTTAACATTAAAATTAAAAGAATACAATGGCATAAAGAATATTATGATAAAACTGAACAAGCACAAGGAATGCCTTATGGAAATTTCTTAAATTGCCAAGAATGTTCAGTTACAACAAAAGAAAATTTTGCTTATTTAAAATCAAAAATAGAAAATTATATTGGCACTAATATAGCCGCTATTTTAAGTCCAGAAAATAAATATTATAATTCTAATTTTGAAGAAGTGCAGGTAAATGATGATGACTACATAATGATTATTATGGAGGGTTATTATCTTGTTACGACAAAAGAAGTAACAGTAGATATAGATGAAATAAGAGAAGAAGAAACTAGTTCCTTCGCATTCTATTCACAAGATAGAACAGCAAAAGAAATTCGTTTTTATTTTAAAGAAAATATAATTTCTGAAGAAGTAGAAATAAATAATACAATTACAGAAAACTCAACACCAGAAGAAGTTGAACAATTGATTCAATCAGAACTTTCAAAAGCGCACTTTTTTAGTGAATTTACTAATGTAGAACAATTACCATCTGCAGATAATATTTACAATAATAGTCCCAATGAATGTTATGCTATTGTAAATGGAAAAATATACTCACTTGGTCAAAGTGGTTGGGTAAATTTGCCATATTTTTATGGACAAGTTCCAATGACAATAAGACTTATTTCGCCTTTACCAGAAACAATAACAATACCAGCTGCACCAGTTATTGACGTTGAAGAACCAACTTTTTTAGATGGTAGCTTTTATGTTGGTAATAATTTTGATGTATATGGTGCAAGTGGTGATAGCTTTATTATGACATTTTTGGTTAAAAGTACCGGTGAAAATAGTTTACAGACTACTTTTAGTATGGAACAGTGCGCACAAGAAAAATTTATAAAAAATATAAAATCAGCATTAAAAGCAATAATATCGGAAAATTATAATATTTATAAAATTTCAGGCAGCGCTGAAGCCGAACAAATTTTAGATGCAATTGATTTTTCTGGATTAAAAGACAAAAATAATTCTGTAACTGTTACCAAAAAAGACACAACGGAATCGGTTTGTAGAGTATCAAGAATACTATAAAAAATAAACAAAAGGTATAGAATTATTTAAAGATATTTTAAAATAATTTGTGTAATATATTCACCACCGCAAAAAC
>Ga0255060_10000408_pt1 | contig 10290 bp, 9 predicted proteins | sample 172RNAGHGlowgp2_FD_183094 | JGI IMG/M metagenome (GOLD analysis project Ga0255060, IMG submission 183094) | Metatranscriptome of sheep rumen microbial communities from Palmerston North, Manawatu-Wanganui, New Zealand - 1728 RNA GHGlow gp2... | ecosystem: Host-associated > Mammals > Digestive... | reverse complement strand
CGACTTTTTTCTTCGTATTTCGCCGACCGGGAGCCGTTATTTGAGAACGATGCCCCAGTTTGAGCTTATCTTCCGGTAAAGGCGTACCTTTTCCTTCTTCTTCTGATTCTTCATCAGGAGAAGAACACCTGCTGTGATAACAAGTGTGAGCAGAACGCCGATCACGACGGACGGGATACCTACGCCAAGAGCGATGATGAGAAGAGCCCATATCAGTACAGCCGCGATAAGTATGAGCGGCAGGCAGAACGAGCCGAAGCTTCTGTTCTTGATCTTGATATAGTGCTGTATATCGCCTATCGAAAGCATTTCATAGTTACGGGCAATGAAATTGTCCGGCTGAGCCCATTTGCAGAATGCAGCGAGGCTTTCAAACTTGGCAGTATAATCCTGATAATCGTGGAATTTTTCATTGAAACGAGCAACACGGTATACCACGCCGAGGCTTCCATCGGAATTCTTTCCGGCGTCCATAACGTGAATTATCGTACCAGTTTCAGCCTGACCCTTCATATTCTTGATGATAAGAAATTTACGGTCTACAGCTTCATCTATATTGAGCAAATGAGTCATATCTATACCTTCCTTGACTTTTTTGAATTTAACTAACTCGGTTTATTCGGATAAAGTCAGCAGTAAGAGCCAACAATTTTTCTATACTTTTATATTGTAGCATAATATTGCGGAATTTGCAAGACAAAACACAAAAATTAAACAACTTTAGTTTTTTAATAAACAACGAACTTGTTAATTATAATACTTTGCACCCACACATTCGCTTTGCTCACCTGCCGGACCATTCAGCGAACTGTCATCAGAACTTGTTCTTGAAGCCTACGTTAGCCTTTGCGACCTTTTTACGCTGCTTTGCCTGCTTGAGCATTTCTTCCTTTGAAAGGTTCTCGCCGCCGCCTGCGCCGGTGTCGTCGTCATCAAGGAAGCTTGAAAGGCGCTTCTTGAAAGCTCCGCCGTCTCCGTTTGAGAGCATCACACTGCGAGCCTGATCGCCGTTTCCACCGTATACCGAGCCGTGCTGGTAAACGGAGCTGTGACCGCCTGTACCGTAAGGAGCTGCCTGCGGGAAGCCGTTAGGCTGATATACCGAGCCGTGAGCTGCTCCGCCGCCGAAGGGAGCTGCCTGCGGATAGCCGCCCTGCTGGGGGTAGCCCTGCTGAGGATAGCCCTGCTGAGGGAAGCCCTGCTGCGGATAGCCGGGCTGAGGATAGCCCTGCTGAGGATAGCCCTCCTGAGGATAACCCTGCTGCGGATAGCCGCCCTGAGGGTACATTCCCGGCTGCGGATAGCCCTGAGGCATATTCTCGCCGTTCGGACCTGCCGCATAGGGATTATTGAAGCCGCTCACACCCTGCTGCTGAGCGTCGGAGGGCTGGTCGTAGAACGACTTTACCTCTGAGCTCGCGCCGCCGGACGCCGCGAAGGGATTTGTTTCGTCTATGTCGAAGCCGTTTACGAACTCCGCCGGAGCTGCAAGCGAGGATGTTTCAACGCCGTCCATTGCCGGAGCTGCTGCCTCGGGAGCTGCCTCTGAGGACGCACCTGCTGCCGGTGCCGGCTGCTCGGGAGCGGTGAGATCATCGTCGTAGCCGCTCATAAAGTCCTCAGCCGAATTCGGGATAAGGCTTGCAGAAGCGACCGCTTCATCGAGCGATAAAACGACCTGACAGCTTCCGTTCTCGGGAGTTGAATTCACGAGCATCCTGAGCGTTGCCTCGGACGGCTCGCAGAAGCTGTAGTCCTCGATAGTGATTATCACCATCTGACGAGCTATTTTTCCCGAGGTGATAAGCGTCATCGCTGCTATCTCCTCTGCCGGAAGTGAAACGGGGTTGCCCTCATTGATAGTGATACCTGTAACACCTGTGTAAACGTCGCCCGAATCAGCAACAATGAGCGCGAGACAGGCGTCGGAGTCAGCCTCAAGGTGAGGATAGCTCTGCTTTATCATACCGGCGAAGTATTTCGCAGTCTCATAAAGTGCATTTATTTCCATAAACAACCATTTTCCTTTCTAAAGATCATTCTGTTTCAACGTGCTTCTTCAGCCTTTCAGCCTTTCTTTCAGCCGCACGACGCTTGTTGGCTTCAACTTCTGAAACGATGAGGTCGTGCTTCTGAGTGAAGAGCTCCTCATCGTAGACACACGAGAGCGAAATATCGTCCTCTGTTCCGAAATGAGCGCGCTTTGTGAGGTTATTCACGATGATCTTCTTCAGATTTTCAAAATCGTTGAGCTTGCTTGTAATTATGGTGTGGTAATCGAGGAAGTCGAATTCGCTTCCGAAAGAGGTATAGAGTCCGTCAGTTGATGTGAACATCGCGATGAGCTTCTGCTTGTCGCGGTAGAATGCGCTGAACATACCGGCAGCATTCGAGTTGCACATCGAAGCAGTAACGTTCGCAGGAGCAGCCTCGTTGTACTCCATCGGCATAACAGCCTTTCCGTCGTCGAAGAGGGCAACAAGAGTTCCGTCGCCGATCTGTACGCCGAATGTGAAATTCTTTCCGGCGACTCCGACGATAAGTGTCGTGCCATAGTAGGATTCCGGCTGTATTGCAGCAAATTCCTCTTCTGTGAACTTGCTCTTCTCCTCCTCTGTAACGGGATTCTGGCTAAGATGCTCTTCAACGAGCTTGTTCCAGTCAGAGATTATCTGCTTCTGGATATTCTTGATGATGAGCCTGTAATTCTTCGGCAGATTCTCCTCGAAGCTCGCTTTGTCCGCATAGAATCTGTCTATCGTCGAGATAGTCGCCTCTACGGCGAATTTCGAGCCCAGATTGCTGCGGAAATGCTTCTTGCTTCCGTGGCCGTCGGCTACAACGCATATCGCATAATCGTCACAGACCTTATATGCAGAGCTGTCCTGACAAACAAGACCTGTTTTTTCATGACTTGCACCCTTGACCGAGTGACTGAAACCATTGAACATTAAATTCCGGACTCCTTCCAGTATTTTTTATCGGCAGCAGGCAGATATTACCAACCTGTGTCGAAAGGAACATCGTCTGCTTCTGCCTTGCCTACGAGATCCTGTATCTGCTGTCCGAGGAGCTTCTGCTTTGCGGCAAAAACGTCCTCCTCGCCGAGCTCGTGGCTCGTATCGTCGGAGAGAGTCATACTCTTGCTTCCGATCTGTGACGAGGTAACAGCGATTATCTTTATCATCTGTGCGAGCTGACCGCCGGAGTAAGCGTGAACGACTGTGTCAGCCGAGCCTGTGAATTCAGCAAGAACGTTGTCGTTGGCTTCGCTTCCGATACCGAGAGCAGCCTTGAGTCCGAACTTGTACCAGCTGTTTGCCTGAAGCTCCTTGAGGCCTGCCTTGTAATCGTCCGAGGGATAGCCGTCGGTCATAAGGAAGATAACGGGAGCGAATGAGAGTGAGGGTGAGTTGAGGAATCCGTTGCGCGACATTCTTGCGTTGAGCTCCTTCAGTGCAGCACCGAGGCTCGTAACGCCGCTTGCGCGGAGTCTTGCCCACTCGAACTCCTCTATCGGGATAGGAGCGGAATACATCCATCTTACGTCGGTCGAGAACGTGAGGACTGCGACCTTTACTTCGGTGTCAGCCTCGCCGACCTTGCGTATCTCGGGGATGAGCTCTTCCATAACTGTGTTGAGCTCGCCCATTTTCTTGCCCTTCATACTTCCTGATGTGTCAATGAGGAAGAAGATAACGAGGCTCTTTCTTGAAACGCCTGTAGCGCTGAGGGGATCGTCGTCGAAATCGAGGAGATCGTCGCCTGCCGGAGCAGAACTGTAGTTGTTATTTATGTCCGCAGCTGTATTCATACCCTGCTCGACAAGATTATCATTATTCATAAAATACATCCTTTCAGTAAGCTGAAATTAGATCTGGGCTTTGATCTCGCCAAAGTCGATCTCGAGACCGTGCCATACCGGGAAGCCTTTTCCCGGAGCTATATCGTAAAAAACGCCGTCGGGCATTTTTGCACGCCATTTTCTGTCTGAGCAATTCTTTATTCCGAGCACACCGGGCTTGAGCTTGTTCTCGACGAGCTCGCCGGCGACCTTCATAAACTCCTCGGATTCGGGGATTATCTCGCATTCGTAGAACTTGCAGCCGAGGTAGAGCGGCATTCTGTAGCTTCTGTTGCTGAAGCCGAGCGTTGCGAACTCCATACCGCACTTCGGGCACTTGAAGGTCTTATCTGTCGGCTGGACGAACATCGAAGCGAAGTTCGTTCTTCCGCAGCCGCACATAATTATCTCGCTGCGCAGCCTGATGAAGAGCTTCTGCCATTCGTTCTCGATTATACGCTTTGTCGGGTCGGTGATACCTGTCGTGAACGAGCGTATGAATGCGTCCTTTATGTAGTCCGGATATATCCTCCAGAACTTGATAACGTTGTCGTGGATACCTCTTACAGGGCGGTTTGAAGCGTCATTCGGGTCATACACGAAGACGGCGTTCTGACCGTAGTGTCTGAGCTCGGAGGACTCTGTGAGGCATACATCTCTCACGACCTTCTCGCCCTCCATCGGGTCACCGCGGAAGAGGAGCTTGAACAGTACGACCGCGAGCGAATACTTATCGGTCTGTACGTTCGGCTGAGCGATGCCTCTTACGACCTCGGGCGCCATATATCCGGGCTTACCGCCGATACCGAAGTTGCTTCCGTCCGGGGCGATGTTATCACAGTCGCAGACGAGGACGGCACCGGTGTTTACGTTGATGAAGAAGCCTCCGTCGTTAAGGTCCTGATAGCTCTTTCCGGCTCTGTGGAGGAGGCGGAAGGAGTTGACGATATTGATGACAGCGGTTATCATCGCTGTGAGGCTGCTGAACTTGACGTCCTTCTTGACAGCGCGTCCTGTGAGGGGGTCGACCTCGAGCTTGTAGGTATTGAGTATATCTACGAACGAGTCGAAACCCTCGGGCTTGAGGTCCATTATATAGCCGAATGTTCCGTCCTCAGCTTCCTTTGTGAGGTATTTCGGCCAGAGGAATTTATTATCCGGAGGTCCGTCCGCGATATTGCTGCGGAGGTTCTTGATAAACTCCTTGGGCTTTTTCATCTTATCTATATCGTACCATTTCAGCGCCCATTTCTGACCGTTGAAACGTACAAGGTAGACGGTACCCTGTCCACCGCTTCCGATAACACTTAAAACCTGTGCCTTTCCGCCGAATTCGAGTTCGACTTCCTGACCAATTTCAAGCTCTGTCATATGATTACATCCTTTCCGTTAGTGGTATGTTCTGTCATAGTATTAATCCTCTTCAATCCCTGCGGTAGTTACAAGTCTGAAATTGATACGGTTGGAAAGACAGAATTTATGTACATAAGAGTTTTCAAAGCAATGGATAGTGAGGTTTGTGCAGTACGAGAAGGCGTTGGTATCAATGAACTTGACGCTGTCGGGAAGATAGAGCTTTCTGAGCTTTTCGCAGCCTGAGAAAGCCTCTGCGCCGATACTGCTGACGGTATCGGGGATGTCTATCGTTTCAAGGCTCGTACAGAACGAGAACGTGCTGTCCTCTATTTCGAGGATACCTGTCGGTATCTTCACCATCGCGAGCTTAGCACACTGGCAGAACGCGCCCTGCTTTATCACCTTCAGTGAATCCGGCAGATCAAGACCTCTCAGACGCTTGCACGATGAGAAGGCGTATTCGCCTATCGCAAGCAGGGTCGAGGGGAGCTTCACCGTTCTCAGCGAGCCGTATCCGTCGAAGCAGAAGCTCTCTATCTTGGTATAGCCCTCGGCTATCTCGATGTTGCTTCTGAGGCGGTATCTCACGGCGTCTATCGGGCGGAATATCTTTGTGTCGATGCTCAGCCGCGAGGACTTCTTCTCGGGCTCGGGCTCGGGCTCGTTGTCATCGGAAACTATCCTCATCGGTGACTCATACGGCCAGCCGAGCAGATATGTGAAGCAGGCAAGAACGAATTCCGCTGCATTTTCTGCGATGAAAAGGTCGCCGATCATATAGCTCTTCGCCTTCATAATGGCTATCTCGCGGTTGTCATCTGCGAGCAGCATCCTGAAAACGCCCATATTGTACATATTCTGGAGCAGACGGCGTTCCTTGTCGTAGTCGGGAATGTGGTCATAGAGCAGACCCATAAACTGTTTCTTGTTCATTACCGCCCTCGGGCCGTTGTCTACGACTATTGCTCTCATCTGATGCTGGAAGTCGATAGTGTTCTCGAAGCCCTCTATCGTCTGCGGAACAGGCGCTCCGCATCCGGGGCAGGCGACATATTTGGGTTTGAGTTCAGAACCGCATTTTTCGCACTGCATAGTTTCCCTCCTGATTTAGCGCTCAGCAATGAGGGGCAGCATTTCTGCTGCGAGCCAAGCGGGATTGTATTATATTAATTATAGTATAGATACGCACATTACTTACTGTTTAATTATATCACTTATAAGGTGACTTGTCAAGGAACAGAACGCCGAACATAAGTCCTTCTTTTATACAAATTGCACAAAAGCAAATACTTCGGGCTCTGTGTTATGTTGCAGAATAATTTATAATGTGAGAATTGCTTAAATGTTATATCACTATAGTGCAACTCATTTTATTCTTTTGACTTTCCGAGCGTTTCGTTCATCTTCTCAACGAGCGAGGTTATCTTCGTCAGTGAGCCGTTTATCGCCTCTGAGCTCTTGTTCGTGGTGTTCACGTTGTCATCGAGTCCGCTGAATGCGTCTATCGTCATATTGAGGATACCGATGAGCTGTTCAACGCTATCCTCGTCCATTGTCGGGTTGTCCGAGCAGAAGGAAACAACGTTTTCGAGCAGGTCCTTCACGACTGCCGCACGTTCCTTCGTAGCGGAGGTGGATTCGTCGATCGAGCTCATACTGCTTGTGATAGCGTCGATGTCCTCCTTGAGCTGAGCGGAGAGCCCGAGACACTCCTCCGAGATCTCCTCAAGCTTTTCGTTGTGTATCGAAACGTTCGAGTGCTTGGAAAGCAACACGGATTTCGCGTGGATTATGCAGTTATCCGGCGTATTCAGTCCGCGCGCGATAGCGATAGCCATATCCCGGCACGAATTGAATCCACAGGCGTGGCAGTTGAATTCCTTCTCCTCCTTTGTCGTCTTGCCGAGCTTCTTGAACACAGGCTCAAGCTGATGCGCGGACGGCACAGGCGAGGGCACTGACGGCTTGTAGTTGCGAAGGAAATCGGACGGGCGAAGCTCCTCATCGAAGCGCTTGAAGAGCTTGTCGTCTCCCCTGCCCATAAATCCCGATTTGCGGCGGTTCTTTGCGTCGTTCTCGACCTTGCGCATTACGTCCATAACGTCAAAGACGGTCTGGTTCGTCTGCGCAGCCGGTCCGATGTTGCAGCCGAAATCGCACGAGAGGACGTCGAACACCTGCGGGTGCTTAGCCTCGGGCATTTTCGAGTACATATTCAGCTCGTTGTAAACGCTCTGAACGCCCTTTGAGGTCGTGATATTTATATCCGGGTCATGCAGCCAGAGATTGTCTCTCATTCCGCCGGGACGCGAATAGACGCTTCCCATCTGACCCTGAGTGTCATCGAATTTATACTCCCAGCTGTCGCTCGTATCAACGGGGATACTTATGCCGTTTCTCTCGAAATATCCCATCATCTTGTCGATGGTGATGTTGTAGTCGACGAGTCCGGTATCGGTAAATTCTATCTTCTTCGCGATACAGGTCGAAAGATAAGCAATGGGATTGTTGCGTCTGAGGTACTTCCTTATGTAGATAGCCGAGCACGATGCTGGGCTGTGTATAGGCGAAAGATTGTGCAGCATCTGGGGCTGGTAGGTCTCGATATACTTGACGATCGACGAGCAGGACTGAGTTACGATATTCTCGATAGTACCCTGCTCGATAGCTCTTGCATGAGCCCATGTGCAGATGTCCGCGCCGAACGAGCCGTCATAGACCGTGCAGCCCTGATCTCTGAACCAGTCGAGCACGCCCTTCCACTTTGTCGGCAGAGCAGCCTTGATAGCCGGAGAAGCGATGATTATGAGCTTCTCCTTGATGAGGTGGGACATACATTCCTCGGTGTCGTCGAGATAATCTCTTGCGCCGTGGTTGCAGATGCGGACACATTCGCCGCAAGCGATACATTTATCGGGATTTACAGATACTATGAGCTTGCCGCCGTCGAGTTTCCTGACAGTATTGGCTTCGGGCGCTGGACAGCTTCTTATGCACGAATTACAGCCTGTACATTTTTCAGGCTTTACAATGATAAGTTCATTCATTTGCGATACTCCTTGTATTATTAATTAGTAAAGATATTACTTGTTCTTCAGCGCTTTAGCCTTTTCGGCGAGTGCAGCGAGGTCTGTCTTGCCGCTCTTGCTGCCTTTTTCCGCGGAACTGCTGTCCGGTCCGCTGTTTTTGTCATCATTCCCGGCTGCCTTTGCAGGATCGGGCTTCTTCTCTGCCTGAGTCTCCTCCGCCTTCTCCTTCGGAGCAGTTATGGACTCAGCCATCTGTCTGAGCTTTTCGAGTCCGCTCTTACGCTTTTTCGCGTCTATCTCGTCGGGGTCAGCCTTTCTCTTCGGGCGCTCGGGGTAATCGGGCGACACCTTCTCGGGCTTCGAGAATTCGGGAACTCCGCCTGCTGTAAGGGTCTCTTCGGTCTTTGCGAGGAGCTCCTCGCACTTGTAGAGGTTGCCGATGCCGTTCTCCTCGAACTTGGTCAGCGCCTCCTTGAAATTGTTGAGCTGCACGCCGAGCGAGGTCATCTCAGAATGTATCGACGCGCGCATATTGTTGTAAGCCGCTTCCATTTCGCCAGCTGAATTCTTAGCGTCCGCGACTATCTCAGCAGCCTTGCGCTCGGCGTCGTTTATGACCTTCTCAGCCTCATCGTTCGCAATTGCGACCGACTGCTTAGCCGCCTCATCAGCTGAGTTACGCAGCTTTTCGGCATTTTCCTTCGCAGCCTTCTCTATCATATCCGCCGACTTTTTCGCCTCGATGAACACTGTGCTCAGGTCAGTTTTTTCGTCTCCGGAGCCTGCCGCGAGCTTCGCATTAGCTTCGTCGAGCTTTGCATTCGCCTCTTCGAGCGAAGCAGTCAGCTTCTTTATCTCGTTCTCGTTCTTTTTTATCGTGTCCTCAGCCGACCTGAGCTTAGCGGAGAGAGTCTCCTTCTCCTTCTGAGCCTCGGTGAGCTTTGCCCTGCTCTCGGCGAGGATAGTCTCGATAGTTACCTTCATCTCCCTGCCGTTCTCGTTTCCTTCGAGCAGGAGCTTAGTTTCGCGCAGTTCGTTTTCAAGTCCGGAAATCTGCCCGTATAAAGAATCAAGTCTGCGTATCACATCAGCCTTGTCGTAGCCGCCGTAGGTGACGGTCCTGATAAATGCGGAGCCAGCCATTCTCCAATCCCTCCCAGTATAATTCTATGACGGCGGAAACCGCGTCAGACAACAGAAAACCCCGCCTGTCATTTTCTCGATGATACACTCACTTTATTATACTACATCGTAAAAACAAAGTCAATATAAGAAGGGAAAATGTAGGGGGGAAAATATGTCTTTATGCGCCTTTCCGGCGCTTTTGTCATTGTGTGGAGAGCTCACCATCCAGCCTCGCTCGATCTGATGAGCTTCTGTACCTCCGGTCTGTCGTAGAGCCCGAGGTCGAAGAGCTTGTCTGCCTGCTTCCGGGTTATCTCGCCGCGCTCGGAGTGAACATACCTGCTGTGCTTCTGTTCAGTCGCGTCCCACGAATCAATGACCTCTATCCAGCCCTTTCTGTGGAGCGTGAGCTCGGGATATTTCTCCGTGCGGTAGAGCGTGCGGACGATAGTTTCCGCGCATTTGTTGTGCTTGGTATAGGCGCAGGAATATGTATCCCCTTCCGGAGAGATCCACCCGAGCCGGAAGCCGGGGTCATTGCGCCTGAACATCCTGTCAAGCGGAAGAGGGCACGTCTTATCTGATTCGATGACCTCTACGAAATGCCGGTCGTTAGGGTCAAATCTGAAGTATCCGCCGCTGTCGTCGAAAACGACGGGAAGCTGCTCCTCACGTATAAGGTCCTCGTAGCCGGTGCCCTTTACCTGTTGGAGCGAATCCGCGTAGCGATAGCAATACTGCCCTGTATCAGAACTGTACACGGCAAATTTCATCATTCTCTCGTTGCCCTCCCCCAAAAAAGTTTTTCCCTAATTTTTCCTTTATATTGCACTATATTATATACTATTTTAATTTTACCGCTAATATCGCAGTTTGTCAAGAGTGAAATCCTTAAATATCGCCGCTTTCCGGCACTTTCAGGCAATTTTGTACAAT
>Ga0255060_10000407_pt1 | contig 10297 bp, 2 predicted proteins | sample 172RNAGHGlowgp2_FD_183094 | JGI IMG/M metagenome (GOLD analysis project Ga0255060, IMG submission 183094) | Metatranscriptome of sheep rumen microbial communities from Palmerston North, Manawatu-Wanganui, New Zealand - 1728 RNA GHGlow gp2... | ecosystem: Host-associated > Mammals > Digestive... | reverse complement strand
CTCGTACGTCCGCCTACCCTGCCCCCAAAGCTGAAAGCATTATTAAAAAAGCATTAGTGCTTAAGAACAGCGGAGCAGACCGGTTTGGGACGTGGTGAGGCTGCCGTATCTGCCGCATATGAGCGCGCCAAATATCAAGGGGTCAAAAATATTTTTACGGGCGGTGCTCTCAATGCGATTTTCCATCAAGCTCCTTTGCGTCGGACAGTTATTCCGGGCCGCGCGATAAGTCTGTATTTTTAGCTTTAACGCGTGACTAAATGACTAAAGATATTCAGGGGAGCGAAAGAAAGGGAGTGTGGTTAATTGGGATTGTTTTCCGGGCGGATAACCTTTCCGCCGGATGCCGGGCACAGCGACCCGCCGCTTAAGCGCCGCCTGTTTTCAGGAACAGTCAGGCGCATATCGGCGGAGCGGATGACTTTGCTGTATTTTCCCGGCGGCAGCGGTATGCCGGTTACGCGCGGAAAGAAGCCCGCAAGGCTGACGCAATCGACATAACCGACACTGTCTTTCGTACACTCTACGCAAAGGCGCTGTTATCCCCGGCTAAAGCACAGGCAAATCAGACTGACACATTCAGGCAAAAAGCAAACAAAATCCAGTAAGCAAAATCCAGTAAGCAAAATCCAGTAAGCAAAATTAAGTAAGCAGGCAATTCAGTTTTCAAAAGGGCAATTTTGAAAGGAGTAATGAACATGGCATCACAGACCGGTTCTCCCAGGAAGTTCGTAGGCAAAGTGCTTTCTGTCGTACTTTGCGTAGCTCTTCTCGGAACCACCTATGCCGGCTTCTTCAGAGGTCTCGACGCCGCGGCAAGCGCCGTTGACCTCAACGCTCTGCAGAGCGGCGAAGTCGGAGTAAACAAGGGCGTTTCCCAGTGGACCAATCCTGACGGCACACTTGGAAGAGGCGCTGACATTACTGTAAACACCGCGGCAATCGACGCGGCGACAAACGCAGTATACGACGATATCATTCCTGATTATGCTGAGGTAGTGGCAAACAGCATAGTCGCGAGCATGGGTACCGCTTCCGTACTTTCCGGACAGCAGGTTACCATCAACGGCAAGGTCTGCACAAGAGACATCGTCCGCTGGAACATCGGCACGATCCCCTCAACCGTGCAGTCCCTCAAGTATTCCATCCGCGTAAAGGACGCTTCTGCTTACGGCATCCTTGACGTCAGTGAACAGGGAATACTCAAGTTCACAAAGACCTCCAACGGCAAGACCGATTCTCCTCTTGTTGTCCAGATCGACGAGCTTATTCTTGCTCCCAAGGGCGCTGACGATTACTACACGGTAAATCAGCAGGAATCCCTCAAGGGCAACGTCAAGTATAACGACGATCCTCTCAACAAGCTGGTAGACCGTTCCGGAAACAGCAGTGACGCCAAAACTACTGTAAACGGATATCCGGCAGGTCTTGAGGGTGACGTCGATAAGGCTCACCTCTCTCCTTACACCGTAGAGCTTGTTGACGGCGCCAAGAACGGTACCGTTAATCTGAACGGCGACGGCTCCTTCACCTACATCCAGAGTCCTGATCTCGTTTCCAAAGAGATCCAGAACTTCAGCGACGATCCCAACGGAACCGACGCTTACAACGCTGTTAAGGCGGGCTGGCAGGACAGCTTCACCTACAAGCTTCACACCAACGGTTATTCCACCAAATATATCTATGAGACCATCGCTCACACCACCTACAACACCTACACGGTTGAGGAAGGCATGAGCTTCAAGGACGTCAACTCGGTAGCGGGCGACAAGTTCTGTATGCTCATATTCGAGAACGTCAACCAGACCGGCGCTGACTCCGAAGGCCGTGTCATCATCGGCGGAGACCTCAATATCACCGGCGGATGGACCGTATCCGGCAACACCAACTTCGGCGATGATTACGCTCTCCTCGTAGGCGGAACCATCTATGGCGGATACACCTGCAATAGCGGCCGCGTATCTCAGGGCGAACAGTGGGTAAGAGACTATGTCGCGAGAGCGAGAGAAGCTTTTACCGACCTTTCCAAGAAATACTCAGAGCTGCCCGCTGACGGCAATTCTGCTCGTAATCCTTATTATACCGCTGAAGTTCTTCTTACCGCCGACCCGAATCACCAGAAGGGCAAGCCCCATGTATTCTTCATCGACGGCAACGAATACGCGCAGCAGGTCAAGTTCGTCGGCAACTTCGGCGACGACCAGATCATAGTAAACGTATCGGGAACCAATATCTCGATCAGCGGCGGTCAGTGGGCTATGACGGACGGCGACATGAACGAAGCCAAGCTGTCCAACCAGACCACATGGAACTTCTATCAGGCTCAGAAGATCGAGACTTCCAGTTTCTCCTTCAAGGGCTCCGTGCTTGCTCCTTACGCAGACTTCAAGGGCACAAACGGACACGTAGAAGGTACCCTCATCTGCAAGAGCGCTACCGGCGCCGGCGGATATGAGTATCATGCCAAGTACTTCTTCTTCGACACTACCGGCAGTTCCAAGACCTATACGGAAGAGATCACCACTTACGAGACCAAGGTCACCGAAGTGCCCATCAGCCTCACCGAGTACGGTATGCACACCGTGAACCGTGACGCCGAAAAGGATCTCGAAAGCAAGATCATAACCGCGTATATTAGGATAGCTCCCAAGTTCGGCGATATAAACGCTTCCAAGAACAGCAATCCGGCTCCCGGAACCACCGTTATGTCCGGCGATACCATCGAGTATACGGTCACGGCTTCCAACCCCGGCGCTGTCGCTATCAACGACGTAGTTATCACCGACGTGCTCCCGCTCGGAACCAGCCTTATCGACGGCTCTATTTCCGACGGCGGCTCTATCGACGCTAACGGCAAGATCAGCTGGAATGTAAATCTTGCGGCTAACGGCAGCAAGACCGTATCCTTCAAGGTACGCGTAAACGACAGCGTGACCGGTAAGGGCAACCTTTCCAACGTCGCTCTCGTAACCTTCACCATTCCCGGCAATCCTCCGACAACCACAAGCACCAACGTTGTAAACCACGCTTATATTTCTGCCGTTAAGACCAGCAGCGGTCAGGGCAGACTCGTTAAGATAGGCGAGCAGATTATCTATACCGTTACAGTTACCAATAACGGCTCCGCTCCCGCTTACGATGTACAGGTAGTAGACGAGATCCCCGAAGGTCTCACCTTAGCTTCCGCCGGCGACTTCACAGCCAACGGCAATAAGCTTTCCACAGTCATTTCTTCCGTCAATCCCGGCGAATCCAAGGCTGTTTCCTTCTCGGTAACGGTTGACGAATTCGAGACCGGCACACGCGTATTCAAGAACACCGCCGCTGTAAACGGCACTCCGACCAATGAGACAACCGATACCTCCAAGCGCGGCGATGTGGTTGTTTATTACCGCGAAGTCGGCACTGAGAAGGAGCTTGCTCCCTCCACAGGCGCTCAGGGCGGATTTGGCGAGAATTACGGTCCTTATACTCCGGTCGACATTCCCGACTATCGCTTTGTAAACGTTGTCGGCAGCACCACCGGCACTTACATTGAAGGAACTATCACCATAATCTTCTACTATGAGAAGGTTCCCGCAAGCGCTATTGTCAAGTATGTTGACGAGAGCTACAATGAGATCGACGCTCCCGTAACTTACAACGGATATGTAGGCGAGACTCTTGAAGACCTCTACGGCAAAAAGGACACCATAGGCAATTATACCTATGTAAGGACCGAGGCCGACACCTACACCCTCACCGAGGAAGGCATTGTTATCACTCATGTTTACAAGCTGAATGTTGACGATACCGTTCCTACTGTTCTCAAGAGCTCTGAACCCGCTCCCAACACGCTGGTCAAGGTTGGCGAGTATATCACCTACACCATCAGCGTAACAAATAATAAGTATGAGGCCATGAACGACGTTGTCGTTTCAGACAACGCTCCCAAGGGCACCAAGATAGTCGCGGCCGACGGCGCTGTTGTCTCTGGTGACAACGCTCAGTGGACTATACCCACTATCGAAGCCGGCGCTACCGCGAAAGTATCCTTCACTGTTGTAGTTGACAGCAATCTTGCTGAAAGCGGCAACCTCTCTAACGTAGCCACCGTTAAGTACTACGACAGAGACGCCACTACCCCGACCGAACTTACCACCAATGTTGTAAATCACGCTGTCCTGACCGCCGTTAAGTATACCGGCTCCAACGAGCGCGGCTACTATGGCGTGGGCGACACAATCAATTACTTCATCAAGGTTAAGAACGTCGGCTCCGCTGACGCCGCCAACATCAAGGTCACCGATTCCGTACCCGCAGGCACAACTCTTGCTTCCGGCGACACAAGCTGGACATTCAGCCTGAAGGCCGGCGCGGAGAAGGTCGTATCCTTTGCTGTTACCATCAACGATATTGACGCTTACAACGCGGTCATCAACAATACCGCTTATGTAAACGATACCCCGACCAATACTACCGAAGACATCGTCAAGAAGGGCGACGTTATCGTTAAGTATCAGGACGAGGAAGGCAATCCTCTCCATGAGGATACCTATTATGTAGGCACTCCGGGCGACGATCACGGCGATACAAGCTGGATTGAGATCCCGAACTACACCTACAAGACCACTGAGGGAACCACCACAGGCAAGTTCATCGAAGGCAGAATCACTATAATCCACATCTACACCAAGACCCCCGCTGCCTGCATAGTCAAGTATCTTGACATCGATACTCTCGCCCCCATCGACGCGAGCCAGACAATGACCGGATTTGCAGGCGAACCCATAGAATCCGACCTCTGGCACGAGATCGAGAACTGGAAGTATATCAAGACCGATAAGCCTGAAATGGTATTCGTAGCCGAAGGCTCCGAGATCATCCATTATTACCGCTTCATTAAGCCGGACGATACCAAGCCCAGCCTTGTAAAGGAATCTGATCCCGCAAGCGGTACTGAGGTAAGACCCGGCGAGACTGTTACCTATAACATCACCTTCACAAACACCAGAATAGATACCATCAACGATGTCGTTATCTCCGATGTGCTGCCTACAGGTTCTACTCTGATCGAAGGATCCATCAGCGATGACGGATATCTCCAGAACAGGACAGTCAAGTGGAATATCGGCACTCTTGAGTCCGGTCAGTCCAAGAAGGTAAGCTTCGCTGTTATAGTCAACAAGGAACTCACCGGTTATGGCAACATGGCCAACACCGCGACCGCGACCTTCACCGACCGCGACCGCAATCCTGAGGAGCCTATCTCCTCCAACACCACCAAGCATCCGATAATCCTTGCCTCCAAGGATCATTCCAATGACCAGCCCGACGCCATCCTCACCGAAGGCGATAAGATCACCTACACTATTACCGTTAAGAACGTAGGTTCTGAGACCGCGATCAACGTTCCTGTAACCGATAAGGTTCCTGCCGGAACATACTTCCACTCCTCTCCCGACATGATCTACGGTGAGGGCAGCGTATCCGCTACTATCCCCGAACTCGTTCCCGGAACTCCTGTTACTCTTTCGTTCACGGTTGTGATCGATAAGTTTGCGAACGAAGTATACGCCGAGAACATTCCCAACAGCGCGAAAGTCGGCGATCAGTTCACCAACGAGGTAGACGATGTAGCCAAGATCGGCTATGTACTCGTCAGACATTGGGACTATGACGGAACTCTCCTTGACAACTTCACAGTTTCCAAGTCCGGACGTGTAGGCACTTCCTACGGCGCTTATACCGACCTCGTATCCACTAAGCAGATCGAGAACCGTTACCTGACCAAGGTAGTCGGAAACACCACAGGCAACTATATCCCCGGTCTTGTAACTATCGACTTCTATTATGACAGGATCCCTGTGACTCTCACAGTCAAGTACCTTGAAAAGGGTACCAATGTTCCTGTTAAGGTAACCGAGAATTATGACGGATTCTATCTTGGCGAGGCTATCCCCTCCAAGTATACCGAGAAGGTTGATGTAACAGGATATAATTACGACAGCGTAAATTATCCCGACAACATGATCTTCGACGAAGAGAACGAAGTCATTATCCATTATTATGTAAGAATACTCGATACCGATAAGCCCGAAATAGTCAAGAGCGCAAGCCCGGCTTCCGGCTCTACCGTTATCGAAGGCAACAACATCACCTATTCGATCACCGTTAAGAACCCGAGAACTACTGACGCTCTCGAAGAAACTGTTGTTTCCGATCCTCTGCCTCTCGGCACAACATTCGTAAGCGCTGACAATGGCGGCGAGTACGACGCGGATTCCAACAGTGTAGTATGGAACGTTGGTTCTATTCCCGCCGGCAAGTCCAAGACCGTCAACTTCAAGGTTAAGGTCAATACCGGAATAACAAGCGGCATCAATCTTGCCAACCAGGCGTTCGTAAGCTACAGAGACATACAGACCAATCAGACCAACACCGTACCTTCCAATATCACCACTCACGGTCTGCTTTATTCCGTAAAGAAGAGCAGCAACGAGCCTGGAAACATCCTCACTGACGGCAGCCTTATCACCTACACTATCACCACTAAGAACGTAGGTTCCGCTCCCGCTGATGTTACTATCGTTGACGCTGTACCCGCAAACTCCGTCCTCTATTCGGAGACTCTGACCGAGGGCGCTACCGTTACCGGCGGTGTTATCACCTACAAGGTATCCGCTCTTGAACCCGAAGCCACCGCGACCCTTACCTTCACTGTTAAGGTCAACATGGGCAAGGCGTTCACAGTTGACATCAAGAACAAAGCGACCGTAAACGATATCCCGACCAATGAAACTACAGATCGCGCCCAGCGCGGTACCGTTCATACCAGATACTTCCTTGTTGAGCCGGACGGAACATCCGAGGAAGTAACCGATTATGATAACGGCATCGGATATCGCAACGAAGGCGAAGTAGGCAAGCCTCTTGACGTGCCCGAGAACAAGACCTTCGACAATTACGAGCTGTTCAAGATCACCAAGTCGAGCGACAGCGAGACCTATATCCCCGGTGATATTGAGATCTGCTATTACTTCACCAGAGTACCCGTAACCGTAACTATCCTCTATAAAGATATCGATACTCTCGCGACTATCGCTGACACCAAGTATTTCGGCTTCGATGAAGCTAAGTATTATGCCGGCGACGTATTCCCCAGCATCTATAAGCAGGACATCACTCATTACAGCTATGTAAAGAATGACGCTCCCACAAAGACAGTCGTTGACGAATACGGAAACAGCAATGATGTTCCTGATCTGCTTCTCCCCGAAGACGGTCTTGTAATCACTCATTACTATAAGTATATCGTCGACAGCACTGAGATCGTAAGAGTCAAGTCTTCTGATCCTGTATCCGGTTCTACCGTAAAACCCGGTCAGGAGATCACCTACACTATCAATGTCGAGAATCCGAGATATGACGATCTCAACAACGTTGTCGTGACCGACGCTATCCCGGCAGGCACCAAGCTTGTCGATGGCACTGTTTCCGGAAACGGCACCGCGTCCAACGGCGTTATCACATGGAATATCGGCACAATGGAAGCCAAGTCAAATGTCAACCTCAGCTTCACAGTCAAGGTAGACAACGACTTCACTAACGCGGGCAATCTTGAGAACCAGGCTGTTGTCAATTATGCCGACAGCAAGGGCGAACCGCAGAATCCTGTATACACTAACAAAGTAAATCATTCTGTTCTCAAGTTCAGCAAGGCTGTAAGCAAGACCGAAGCTAATGTTGGCGACGAGCTTACCTACACCATCAAGGTTATGAACTACGGTTCCGAAGTAGCTGAGCAGGTAGTTATAGCTGATGCTCTGCCCGCCGGCACATCCCTCGTACCCGGAAGCATCTCCGACGGCGGCAAGCTTACCGCTGACGGCGTTGTAACATGGACCGCGGCTCAGGTACCCGTAGGCGTAGAGACCTCCTTCTCCTTCAAAGTAAAGATCGAAGCTCCCGCAGCAGGCATCTATAACGAGAAGATAGTCAATACCGCTACCGTAAACGACGAGCCGACCAATACGACCGAAACAACCGTAACTCTTGGAACCGTAACCGTCATCCATATCGATGATCAGGGTAACGTTCTTATCCCGAAGGAAACCCATACCGGCAACGTCGGCGATGAGTTCGCGTTCAGCCCGTTCGATGATTCCGTGATCTACGGCTACAACCACATCAAGACTACTATCGACAATAAGGAAATCAACACTCCCGACGCTAAGGGCAACCTCATCGAAGGCAATATAGATGTAGTATTTGTCTATCAGAAGGGTGAAGGCGTCCTCACTGTCAGATATCTTGAGAAGGGAACCAACGAAACACTGTATCCGGCCTACACCGAGGTATTCGAGATAGGCACTAAGGTCACCGACCTCCATGTAGTTGATCTGCTCCCGTATTATGAGCGCGTCGACGAGGATACAGTTTATAACCCCGAAGACCTCATTATCAGCCGCGACGGCGTCGAGATCATCTACTACTATGTTGATATTCCCGACACCACCGAAATAGTAAGAAGCAAGGTCTCCGATCCCGAACAGGGCACCATCCTCCTGCCCGGCGATGAAGTAACTTACACTGTATATGTTGAGAATCCGAGACGTGAGAAGATCGACAATATCGTAGTAAGCGATCCTATTCCCGCCGGCACTGAGATAGTGGAAGATTCCATAAGCAACGACGGATATGTTCTTGACGGAGTTGTATATTGGAACATCGATTCCCTTGCCATTGGAGCAAACGCAACCTTCACATTCACTGTAAAGGTAAATCAGGAATTCGAGACCGCCGGAAATGTTGAGAATACCGCTTTTGTGACCTTCACCAACAGAAAGGACACCGAGCCGACAACTTATCCGACCAATACTGTAAAGCATCCGGTTCTCGTATCCAAGAAGGAAGTAGACAAGACTGAAGCTAACGTTGGCGAAGAATTCACTTACACCATCTCCGTCACCAACTACGGTTCCATCGATGCTGTAAACGTACAGATCACAGATGAACTCCCCGAGGGTCTTACCCTTGTCAAGGAGAATAAGCCGGCCTACACTGTAGAGGATAATGTTCTTACATGGAACATCAATAAACTCGGAGTCGGTGAGACTGAGACCTATACCTTCATAGTAATGGCTGAAGCTCTTGACGAAGACACCTACAGAACAGTATTCACCAATGTCGCTAAAGTAAACGGTAAGGAGACAAATCCTGTCGATACTACCGTCACCTGCGGTACGGTTACCATCGTTCATGTAGACGAAGAAGGTAGAACAGTCCTTATAGAGAAGAAAGTTATTACCGATAAGGTCGGTACTCCCTATAAGTTCGAGCCTGCTGAGATCGACGGCTATGTATACAAGGAGACCGAAGGCGAGCCTGAAGGCGAGATCGTAGAAGGCGTCACTGACGTTGTTATGATCTACAAGAAGGGCGAAGCTACTCTGACTGTACGTTACCTCGACGAAGACACCAAGGAAGTCATCCATGACAGTTACACCGAGACTATGTTCGTAGGCGATGAAGTCAAGGATGAGCATAAGGAAGATATCGAAAACTACACCTACACCAAGACCGATAAGCCCGACAGCATGATCATGACCAAGGACGGCATTGAGATCATCCACTACTACAAGCATACTCCGCCGACATACACCGTTGAGGGTAAGGCATGGTCTACTGAGAACACCAACTCCAAGTGGGATACAAGCGATAAGCCTTACGGCAACCTGCCTGTATACCTCAAGGACAGCAGCGGCAAGGTCGTTGATAACTGCACCACCGATAAGGACGGTAACTTCAAGTTTGAAGATGTGCTCGCCGGCAATTACAAGGTAGAGTACAGCGTTCCTACCGGATATGAAGTAGCTTCTCCGCTGCCTTACAATCCCAGCCAGCTCAACAGCGTAGTATCCGGAAGCGGTTCTACTCCTGTAACAGTTGACAAGGACGTCAAGAACATCGGCATGGAGCTTTACAAGACTAAGGTTCTCGGCGCTTCCGATACCACTCCTGTAACGACGCCCGAACCCATCCAGACCTACACCAACAAGGTAGAGACCGTCAAGGTTTATCAGCCTGTTGAGCCGTCCGCAGAGAAGGCCAGCTACACCAAGGTTCTCGGCGACAGCGATACCCCGCATACCGGCGACGACAGCTACGGCGCTACGGTTGCTATGATCCTCGCTTCCGCCTCCCTGTTCGTACTCATTCTCTGCCGCAAGAACAAGTGATTATAATCGCAGATTCTGTAATAGAACTTCTTTTAAAGAGTGTATACAGTTTCTAAGATTGTATAAAGAGTTATAGG
>Ga0255060_10000398_pt1 | contig 10360 bp, 4 predicted proteins | sample 172RNAGHGlowgp2_FD_183094 | JGI IMG/M metagenome (GOLD analysis project Ga0255060, IMG submission 183094) | Metatranscriptome of sheep rumen microbial communities from Palmerston North, Manawatu-Wanganui, New Zealand - 1728 RNA GHGlow gp2... | ecosystem: Host-associated > Mammals > Digestive... | reverse complement strand
CTTTCATCTTACTGATTTTGTTAATTAAATTAAAATTACCATCCTTGATTCTGTGCCAAGTTGCTCCATTTCTGAACCTCGTCATTCGGGATAGGACTATATATCATGTAGTCCTTGTAGGAGAACGAGTTGATATTCGGCAGAACAGTGTAAGTTCCATTGGAAATCTGCACACCAGCGAGTTTCTCGTTCAATCCTTGCACATCATTCCAACGACGAAGGTCGTAGAACCTGTGGTTCTCAAAACAAAGCTCTATCCTGCGCTCGTTTCTGATGAGCTTGCGCATCTGCTCGGTGCTTGCGGCACACTGATCAAGGTATGGATCGGTTTCACCCTTGCAGATGCCAGCCCTTTCGCGGAGAGCTTTGATTACACTATATGCAGAGTAACCATTGCCACCATCGCCCTTGGGTCCCCAAGCCTCGTTAGCTGCCTCGGCATAGTTGAGGAATATCTCGGTGAAACGAATCCAAGCATTGTAGTGATAGTGCGAGTTCCACTTCCTGTCGGAACCGCTGATAACATCAGCCCTGAGGAACTTATTGAGATAGTAGCCCGTCTTGGTGGATTCGGCCACCTTGTTGAGCGCGTCGTCGCTATTGGGATCGCCAATCTTGATTTCCTTCGCAGCCTCGCCATCGCCAATGATGGAACCATCATGAACGATGTACACATCGAGACGGGGATCACGACCAGCGTAAGGATTGGTGGGATCGTAGCCTGACGCAGTCTCCGTGATAGGATATCCATTCGCCATACCGAATGCTTCAACCAAATTCTGCGAAGGATTTACAAAGCCCTTGCCGTTGAGCGACGGGGGACGGTTGTTTTCCTCCCAATTGTGTGTATTGGACTTGTTGCTTCTCCAAAGGACTTCCGGAGGGCATAGGCCATTCTCCACATCGTCGGCCCTAAGATACCACGAATATCCCTCAGGATCCATTCCAGCGACACCGCCCACAGTGTTGAGAACCTCAGCGGCAGCCTTGGCAGCGTCGGCGGTAGTGTAGGTGGTTGACCCCTCGAAAGCCGGCGATGTAACCAAGAGCAGAAGCTCTGACTTGATTGCCATTGCAATCTTGCCATTGATCCTGCCAACAAGGTGAGGACCGAATGCTGTGGAATAAAGAGTACCATTGACACCTTGCTCCTTGTATTTGGCTGGAACTTCACTATCGTCAAAATCCTTGTATTCCAACGGAAGAATCTCCAAAGCACTGTTGATGTCGGAGAGGATTTGATCTACACACTCCTGGATAGTGTTGCGAGGCAGATTGAAGTCTGCATCACCAGCAAACTCCTCTGTGAATACAGGGTAACCGAGGAAATTGCCATTGGCATCCTTGCCGGCGTATGTCCTGAGCAAGTAGTAGCCGTTAAGAGCACGCAGCGCGTATGCCTCGCCTCGCATCCTCTCGGTATATACCATATTCTTGGTTTCATCGCCAGTCCAGTCGGTGCCACCAAGATGCCCCATAAAGATGTTGAGGTAATTGATGGACGAGAGATAGGTACTCCAACTTCCGAATGGCGAAGCACCCGAAGTCCACGAAGTGGAGAGAGTGATGTAACTGTTCTTGGTGTCGTTGCAGTATGCATCGCTGGTAGCCAAATCCGTCTCTCCAAAATTCACACAAACATTCGCGTATTCGGCGGAGGCGGCATAAGGCATACTGGTATAGACACGGGAAAGTATGCCGGACATCCAGTCGCCATTTGCAACAACAGCATCAATGTCGTTAGTTCTCTCCATAGCAGGCTCCATTACATCCTCGCAGGAAGATAATGCAAATCCTGCCAAAAGCAACGAACCGCATGTGATTGATTTTATACTTGTCATTGTCATTGTGTTTTCTAAATAATGTTAAATAAGATTAGAAACTAACCCTGAGACCAAACATGAACCTTCTGGTCTGCAAGGTAGGAGCCGAGCCATAGTTGAGCAGCGTAACATCCTTCTCCTTGGAAATCCTCAGCAAGCTGGAGGCATTCACGAATACCGAAGCCCTCGAAATGAAATTGTTCTCGAAGAGAGAAGCGGGCAAATCGTAAGTGAGCTGGATACGGTCGATGTTGAAAGCATCGGTCTTGTACATCCAGAAGTCAGACGTTACGAAGTTGTTTTTGGAATCACGTGTCATACGCGGATATTTTGCGGAAGCAGCGGTCTCAGGTGTCCAGCACTCACGAGCAATGGCAGAATACTTGCCGTTCTCTGCATCCATCTGGTAATAAGAATTGTTCTTCATACCATATCCACCAGCATTTGCATTGCCAGCAATGAAGAGGGTAAAGGCTTTGTACTTCACTGTTACGTTGTAACCCATAATGAAGGGGCTTCCCCACTTACCGAGGTAAACCTGATCCTTGTCGTCAATCTTATTGTCGCCATTCTGGTCAACGTAGATAAGATCGCCAGGCTTAACGTCGGTACCGAGGCTCTGAACTATCTGTACAGGTTTGCCTTCAGCATCAAGACCCTTGTAGTTGTCGATTTCTTCCTGCGACTGGAAGATGCCCAAGCACTGATAGCCCCAGTATGCATTGGCAGCCTTGCCTTCACGTTTCTGGTAGTCATACTCCCTTACTTCGTCCAACTTGGTGTTCTTCACCTCCGAAATTACACCGTAAGCGCCAGCCGATACAGATACCTCGCCAAACTTCTTATTGAAGTTAACTCCAAACTCATATCCCTTGGTCTCGTCGTCATTAAGATTACGATAAGGGATAAAACTTGTATTGCCATCGTCGAGGAACTTTGGGAAAGCCGACAAAGGCTTAGCAAGCAGACCTTCGCGCTTGTCGCAGAAGTAGCCACCCTCAAGTACAATCATATCGTTGAGGAAGCCAGCACGGAGATTGAACGACATAGACTTGCGTGTTACAAAGTCAAGGTTGTCGTTGGCACCAGCAAGACATGTGGTACCCTTAAGTGGGTTTGCAAGATCCCTCCAAGAGAAACCACCGTAGTTGTTGTCCCAGTTGCCAAGGTACAAGAACCAGTCATCATCAGACTCGCTGCTATTTTTCATAATGTCGAGATCCTCGTCAATAGTAGCGAAGTTGGCATTGAGAGAGAGAGACGATATAACGTCGTTTCCTTTCAAGAACTCTTCGTTGGCAGCGTTCCATCCCAAAGAAACAGACTTGGAGAATCCGTTGCGATTGTCCTCAGGCAACTTTGTGGAGTGAGGAATGGCAGCAGTGAGTCCCAAGTAATACTTGTGGGCGAAGTTGTAGTCGGCAGAGAATCCGAGGTTGGCATTTGTAGTCCTGTGATACCTACCAGCAGTAGTGTATTGATATACATTGACAAGAGCCATAGCACCTACATTGTGCTCGCCAAAAGATTTCTCATATCCGAGGATTGCATTGCCGGAAACCACACGGTTGTTGCGAGAATTATTGATGCTCTGCTCACCAGATTTCTTCTCAGTGCCTTTGCGTTCAAGACCGATGATCTCATCGTAGCCATTGATATTACCCCAAGTAGGAACGTAGGTGTAATACTGATTCTGGAAAGAGGTCTCGTACTGGGTAACAAAGTCCATCGAGTAACTTGCCTTGAAATAAAGGCCGTCGAGTATCGACTTGAGATTAGCCTTGAGTCCTGCGTCAAACATAAACTGACGTTTTGTAGTAGTCTTCTTGCCTGCCGCATACATATTGGCAATCTCATTGGTGATTGTCTGGTTGCTTGCACCAAGAATGTACTGACCGTCAATCACACCCAGCGAGGTGTTGATCAAGTCGATGGCCTCCTTGTTGTCGGGATTGATCATCGATATAGGCAGCAACGGAGCGGAATACTCAAGCTTGTTGGGTATATCACTTGCAGCAGCATTCCAGAAATTGGCTCTACCCGCCTTTGCATTGTCGAACGTAGCGTTGGCATTGATGTAGGCTGTGATATTGTTGGTGATGTTGATATCCACATTGCCTCTCACATTAAGCCTTGACGAACCAGTATGCTCACCTTCTCCTACCTTCACGAAATCACCATTGTGAATATATCCGATATTGGAGTAGAAGTGGGTCTTCTCATTGCCGCCATTGAGCTCCAGATTGGCATCAGTGCGGTTGATGGCAGTCCTCAGATAGTCAGACGAATAGTAGTCCACATCAGGGTAGCGGTATGGGTTGGAACCTATCGAAGTGTAGTATATCCTCTCGTCGGAATACTTCTTCGTGGTGAGTCCGTCAGCGGCAGCCACCTTGTTGTACATATCCATATACTCGGCAGCACCGAGATATTCAGGATACTTACGAACCACATCCACACCCGATGCAATGTTGGCTGTGATTTCAAGACCATCCACAGTACCACGTTTGGTCTTTATCTGAATAACGCCATTGGCACCAATGCTGCCATAGAGCATCACAGCCTCGGCGCTCTTGAGAATAGTAATCTGCTCTATCTCGGAAGGCGTAACATTGTTGATGTCGCGAATCACACCATCCACCACATAGATAGGAGCACGCTGACATCCCCTGATGTTGCCATTCCAGCCTGTTACACCCATAGCCAGGCTGGAGATATTGTCGAGGGCGTAGGTATGGAAATTATTTGCAAACACCTCCTTAGTGTCGATATACGACACGCCGCCCAGAATGTCCCTTGCATCCTTCTCCTGTCCGAATGCCAAGTTGACCATAACAGCAGCGGTAGAATCGACATCTTCCTCCACCTCCTGAGCCTGAAGGGTGGCAGGTACAGAAGATGCCGCAAGTAACGTCAATATAATTGATTTAAACTTCTTCATTGTAATAGTCTTATTATGTTTCAAATAGTACAGAAATCACTACCAACCAGGATTCTGCTGGAAATTCTCAGAATAGTATGTCTGATCGATTGGCAGCGGGAACCAGTAGTGTGTAGCCGTGAAATTTCTCTTGAGGATAGGCTTAAGAGAGTAACCCTTCACTTCTGCATTGCGAGGATCGTACTTCTTGTCCGCCTTGTAGAGACCAGGGATGTCGTCGATTACCCTTGTAAACTCCACAGAACATTTCTCAGTGTAGTCGTACACCTTGCCGTTGAGAAGAGTCTGCTTCTCGGTGAGGAGAAGCCAACGCTGAAGGTCGCAATACCTGAAGCCCTCAAACGAAAGCTCACAAGCACGCTCACGCCTAACTTCGTCCATAAACAACTTGTTGTTGGTGAGATACTCGTTGTTCACATGACCTTGCTCAGGATCACCACCTACAGGACCTGCTCCACAGCGAGCCCTCACAACATTGATGGCATCCACAGCCGAAAGGTTGCAAGAAGGTGCCGACTTGGAAGGTGAACCGTAACCGGCAGAAACCGCCTCCGCATACATCAGGTAGATGTCAGCAAGACGAACATACGAAATATGACCGAAGAAGTTCATATATTCGCACTTCTTGTCGATGATGTTGGAAGTGTGCGGCACAAGCTTTTGAATCAAGTAGCCTGTTCTGGAACCATTGATATCGTCCCTCATATTGCCGCCAGTGAACATCTCACAATACTGATAAGGTCTGAGGTTGGCATTCGCATCCAAAATTTCGCCGGATATGAACTTGAAGCCGTCGAAAATGATATCGTGATAGAAACGAGGATCACGATCTTTCCATGGATGAGTAGGATCGAAACCAGACTTGGGATCGTCGAGCGGAAGACCATTTGCCATACCGTAGGCGTAGTGCACGTAGTTGGCAGTGGGCTGGTGGATAAGGTTGTCACCTATGACCATACCGCCGAACTTGGGCCCCCACACGTGAGCATACTGCCAGAGGGAGTAGTCGCCGTCACCACTATTACAGAGTCCCCTGAATATTGCCTCAGGCTCGCCAGGCATCACATGACCATCATGGGTGTAGAAAACCTTGGTGTACTCGCCAAGGCTACCACCATTGTCATGGTTGTAGATGTCGGTGTATTTGAACTCAGCCAACTTGTACTGAGAGGAACCAGCCTCCACAGAGGCAAGAATCTTACCAAAAGCCTCAGCAGCCTCTTTGGCAGTCTCGGTATCGTAGTCGTAGGTATCGCCACCAGTCTTTGCTCCCTGTTTTGCCAACGGACTTGCAAGCCAAAGGGCAGCCTTGCCGTAGTAAGCGAGTGCCATAGTCTTGTTGATACGCATATCGTTGCCACCTCTGGTATCGCGTCCAGAGGCCGTATTGTCCCAATTTTCGGGAAGCAAGTCGGCTGCCGCCTTGAAATCGTCGGCACACCTCCTGAGTGTCTCAGGATATGTGAGCCTTTTCATATCAACCTCCTCGGTGGGCGAGAAAGGCTTATCGATATACGGCAGACCGCCTACATAGCAAGCCATCTCGAAATGCCACCATGCGCGGAAGAAGAGCAACTGTCCACGCAAGAAGTTGAGTTCTTCCTGCGAACCCGAATATGTAAGTGCTCCGCTGGCCACTTTGTCGAGAGATTCCAAACCAACATTAGCGATGCGGATAGCTTCCCACATATTGTTGTAAAGGCCGTTGGACTTCTGCGGGTCATTCTGCACATAACTACGCTTGAGCCAGCAGGGATTGTTCTGATACCAACGCCTAAAGTCACCGATGTCGATATACGAGGTCATACGGTCGCGACCCATATCGTTCACATTGAAAAGCTCGTCCTCGCCCCAGTTCCAACTTGGAGACCAGTTAGCGGCGAACTTGTTGGGAATTTTTGCATATATCTGCTCAACATAGCCCTGAAAGTTGGTAAAATTCTTGAAAGCCTCGTTTTCCGAAATGTCGGTGTCCGGAGCCTTGTCAAGATAGTCCTCGCAACTTGTAATAGACAAGCAGAGGCCTACTCCCAAAAACATCTTAGCTATGTTCTTGAATTTGATTTCCATTATTTGTAGTTTTTTAGAAAGATAACTTAAAGCCGAAATTGAAACGCTTAACAGAAGGATAAGCAGCCGTCTGTCCGCTGTCGTTGATTTCGCGGTCATCAGGAGTCCTTGTCCAGAGCCAAAGGTTGTTGCCATTGACGTACACTTTGAGGTAACTCATACCCAATTTCTTGATCCATCCGCCATTCCAAGTATATCCAAGTTCAATATTCTTGAGACGAATATAAGAGCCGTCGAAGGTGTACTGAGTACCAGCATAGTAAGGAGAAGCCTGCGATGCGAATCTCGGAGTAGCGAGGTCTGCATTAGTATTGTCCTTAGACCACCACGATGCATAATCGTAAGCGTTGTCAAGCATATTGCCAAAAGAAGTAAGACCTACATAGCGCGACACATTGGACACTCCGTAGAACTGAACGAAGAAGCTGAAACCTTTGTACTCTGCGCCGATAGTGGCATTGCAGGAGTTCTGCGGAATATTCGGGTGTGCGTAAGGTGCGCTATCCTCGTTGTCCACTATACCGTCACCGTTGAAGTCAACGATGTAGTGGTCGCCAGGCATCCTAAACTGATCATTGGAGTTGTGTGCAGGACTGCCGTAAACCTCGTCATAATTGTTGAGGTATCCAGCATCGATATGGCTTCTTGTCTGTCCAATACGATAGCCCTCTGCTTTCTGATAGGAAGGAAGACCCTTGATATCATCTTTGAACACAACCTCGTTCTCATTGTGAGTTATATTGAAGTTGCCCCAGATGCGCAACTTGTTGGACAAGAAACTCTTCTCAGATCTTACGTCCAACTCGTAACCCTTGTTCTTTACCTCGCCGAGGTTAACAGTAGCAGGAGTTGCGCCAAAATAGTTGGGGATAGCGCGCTGGTCGCCCTTCAAGATGATGTCGGTACGGCGATCCCTGAATATATCGAAACTACCAGACAGCAATCCGTCAAAGAAGTTGAAGTCGATACCAACGTCCACTTTTGTAACCTTCTCCCAATGGATATCGGGGTTACCAATCTGACTCTGATAGTATGCCTGATACTTGCTCTGGCTACGGTCGTCATCGTTCATATAAGCGTTGCCACCAAGTTTCCAGAGATCCATATAGAGGTAATCAACATTCGGAATGTTGTCGTCGCCAATCTGACCAACAGAAGCCCTGATTTTCAAGTTGTTGATGATATGATTATCAACCAAACTCTTCATAAAATCCTCGCCAGAGATGAGCCATCCGATAGCACCTGAATTGAAGAATGCAAAACGATAGTCGGGACCGAACTTCTGGGAGCCGTTGTACGCGCCGTTGTACTCAAGGAAGTATTTTCCTTTCCAGTCGTAAGTAGCACGGAACGCCCAGTCTTCACGGCGTACGGGAAGACCCGAGCCATAAGAGTTTTGAGAGCGAGAGAACATCACCATTGCGCCAACATTGTGGTCACCAAACTTGCGGGCGTAATTAATCTGTGCTTGATAATACAACCTTCTGGCGGTATTCCAATCGCTAATCGATCCACCTTGAGGATCCCACTCCTGTGCTTCGAAGTACCTGAACTTTTCAGGATTACCATTCGTGGTAGGCTTTGTAGCCTCACCGTTAAGAGGGTTGATGTATGTTGTGGCAGGATCGTGCCACATATCATTAATACCCCTGTTGTTTTCAAGGAATGAGTTGTCCATAGAAACAAAAGCCCTCAGGTTCAAGCCCTTAACCCACTGGTCAAGGCTCTGTTCGAGGATGAAGTCAGTATTGACCTGCGTGGTGGATGTCTCTGCAGCACCGCCTAATGCGAAAGCCACAGCAGAGTTAGCAAGGTTCTTGTCATCAGGATAGATACCCCAAGAACCATCACTATAGCGAGGCATAAATACGTCTGGCGGAGTGGAAAAAGCAGAAGCGAATGCCTGGCCCTGCTGCCATGTATCACCGCTATAATGCATGTGACGCCACGGAATATGGCGGATGCCATTAGAACCAGAAAGGTTCACCTTAAATACGGTGGACTTTGTAATGTTGAAGTCGAGGTTGCTCCTTACATTGATACGCTGATATGCAAACTCAGAACTGTACGAACGTCCATTCTCAGGGATGTCGTAGAGGTCGCCTTCGTTCACATAGTCCACAGCTGCATAATACCTTATAAACTTGGTACCACCGCTCACATTGACGTATGCATTGTAAGATACGGCTGCATCTTTAAAAAGGTAATCCTGCCAGTTGACATTGGGATAACGTTCGCGCTGTTCCACAGTGGTCTGGTTGCGGTAGTTGTTGATGAACTCTTGCGAGCGTATATAGTTCCATGCCTGGGGAGCAACTGCGAGTTCGTGTTCGATTACCTCGTTGCGCGCCATGAGTGCATCGTAAGAATCCATCTTGCTCGGCAACTTGGATATAGCCTTGAGTGTTGTAGAGAAACCAGCGTCAATCTTAGCAGAACCCTCCTGACCACGCTTGGTGGTAACGAGGATAACGCCGTTGGCACCTTTCACACCGTACACTGCAGTAGCGGATGCGTCCTTCAATACAGAAATCGACTGCACGGAACTAATATCCACGCTGCTCATAGAACGCTCTACACCGTCCACCAACACAAGTGGTTCGGAGTTGTTCCAGGAACTTGCACCACGAATCTGAATCTTAGGATCCTCTTCACCAGGCTGTCCAGAGTTCTGTGCCGTTACAACGCCGGGAAGGTTACCAGTGAGTGCTGCGCCCACGTTGCTGATACCGCCAGCACGTTCGAGTACCTTGCCAGTGGTTTGGGTGATGGCGCCCACCACAGAGGCTTTTTTCTGCTGTCCGTAGCCTACGACAACAACCTCTTCGATTTCTTGTGTACTCTCCTTGAGAGTGACGTTGATTGATTTCGTGCCTGACACGGAGAACTCCTGTTCGTCGTAGCCGATGAAGCTGAATGTGATAGTCGCGCCATTTTGCACATGCAGCATGTACTTACCGTCCAGGTCCGTGATAGTACCGTTGGTACTACCTTTTTCAAACACATTTACGCCAGGAAGCGTATTACCTGCCTCATCCGTTACGACGCCACTCACCACGACCTGCGCGAACAAGTCGAGTGATAGCGTCATCAGGAAAAGGAGCAATACGAACTTCCTTAACTGGATTGTTTTTCTTTTCATTTAAACTTAAATGTTTTGTTTGAGGAAAAATAATAAATAGTGATTAAATTAATCTGAGATAAGAGTAAATCCACAATACCATATATAAATAAGGTGGAGACTCTATTGCCGCATACCTTGGTTGATGCCTCAGGTTTATAGCGCAGGCGGCTTGCGCTTCTTTGTGTGTCTGTTCATTTTTTTTTACATTTAGATTTGTTCAGTAATTATGCTGTGCATTTTTTGTCATTTTTTTTGCTGACGTATAGCCATACTTTGCCTTAAAAAAAACTTTACAAATTAACAGACAAATCGGAATTTTACCAAATTTTAACGTTACATATATTTTTGCTGTTGTTACAAAAAACGGAAATTAACTTTAAAAAAAAGAACATTAATTTTCGT
>Ga0255060_10000394_pt1 | contig 10371 bp, 7 predicted proteins | sample 172RNAGHGlowgp2_FD_183094 | JGI IMG/M metagenome (GOLD analysis project Ga0255060, IMG submission 183094) | Metatranscriptome of sheep rumen microbial communities from Palmerston North, Manawatu-Wanganui, New Zealand - 1728 RNA GHGlow gp2... | ecosystem: Host-associated > Mammals > Digestive... | reverse complement strand
CGACAGCTAAACAGTTGTCACCGCTTACTCGTGGTATTCTTCGAGGATGCTGAACTGCATGATTTTATCGAAGGACAGGCGGAGACGACAGAAGAACTGTTCCAGCATGTCATTGCCGAGAAGTATGCTTATGAGCAACGACTGATCGTTAATACGCTCAGACAATATGGTATCCTGTCGCTGCTCACACAACCCGATAAACTGACGGTGAATGTCGTGAACCGCTATCTGACACTTCGCCATGAGAAGCATGTTTTCTGATTTTTTTTGTCATTCATGACAGTTTTTCCGTTTTTCTTCGTATTTTTGCATCGAAAAAACTTCAAAAAGATGAAAAAAACAAGACTATTCACGATGCTGCTGACACTGACAATAACAGTATCGGCCTTTGGACAAAGTAAAGTCTATATGACGAAAGAGATCACCCCGCAGGCACTGGTGAAGATCTACAAAGCCTTGGGAATGGAAGCCCAAGGACGCGTGGCAGTGAAGATTTCTACCGGTGAGGGAGGAAATACACACTATCTGAAACCCACTCTGATCCGTGACTTGGTTGACGAGGTGAACGGAACCATCGTGGAATGCTGTACGGCATACGGCGGCACGCGACAGGATCCGAAAAGACACTGGGAGACGATCCATGAGCATGGGTTCGATTCGATCTTTGCCGTTGACTTGATGGATGAGTTCGGACAGATCCGTATTCCTATTCAGGACAAGAAACACCTGAAGTATGACATCGTGGGAGAGCATTTGGCTAACTATGATTTCATGATCAATCTGGCACATTTCAAAGGACATGCCATGGGAGGTTTTGGCGGCGTGATGAAAAATGCCTCCATCGGTGTGGCATCCACGGCAGGAAAGTGCTATATCCATACAGCAGGAAAAACCGATGATACGAAGTTGGCATGGACACCTGAGTATTTGGCTGCCGGAAAGACACAAGACCTCTTCTTGGAGTCGATGGCTGCTGCTGCACAGGCCGTACACAATTATTTCAACGGTAAGGTGATCTATATCAACGTGATGAATAATATGTCGGTGGATTGCGACTGTGACGGACACCCAGCAAAGCCTGAGCTGCAAGACATGGGTATCGTGGCCAGTTTGGATCCTGTGGCAGCTGATCAGGCCTGTCTTGATATGGTGTTCCATTATCAGGGTAAGCCTGGTGATGATAACAAACCGCTCATTCAGCGTATCAACAGACAGCATGGTACCTATATCACTGACTATGCCGAGAAGATCGGTCTTGGATCAAAGCGATATACGCTGATCCGCATTGACGAATGAACCGGATGAGACTGATTATTTTCGACTTCGACGGTACATTGGGCGACACGCGGCAGAATATCCTGGTGACAATGAGACAGACCATGGAAGAACTGCGGCTGCCGGTGGCAGATGAAGCTGCATGTGCCGCCACCATAGGATTACCGTTGGCAGACTGTTTCCGACAGTTGTTTCCCCATCTTTCAGATGAAGGTGCCGCAACATGTGCTGCTGTCTATCGCCGACTCTTTGAGATCAACAAGAAATTGCTGAAACCAGCCCTGTTCCCACATGTCCGGGATACCCTCATCTGGCTTCATCAGCAGGGATTTGTGCTCACTGTGGCCTCATCCCGCTCGTCGGCATCCCTCCGGGATTTTCTCCGAGACATGCACATCGCCGAATATATCTCATACGTGGTGGGGGCTGACGATGTGAAACATGCTAAACCTGAGCCCGAACCCGTGCTGATCACGCTGAAGGCAATGGGGGCAACGGCGGATGAAACACTTGTCGTGGGAGACATGCCCGTTGATATCATGATGGGCAGAAAGGCGGGTGCGCGAACCTGTGGTGTCACCTACGGCAATGCCTCTCGTGAACAATTGGAAGCTGCAGGTGCCGACATCATCATTGATGATTTCCATGCCTTGATCGCGTTAAATCGTATTAATAAGGTAAGTTTTTAGTGAAAAGGATTTCGTATGTGGATTTTTATTGCTAATTTTGCACGCAATAAATTTTCTAATAGTATATGGCATCATTTGTTGCAGACAAAATTGTGATGGACGGTTTGACATTCGATGACGTCCTTTTGATTCCCGCTTATTCGGAAGTACTACCCAAATCGGTAGAGTTGAAAACCAAGTTCTCCAGGAACATCGAGTTGAACGTACCGTTCGTAACGGCTGCGATGGACACGGTGACCGAGAGCAGCATGGCTATTGCCATAGCACGTGAGGGCGGAATCGGTGTGATCCATAAGAATATGTCCATTGAAGCCCAGGCACGTGAGGTGGCTATTGTAAAACGTGCAGAGAATGGTATGATCTATGATCCCGTGACGATACGCCGTGGCAGTACGGTGGCTGAAGCACTGGCGATGATGGCGGAGTATCATATCGGAGGTATTCCTGTGGTGGATGATGAGAACCATCTGGTGGGTATCGTGACAAACAGGGACTTGCGCTTTGAACGCAGACTGGACAACAAAATCGACGATGTGATGACATCGGAGAACTTGGTGACGACTCATCAGCAAACCGACTTGTCAGCTGCTGCGCAGATCTTACAGGAGAATAAGATTGAGAAACTGCCAGTTGTTGACAAAGATAACCGACTGGTAGGACTGATTACTTATAAGGATATTACTAAGGCCAAGGATAAGCCGATGGCATGCAAGGACGAGAAAGGACGTCTGCGCGTAGCTGCCGGTGTAGGAGTGACTGTCGACACGTTGGAACGTATGCAGGCACTGGTGGATGCCGGAGCAGATGCTATCGTGATCGATACCGCACACGGTCATTCGAAAGGTGTGATAGAGAAACTGCGTGAGGCCAAGAGCTCGTTCAGCAATATCGATCTCGTGGTAGGTAACGTGGCTACGGGAGCTGCTGCACGCATGCTGATGGAGAACGGTGCCGACTCGGTGAAAGTGGGTATCGGCCCTGGTAGTATCTGTACAACACGTGTGGTGGCAGGTGTGGGAGTTCCCCAGCTGAGTGCCGTTTATGATGTGTATAGTGCTTTGAAAGGCACAGGTGTACCTCTGATTGCCGATGGCGGTCTGCGCTATTCGGGTGATATCGTGAAGGCATTGGCTGCCGGTGGCTCTTGCGTGATGATTGGCTCGCTGGTTGCAGGTACTGAAGAGAGCCCAGGCGATACGATTATCTATAATGGAAGAAAGTTCAAGAGCTATCGTGGCATGGGGTCTTTGGAGGCTATGGAGCAAAAGCATGGCTCGAAGGACAGATACTTCCAGGGTGACACTAAGGATGCAAAGAAGTTGGTACCGGAAGGTATTGCTGGTCGGGTGCCTTACAAGGGAACTGTGCAGGAGGTAATCTACCAGATGGTGGGTGGCTTGCGCTCTGGTATGGGCTATTGCGGTGCTCCTACCATCGAGGCTCTTCACGAGGCGAAATTTACCCGAATCACCAATGCCGGTGTGAACGAGAGTCATCCACACGACATCACCATCACCAGTGAGGCACCGAACTATAGTCGTCCGAATGACTGATTTTCAAAATAATTGTCAAAATGAAAATGATGCGAGAGAATAAGTTAGAAGGGTATCATATATTGCGAACCTTCTTGTTACTTGTCTTTTCTTCTTTCATGAGCCATGCCGTGGCTCAGTCTGATCCTGTCATTATGAATGTAGCAGGAGTGGATGTGCTGCGCTCGGAGTTCGAGTATTCGTATAACAAGAACAACGCAGAGGGAGTGATAGACAAGAAAACGGTGGAGGAATATGTCGATCTGTTTGTGAACTACAAACTGAAAGTACAGGCCGCTATCGATGCTCATCTCGACACGCTGTCCTCGTTCAAAGATGAGTTTGCCATGTATCGTGATCAGCAGATACGTCCGTCGTTCGTAACTGATGAGGGGATGCTTCGCGAGGCACGGAAAGTATATGATGATACCAAGGAATCTATTGGTCCTCGTGGACTGATCATGCCCGCACATATCTTGATGCATGTAGAGCAGCAAGCCCCTGCTGCAGAGATGGAGAAGGCAAAGATACGTATTGATTCTATCTATACTGCCCTGAAAAATGGAGCTGACTTTGCCGATCTGGCACGTAGATTGTCACAGGATCCAGGCTCAGCCAGAGATGGTGGCGCTCTTCCGTGGATCGGTCCTGGTCAGACAGTGAAGGAGTTTGAAGATCAGGCCTACGCCTTACAGAAAGGTGAGATGAGCAAGCCGTTCCAGTCACCTTTCGGTTATCATATTATTTTGATGAAAGATCGTAAGCAACTGGAGCCTTTTGACTCGTTGAAGAATGATATTCTCCGTTTTATAGAGGCCCGGGGAGGTAAGGAACGAGTGGCTGATATGGCAATTAAGGAGACGGCAGAGAAACAGGGTATTACCACAGCGCAGCTGATGGAGAACCGTGCTGCAGAGATGTCTGCTAAAGATATGGACTTGAAGAACTTGATCCGTGAATATCATGATGGTCTGTTGCTTTACGAAATCAGTAATTCTACGGTTTGGGACAAGGCTGCTAAAGACGAACTGGGATTGGCAGAGTATTTCCTGAAGAATAAGAAGAAGTACAGCTGGGATCAGCCGCGTTATAAGGGTATGGTTTACCATGTGAAGGATAAGAAGGATGTGAAAGCTGTGAAGAAGAGTGTGAAAGGTCTGCCTTTCTCGCAATGGGCTGACAAGCTCCGTAAGACATTCAACAACGATTCGATTATTCGCATCCGGGTGGAAAAGGGTATTTTCAAGGCAGGAGACAACGCCTATATAGATAAAATGGTGTTCAAGAAAGATACGACGGTGAATGCCGTGAAAGATTATCCCATTGATGCCGTGTATGGAAAAATCCTGAAGAAAGGTCCCGAGGAGTATCAGGATGTTCGTGGTCTGGTGGTGGCTGATTATCAGGAAGAACTGGAAAAAGCGTGGGTAGAGGAACTCCGCAAGCGCTATCCCGTGAAAATCAATAAAGATGTACTGCAGACGGTGAACAAACATTGACCGTTTGATTATTAAGGAGAAAGAGAATGAGACTATCAAGTAAGATCATGGCTTCGGCTGTAGTCATCGCTTTCATGACTTTAGGACTACATGCTACTGCACCGGGAAAAATGTTCTCGTGGAAAGCAGATAATGACACGACACAAGGGAAAAGACCCGTGAAGGTGGTGCGTATTCCTGAGTCGAGTATTGTGGATGAGGTCATTTGGGTCGTGGGTGATGAGCCTATTCTGAAATCCGATGTGGAGGCCATGCGTCTGCAGGCAGAGGAGGAGGGAATCCGCTGGCAAGGTGATCCCGACTGTACGATCCCAGAACAGCTGGCTCTGCAGAAACTCTACCTGCATCAGGCTGAAATCGACAGTGTTGAGGTGACGGAAACGGAAGTGGTGTCGGAAGTGGATCGTATCATTAACCATTGGATTCAGGGCATTGGAAGCAGGGAGAAACTGGAGGAATACCGTAAGCAGAGCATCACGCAGATGCGGCAAGAGATGCGGGAGACCTTCCGTGACCGACTGATGATCGAAAAGATGAAACAGAAGTTGGTGGAGAATATCACAGTGTCGCCAGCTGATGTACGTAGGTATTTCAAAGATGTGCCGGAAGACAGTATTCCTTTTATCCCAACAGAGGTGGAGGTGCAGATCCTGACAAAGACACCACGCATCGCTCCCGAGGAGATTGATCGTGTGAAAAACGAACTCCGCAGCTATACGGATCGTGTGACGAAGGGAGAGACTTCGTTTGCTACATTGGCACGTCTCTATTCCGAAGATCCTGGTACTGCCCGTCAGGGTGGTGAACTTGATTATACCGGACGTGGTTTGTTGGATCCTGCTTTTGCAAATGTTGCCTTTAATCTCACAGACCCGAAGAAGATCTCAAAGATAGTAGAAACAGAGTTTGGCTATCATATCATCCAGTTGATTGACAAACGCGGAGACAAAATAAAATGTCGCCATATTCTGCTTAAACCGCAGGTGTCACCAGAAGCTATCGAACAAGGGAAACTGAGACTGGATTCCATAGCCAATGATATTCGTGCTGGAAAATTCTCTTTTGATGAGGCTGCTTCTTATCTTTCTGATGACAAGGATACGAAAAGTAGCAAAGGTCTGATGGCCAACATGACGGATGAGGGACGAACATCAAAATTCCGCATGCAGGATCTTCCTACAGAGGTGGCACGTGTGGTGGATACCTTGAAGGTGGGAGATGTGTCGCAGTCGTTCCAAATGATTAACAGCAAGGGAAAGACCGTTTGTGCCATTATCAAACTGAAAAGTAGGGTGGAAGGACATCGAGCTACCATCACAGAGGACTTCCAATCCATGAAGAATGTCGTGCTGGCTAAACGACGTGACGAATATCTGAAAGAATGGGTGAAGGGGAAATTGAAAGATATCTACGTTCGTATGAACGATCGTTACAAAGACTGTACGTTTGAATATCAGGGATGGAGAAAATGATAGGGAAAGGAAAGACATGCCGATTACTGAGCGGGCACAGGACCATTATTGTTGTGGTGCTGTGCCTGTTCGGTCTGTGTTTGGCAGAGTCGCACCAAGCTCCCGTGAAGAAGCGTAAGCCACGTACGAAAACTGATGAACGTGTATATCTTGTACATGCCAATGAACTGAGTTATAACCGATATGGTCCGAAGCCCGATGCGCAGTTCCTAAAGGGAAAAGTACAGTTCAAGCACCAAGGGGCCACACTAACCTGCGACAGTGCATATTTCTTTGATGCATCAAACTCTTTCGAGGCCTTCGGACATGTGAAGATGCGTCAGGGCGATACGTTGACGTTGAATAGTGACTATGCTTACTACGACGGTAACGACCAGTTCGCTAAGGCGCGACACAATGTGGTGCTCACTCATCGGGGCACGAAACTCTACACCGATAGTTTAGACTATGACCGTCTGTACAGCTATGGCTATTTCTTTGAGGGCGGGAAAATGATAGATAAGAAGAATGTATTGACCAGCGACTGGGGTGAGTATCATACGGACTCACGTGAAGCTATTTTCAATTTCAACGTGAATTTGAAGAACCCGAAATTCTTGCTCACGACAGATACGCTGCATTATGATACACGGACATCTGTCGCACATATAGTGGGCCCCTCCACCATTACCTCTGGTGAGAGTATTATCAATACCTCGTCGGGCTATTATGATACGAACAAAGAGAAGGCACAGCTGTTCAGTCGTACCACAATTGTAAATAAGCAGAAAGAGATCGTTGGTGATAGCCTTTACCATGATGACAAGAATGGAATCAGTGAGGGCTTCCGTAATGTAATCTATACTGACAAGGAAAACAAGAACCAGATGTATTGTGATTATTTCTGGTACAATGATAAGACAGGTTACGCTTTTGCGACGAAAAAGGCTAAGTTGGTGGATTTCTCCCAGAAAGACACGCTGTACTTGCATGGCGATTCCATCAAAATGTACACTTATAATATTGATACAGATTCTGTATGGAGGAAGTTCCATTGCTTCGATAAGGTGAGAGCGTACAGGGTGGATGTGCAGGCTGTGTGTGATTCGTTGGTGTATGACACGAAAGACTCATGTATGGTGATGTACAAGGATCCGATTACGTGGAATGGGCCGCGACAGCTGCTGGGAGAGGTGATCGAAGTGTTCATGAAAGATTCGACCATTGATAGGGCTCATGTTATCGGACAGGCTCTCTCGGTAGAGAAAGTGGATGAAGATGACCATTATAATCAGATCTCCTCAAAGGAGATGTTTGCCTATTTCGACAAAGGGGAGATCTATCGCAGTGATGCAGTGTCGAACGTGCAGTCTATTTATTATCCAATAGACAGCAAGGATAGTTCGTTTATCGGTATGAATTATGCTGAGACAGACACCATGCGGATGTATCTAAAAGAGCGTAAACTACAGCGTATCTGGATGCCTGCCGCAGAGTGCACCACTTATCCTATTACGCAGATTCCTCCCGGACAGATGAAACTCCGTAATTTTGCGTGGTTTGACGAGATCCGTCCTGTTGATAAGGATGATATCTTCAACTGGCGGGGAAAGTCACAGGGTTCTGAGGTGAAGAAACTGGAGCGCCATTCGGCACCCTTACAGAAATTGTCTGATTTCACAGGAAACGACGGTACACCCCCACCTCCGCCTCCTGTAGAAGGAAAAGAAGAAGAGGAACCATCACAGTGAGCCTCTTCAACCAACGTAAGCCCCGCCGTTTTACACATTATTACCTGTATGTTGATGAACGGAAAGAACACCTTCGCCAGATAGAACAGCGTGGGGGAAAAGAAACGGGAATGCCTAAGCCTGACAACTTGACGGATTACCACAGACTTCAGGGCTTTTTCCTTCAGTCGGCGAAGCATACAAGGAGGTACGCTCAACACCGGCAGTCGGGGGCATTATTAACACAGAGCATCGTGATCCTTCTGCTCGTTCTCGTATTGATTGTTATTTGGAATCTATTATTAAGCTGAGTAATGACGGATATTATACAAGTATTACCAGATAGTGTGGCGAACCAGATTGCTGCGGGTGAGGTGATCCAACGCCCCGCTTCAGTAATTAAAGAATTGGTTGAAAATGCCGTGGATGCTGGCGCCTCTCATATTGACGTGATCGTGGTGGATGCCGGACGTACCTCCATACAGGTGATCGATGATGGCAAGGGAATGTCTGAGACGGATGCACGGTTGTCGTTTGAACGACATGCCACATCAAAAATCCGTAAAGCAGATGATCTCTTTGCCTTGCATACCATGGGCTTTCGTGGTGAAGCCCTTGCCAGTATTGCGGCAGTGGCTCAGGTGGAACTGAAAACCAGGATGGCAGAAGATGAGGTGGGTACTTCGCTGACAATCTCTGGTAGTAAGGTGATGGGACAGGAGCCGATAGCGTGTCCTGTCGGTAGCAATTTCTCCGTGGAGAACCTGTTCTTCAACGTACCAGCACGAAGGAAATTCCTGAAATCAAATGCTACTGAACTGAATAATATTCTCATTGCCTTTGAGCGAATCGTATTGGTGAATCCGCATATCGGCTTCACCCTTCACAGTAATCATACAGAGCTGTTCAATCTCCGACCTTGTTCCTTACGACAGCGCATTGTTGATGTGTTTGGCAAGAAAATCAACCAGGATCTGCTACCCGTTGAGGTAGATACGACCGTTTGCCGTCTCTATGGCTTTGTGGGGAAACCCGAAACAGCCAGAAAGAAGGGGGCACATCAGTATTTCTTTGTGAACGGACGTTATATGAAACATCCTTATTTTCATAAAGCGGTACAAAATGCGTTTGAACGGTTAGTACCAACAGGTGAACAGGTGCCGTACTTTATCTATTTTGATGTGGACGCACAAGACATAGATGTGAATATCCATCCTACCAAGACAGAGATTAAGTTTGAGAACGAACAGACGATCTGGCAGATCCTCACAGCTGCAGTCAAGGAGGCGGTGGGGAAGTTCAATGATGTACCGTCTATCGACTTTGACATGGTCGGGAAACCGGATATCCCTGTCTATGACGAGTCGAAGCATGATGTGGATGTGCCGAGAATCCATGTCGATCCCCAATATAATCCTTTCAAGCAGGCAACAGGAAAGCAACATGCTACTGTACAACATTGGGAACAGTTATACGAAGGGTTGGTTCAGAAACAGCCAGAGCAGTCTTCGTTGTTTGATGAAACGTCCGTTGAAGTGGGAAATGAGGTGGTAACCGATAAATCGCCGACGCACTACCAATATAAAGGGTGCTATATCATGACGGCGGTGAAATCAGGACTCATGATCATCGATCAGCATCGTGCGGATATCCGTATCCGTTATGAGCGTTATATTAAGGATCTGAATAATCATACGGCCAACACCCAGAAACTTTTGTTCCCTGAGACTGTCACCTTTTCACCCTCTGATGCCGTGGTCTTAGAACAGGTGATGACAGATATGGCTGATATCGGATTCGACCTGAGTGACCTTGGTGGACACACCTTTGCCATCAATGGTGTACCAGCGGGTATCGAAGGTCTTGATCCTGTACAGTTGATCCGTCAGATGGTCACTGATGCCCAGAATCCCATCGAGTCGCTGAACTCTCAGATAGCATTGAGTCTGGCTCGCAGTGCAGCCATCCCTTATGGACAGATTCTGAATAATGAGGAGATGGAGAGCATTATCAATGAACTGTTCTCTTGTTCAAACGTCAATTATACCCCTGATGGAAAAGCCATTCTCTGTATCTTGCCACAAGGGGATATTGAACAATTATTGGGCTAAAAGGTTAAAAAGTGTTATCATTGGAAAGTTTTTTGCCAGAATATTTTCTTATGTCGTCAGAAAGCTGTACCTTTGCACCCGCTT
>Ga0255060_10000384_pt1 | contig 10492 bp, 12 predicted proteins | sample 172RNAGHGlowgp2_FD_183094 | JGI IMG/M metagenome (GOLD analysis project Ga0255060, IMG submission 183094) | Metatranscriptome of sheep rumen microbial communities from Palmerston North, Manawatu-Wanganui, New Zealand - 1728 RNA GHGlow gp2... | ecosystem: Host-associated > Mammals > Digestive... | reverse complement strand
CATCTGTTGTTTTTACATAAATTGTTATGTTTTTACTATTATTCCAAAAGGCAGTCATTCCTAAAACGATAAACTTGTCATCACTGTGCAACAAAATAGATTTTAAATCATATTCTTTTGTTTCTAAATGATTTTTTATGATAAGTTTTCTATTTTTTATATCTAAATCAACTGTTACTCCATGTCCTTCTGCATGAGTTACTAATGGTTCTTTAGGGTCACGTAATGTTGCAGTAATGCTAAATTCATAAATTGCATCTTCATCTAATTTGTAAAGAATGTTTTTTAATTTATAAGAGTGATGTTTTCCGTCCCATCTGTTTCTCGGATAAAGAAATGGATATTTTAAACATAATAAAGAATTTTCAATTATTTTCTTTATTTTATTAAATGCTGTTACCATTTTCCAAATCTATTATATCTATTATATCTAATATTTCTTTTGTAGTCCTTAATCCAACGAATCTTTTAACTTCTTTGCCGTCTTTAAAAACAATTACAATTGGTATGTTTCTGATATTTAGAGCATCTGTTAACTTTTCTTCTATTTCATCTACATTTGCTTCTACAAACAATTGTTTAATCGATTCATCCAATGCTTCTATATTAGACTTTAATACTCTACACGGACCACACCAATCTGCAGATACTTTTATAATGTGAATTCCAGGAGAATTAATTATTTCCTGGAATTCACTTAAAGTTGTTATTTTATGCATACTTACTTCAAAATTTATCAGTTGTGTCGTAAAAGGAATTAAAATTGACACTCATCTTATTCATTAATCTGCCACGTGTATAAAACACTTGATTTGTATTTGGATTATTAAGTGGGCCATATTCTTCTTTATATGGTCCAATTTTAATATAATCCAAACTGGATGGAACACCAATTGGAATTTTATCTCTTCCAGAATACCAAGCTATGTGAATATCATAATTATCAGCTACAAAATCAATTAAATCATAAAGTGTTGGTAAATCAGAATCACCACCCATGAAACAAACACAAGAAATGCCTTTATTGTTATCTATAAGACTTTTTAAAGTATCTTCTGTAAGTTCGGTTCCAATATTTTCTCACAATTCTTTACTATGACAGTTAGGGCAGTGAATTGGACAATTTGATAAATTGATCGCAAGTGTTATTTCGTCTGGAATTTCACTAAATACTACTTGAGCAGTTGTATATTTTAACATTTTATATCATCCTCCTTTGTATAAACTCTAGTCTTTTGTTCAATTCTACGACCTTCAGATCAACTCTTTATTTTAGTTAAATAGCCAATCACACGGTCATAATAATCAATATGTTTTGAACCACATTTTGGACATTGTGTTACTGGTTGTTTTCCAATCCATCCACAATCCTGACATTCCGAATTTGGTACATTCCAAGTAAAGTATTGACATCCAACCGAGGCAGCATAGTTAATTAATTTGCGATACTGTTCTGCACTCAAATGGCTATCTAAATTTATATGTGCGGCCGAACCACCGTCTAGATAATCACCTATATATTCAGATCCATGTAATTTTAATTTATCTAATACTGATATATTTTTATCATTTGGTTTAAATATATAACTTGCATATAGATTGGTATCTTCGGGTACGACATATCCATCATTTTTATCTCAATTGTAATTTTTTACAGCGAGACTCTCGGCAGGCACTTGTTCTGTATTGTAAGTGGTTTTCTTTGTTTTATGTAGTGTATTTTGTTCCTTTACAGTACTAAATATAAATTGACAAAAATGTTTATATTCTTCATTATCATTACACTCAATACCAAGAAATTCTGCAGCTTGATTTAGACCATTTAATCCAATAGTTAAATATTGCTTATTTAAGTCAATAAATCCGGCCTTATATACTGGAAGCAATCCTGCATCATACATATCTCATAGTTGTTCATTATAAGCAGTATGATATTTATAAACCCTTTCCAGAATATCAATTAAATACTTTTTAAGGCCACCTCAAAAATCTGAAGTATTTCACTCTTGGTGTGATCAACCGATTTCATTAATAGTATAATCCTGAACAATTCTATTTAAATTAAGTGTAATTACTGATTTAGATCCAGTCATCACGCCCATGTTACCATTTGTAAAATTAAATTCTTTTGTCTGAATTTTATTTTTCAGGCGGCAACATGATGATAATGAATCTACTGTATCGCTTATATATGTAAAGAATGAGTGTCCTCTTGCATATTCTTCACATACAAAATTATACATATCTTCATCAACAAATTTACCATCTTTATAAAGAAGTGTTATTGATTCTACTGGGAATGTAAGTAAACATCTAAGTCGTTCTTCATTAAATCACTGCATGAATTCTTTTTGAAGCCAACATAATGATTCCCAAATTGGAACAGAGCCGTCTGGAAACACAAATTCTCCAAACATACCATCAAAAAATGGTTTGTCAAAATAAGAAAAGTTTACAAATGCGCTTTGTTGCCCACGTGATGCCGCGGGTTGATTAATAGAATAAATTACTTGTTGAAAATATTGATGAATCTGGCTTCTAATTGATTTTTGTCTAAGAGTGTTTGATGAAATTGTTAAATCTGGATTCAAATAATATTCATTTCCCCACTCTTTGCGGGCAAAATAATCAAAATAAAGTAAAAATTCAGATGTAGCGACTGCACCAGCAAACATAGATGCTGTAGCAAATATAAGATTTACATACATTCCACAGAAAGAATCTAGATTTTTTGGAGCGGCGGACAGTCCACCAAGATTTTTAATTCCATCTGTCAAAAATGGATACATTGAAATACTACAACAATATGGTGCTATTGCCCCAGCAAATGAAGATTCGTCGTGTTTGTAAATTATATGATGTTCGAGATCTCTAACGTACTGTTTAGAATCAAAATCTGGATAAAGTTCTTTTAATTTATCCATGATCATTTTTCTTGAAATTTGAATGTTATCTGATTTATGAATTTCTGCATTCAATATTCCAACATTTTTACCAGAGACGTTAGAGTTATCATCAATAGTAGCATCTGCTGTGTTATTAGAAATTTTATATTTATTTATAAAATTTTCTTTTTCTTCAACTCAACTTCTAATTGAATTATGTTTATCTCTATACTTAATGTATTCCCTCGCAACATCAAACCATTTAAATTCCATTAAAGCATCTTCAACAATATTTTGAATTTCCTCGACACTTTTATCGGAATCTAATGTTGAAGTAATTGTTTCCAAATAATCAATAAAGTCATTTGGGGCATCATTTTTATATACAGCATTAAATGCCTTATTTACTGCTATTTTGATTTTATTAAAATCAAATGCTTCTTTAGTTCCGTTTCTTTTTGTTACTTCCATTTTTCCAAGGATATTTTTTACGAAGTTCGGCATAACTTGAAATGTCGTTAACAAGATTATTAATGCCGTATCTATTAATCCATTGAGTTTCTATCTTGGTGTAATTTATTTCAGAACAATTATCTAATCTTTCTAGAATGGTAATGATTATTTCTGTTGATTCAGTTCATACTGTTTGAAAAGAACCGCAATGTTTGTTTTTAACACAGTCGTTTATGTGTTCTGAGATTCTCTTTTGAAAGGTTCTTTCTGTTTTACCAACATATATCTTTATACCATTTTCAGTAACAAATTTTATTTCATAAATGCCATTTTGTTCTGGTTCGAAATTACATATGATAGTTTTATCTCCCTTTTGAATTACTTTCATATCTATACAAATTCTATATCTTCTTCACATCCAAACATTTGGCCATAAGCTACCATTTTCATACACTTTTCAAACTCTCTTTTACCGTTTTCTATTTGTTTCGGTGTAAGTGACCACGCTCTTGTGTCATTTGGAGGTACGGTTGAAACAACTAAAAAATTCATTTTAGTTTCCCATGTGTTTGGATCATAACCATATTCATTTTGACAATATGCTGTTAGTGGACCTAAGTATGCTCCAGCTTGTCTACCATAGTGGAAATTATAATAACTTCCTTTATCAGTATCGTCTTTATAATACATAAAATATTTTGCAGCATGCCCACTGGTCTTAAGATCATTTAATGTTAATATTTTATTATCAACATCTATTGTCCAATTGTCAGCTTTCATTTTGTACTTAAGAATACATGAGAATTCATTCTTATACACAAAAAGATAATTCATAAACAATGCGTCTTCATTAAATGATGGCAGTGGATCTCCAAAAAGATCAGTTGGATGTAATTTGTTCATTATGGTTTTGTCTGCATTTAAATTTGCAATACAAGTTTCTGCAGTATCATACATCTTATCGTCTAGAGTTATAATTCCATCATCATATTTTCTAGTTTTTAAATAATATGGTAAACACTTTTGAATTATATCTCTTATTTTTTTATCGATATCTCCACCATAATAATCAGCATCTGTAGCTGCCTGTTTTATTGAATCATAAATTGAATAACCTAACTTACGATACTTTTTAATGTTATCAGCAACAAGTCCTAATTTTGCAGTAGGTTTGTTGCATTTTGGAGCTATTCTAAAAGATTCTGGCTGAAGTACAGCTTCATGAATAGCACTCCCAAGAATTAAACTACTACTTGTAAAATGATGATTTCCAGCAAAATATTCTTTTAAAGAACCTCCTTGTTCAGGATTAATATACTTTAATCCAGAATTACTAACATAGTTGGAAAATTCTTCACTAAAATAACGTTCATCACTCATATCGATTCTCTTTACGGAATCTGTGAGTGGTATCATTTTAATATCAGATAATTTTACTTGCTTTGACATTATTTTAAATTTAAATTTAAATCATATATTCTTCTGTGACCTACGTTATAATAACGATTACTTGGTGTATCCATTAGATAACAAAATATTCCTGCTGATTGACATTCTTTATAGGTTTCATATTTATCATCTATCATGATATCACAATGTAATTCTTTAAGTTTTTCTATTTTACTAGTATTCCACGGTAAGGTAAATACTGGAGCCATTGGTAAATTATTTTTTGCAATTGCTTCTTTGGTCCATTCGATTGGAATTGATCTGGCTGTCACATAATAACTAATTTCAAAACTAGGTCTGTTTTTAATTGGCATGTTTACCCAAAAATCTTTATCCTTTTTCAATACATCAAGATTTTCTGCCATCTTATAATCACCATTCCAATATTCAGCTAATTTACCATATCGCTCTTCATAAGCTGTAGTAAAATCAAAAATACAATCGTCGAGATCACAACAAATAATTGGTTTTGCACATGTACCAATTATTCTATCATCACCTTGCGGATAAGTAGAATAATACTCTGCCAATATTAAGGCGTTGGCAGCCACCTCCGCAATATTCAATAAATTAGCTTCTGTATAATCATGTCCTAATTTGAATTCAATAAGATGTTTCTCTAACGATGACAATACATCGCTCCATGAAAGACCTTCCATCCATCCGTTTTTCTTATACTTTCCTAATTTATCCGAGAACACTTTATGTACCTCAAGTAACCCTTGCGTGGGCATTAAATCAAATCTAGTCTCCATTTGTATTTTCTTCAGTGTCATCTATTTCTTCTGTCTTCGGCTGTAACGTGGTTAGAAACATATTAGCCAAATAAAGATTTAGACCATAATCTTTTCCCTGTTCGAGTTCTGGTTCAATTACAGGTTCGTAATTAAGAACCTTTTTCTCAAGATCGTATTCAAAATTAATTGTAATTTTTACATTATTGTCTGGATCGACAAAAGTTACAATAGAATGCTGCATATTATTTATTTTTTAAAAGTGTAAGTATTTCATAAAAAAATTCTGCAGGAATCATAGCTATTGTTCCCGGACTGATTTTTCCAGGAACTGCTTTTTTCCACAGTATTGTAAATGGTTTATCCTTTTTACTACAAGCATCTTTTATTGTAAAATAATTTGGAGTAGCTTGTGTATATTTGGTTTGTATGTTTACTGGTAAATTTCCATCTAAATCAAAAATATCTATTTTATCATCATCGGTACTTTTTGATTGAGATCTACTGGAAGCAACATTATATCCAAGTTCTTTTAACTTGTTCACAACTTCAAGTTCAAATCTGTTACCTTTCCTCTTATTGCGTATTCCACGTTTAGCTGCTTCCGATTTAACTTTCGTTGGTTTTTTCTTTTTCTTTTCCGTTGATGATTGAGTCGATGAGTTCTTTCGATTTTTTCTTTCCATATTTTTTTCTAAAATCACTAAAATCCTTTACTTCATATTCTTCTGGTAAATAATAATATTCTAATTCTGGATGCATCGTTTTTAATTTTTCCAAATTACTTTTACCAGCTTCATCATTATCATATCAATAAATAATTCTTTTATATTTAGATTTTAGTTTGTCAAGTGTTTTTTCTGAGATTGTTGTATTTTCACTATTTGGGGCAATAGATTGAATTCCAAATTCATATAAACACATTACATCTTTTAGTGCTTTTTGAATTATCAAGACGTCGCCACCATCTTTGGAAAGTTGTTTCGCTCCCTGGATTTTACTTGATGGCCAATTAGAAATAAATTTATATTTCTTTTTACCAGGAAAATAAATTCTTCATTGTTCTATGCCATCTTTAATACCACCATAATATCCAAATATTTTTTGTCCAAAGGATTCCAATTTAAATAAATTACCATTTAAAAATACGTTTTTACAGGAAAATACATTGAATTTTTTTAATGTTTCTTTTGTAATTCCATATGTAGCTCATCAATCCAATTCATATTGTTGAAAATCTCTAATTTCAACTTGTATAATTGCCTGTTTTGTTTCTTCAAATTTAGAATTTGTATATTCTAATTTTGGTTTATTTACTTCTAATTCTGGACGCTTTATTATTCCAAAATCATTTGCTATTATTTGAAGAGCTTTGTAAAACGTACAATTAAATTTATACATTACGACCGAAATAGCATTTCCACAAAAACTTCCGTTAAAATCTTTAAATATTAAATCTCCGTTTTTACTTCTATAAAAAGCACAAGTTGGATGATTATCCTGTCGAAGAGGGGACTTAAAAAGTCCCTTCTTCACAGGTATACCAAGATAATGCTCCATTAATTGTTCTTCTGATACTTTTTGAAGAATCAATTCTTTTGTAGGCCTAAGTGGTCCTAATGTATAAGTTATCATTTATGCAAATGGAAGGTCGTCAACATCAGTGTTGTCAAGTCCCATCTTCTTAGAAAGTTCTTCTAGTTCATCATCACCATTAGATGCAGACGCCATATTGGTTGGTGATGCATTTTGAGCTCTATCGATGGTTCTCTTTTCAGAATCAGAGAGTACTAAATCGTGACCAATGAAAAACGTCTTAATGCCAACATTTCCCTTCTTGGTGATTCGCGCACAGAAGGTAGGAAGACTAACAAATCCATTTGACTGAGGAAGAAGCTTTACCTGAACTTCTTCACCAATATGAGGTGCAGTAATCTTCTTAAGTCCCTTAACAAGTTGAGCAAAAGAACAATCGGAAAGACTTACTTCCTCATCATCATCCAGAATAACTGGCTTATTGTTATCAAGGGCTTCTACTGCCTTTGGTGCCACAGCTAAAAGAATCTCTCGAACTGCAATGAGAAAGTGTTCAACTCTCGATGGATTTTCTCCATACATTCCTTCTGAACGCTTTGTGTCGGATTCCTCACTTGGTGCAAAGAAATTCTGAGTATACTCTCCATAACCATCAATATTGAGCTTAAGAGAAAGTACATCGGCAGAATCGCCATTCTTGAGTTCTACATTACCCTTATCAACTCCCATAAACTTTGCGCTATGAATACCTGCTGTAAGTCTAGCACTAGCTTCAGTTGCGCCCTTAGTTTCATTAAAACTAAACTTCATATTTGTTCAAATTTAAATTATTATTAAAATGGTTCTTCATCTGTAGAATTTGATTTATTTATATTAAGTCTGAGTTTTTCTACAAAATCATCTAAATCAGCTTTCGCAGTTTCTACAGATTTATTTTCAAATTCCTCCTGAGTTTCTGTTTCTTGTGGTTCTAGTTTAAACATTCCATCTTTAAATTCAACGATTTTGAAAACGCTTCCATATTCAAGAAGTACGCTTCTTCGTTCTCCTCTAAATGAAATTGTATTAGACTTGTTAAGCTTGTTTCCATCTGTGTCATCAGTGAAAACCTCAGATTTTCCAATAACTGGAAATGTATTTTCATTATTAACCGTATAATAATTAATTGATATGCGTTCTCCTGGTACTACACCCAATAGAGTGATTGCATCTTTTGTGAATTCGAGTTTATTGTCTAATACAGATACAAACGCGCCATCAATTAACTTTTCCTTAGTTTTTACTTCAGTTACCTTTACATTAGAAACCTTTTTGGTTTCTTCATCAAACTCAAAAGAAATATTAAACATTTTTATCTATTTTATTCATTTGTTTTTAAACTTGGAAATATTCTATCCCAGTGAGAAACAAATGTACCATCAGGCTGATATTCAGCTACAATGATATCTTTGTTTGCCAAATGCTTGGTCTCGCACCAGTAAGAATTTCTCCGTTTTGTCCAAAATTAATACACAGATTTGAATCTTCATCTCTGTGTACAAATCCAATTGCATCAGATCTAGCTGAAAGAATTCTAGAAGTCTTTCCAGTAAGATCTAGTTGCTTTAAAGATCCAGATACATTTTCTGCTAAAGCCGCATCCTTAACATGTCCACACAGAATAATATTATCTGTTGCACTAGCAATTAAGTCCACAATTGCTTCAACGGCTTGTCTCCAAAACGAATAACCCGCACCGTTAGGTACCTGAGTAATGTCTTTTACTTCATACTTATCGGTATAAATTGGAGATTGCTTTCACATTTGAAGTGCTATTGGTTTTGCCATTTCTTCAACAGCGGTGATTGTATCGATCGTTATGTATTTGTATGGCTTTCCAGCTTCTTTTATCGCCTTAATAGTTTCTTTAAGGTCCTTAACATTATCGATTTTTACTTTTAGTGCCTCTACAAACTTTGATCCGTTTTCAAAATCCAAAATCAAATTGTTTGGTAAAGTAGAAAGCACAGTAGTCTTTCCTACTTTTGGTAAACCAAAGAGTATCAAGTATTTAGGATCTTGTGTTTCTGCAGGAAGTTTTGCAGTTGGTAATTGAATTGTCATGATTATAAATTAAATTTAATATCATTTCGGGGAATATTTATTTCTCCTACATCTTCTTTATTTTCTTTATTTAGTTTACAGGGTATGTTAGTCTTAACATTTCTATAAATAGTAAAATCTTTGATTGTGCTTGGATCATCTGGTAATTCATTCCATCATCCTACCACTCCATAAAATGAAGTGAATATTAGTTTATTCGCTTCACCATATCGGTTTTTAGTAATAATTATGCTTCTGAGAATGTCTCGCATCCCATCTTTACTCATAACATCGTAACCTCTATAGTTTGGTAATTTCTCTCTTAATGGAAAGAATATTTGTAAAACAACATCTGCGTCTTCAGATGGGGATCCTGAGTCTTTCAAATCATTCAAAGTTGGTTCATTTAAATCAGCTTTTCTTCTTTCCATTGAAGAAGACTCTCTGTTTTGCTGCATTAATGCGAATCAAGAAATTTTGAATTTACGTTTCAATGTCACCATATAAGATGACATCAAATCCATTTCTTCCTTCTTTTTTCTACCATCTTCTGCTCTAACTAATGACAGATGATCTATAATACCAATTACTTGTCGATCTGGATCAATTGGTACATACGTCTCTTTTCCATATTGATCTGTTTCAACATCTCCAAGTTCTTCAAGAATGGACAATGTTTCTTTATAAAGAATTCTTGCAGAAAGTCCTTTATCTATAATAATTAGATTATCTTCAACATCATCTAATCATTTTTTTGCTATAGCTAATTTTTCATAACTATCGTCATCCAATGGGTGGTCGAAAGACATTATATCATTTGTTGTAAGATAAATACCAAATTCTTCAGCACAATATAATCCCATCAATTTGGAAAATATTATTTCAGAACCCAGTTCCAAACTATAATAAACTAATGTTACTGGTTTTTTAGAATAACGTAATAACTGATACATTATATAAATTACAAGTGCTGATTTTCCCACAGAAGATCCGGCACCAATTAGATAATATGTGCTGGGATGAACCCCACCAATTATTTTATCTAATTTTGATAGTCCAGTCTGTAAACCTATGTTTTTACCATTTTTACCCTTTTTAATTAAATCTCAAAGCGCATCAGTATTTTTCATTATGCTGTTTCGTATATATTGAAAGTACTATTTACGTCGCCATATGGGTTTTCTTTACGTTCTTCTTCAAGTTCTTCCCACTTATGACTTAAAATGAATTCCACGATGCCATAATGTATTTTATTATTTTGTTTTGCCCAATTTAATAATTCCATTATTTTCTTGTGTTTTTCATAATTGTGGCCAATTTGAAGAGAATATGAAAAATAAAGATCGGTTAAAT
>Ga0255060_10000379_pt1 | contig 10528 bp, 7 predicted proteins | sample 172RNAGHGlowgp2_FD_183094 | JGI IMG/M metagenome (GOLD analysis project Ga0255060, IMG submission 183094) | Metatranscriptome of sheep rumen microbial communities from Palmerston North, Manawatu-Wanganui, New Zealand - 1728 RNA GHGlow gp2... | ecosystem: Host-associated > Mammals > Digestive... | reverse complement strand
TGTTGAAAGAATTCGGATAACGATCTTTTCACCGTGTACCATAGGAAGTGAGGATACACGGACATCAAGAGTTGTTCCGTCAACGACCTGTGTGAAACGGCCGTCCTGAGGGATTCTCTTCTCAGCAATGTTCATTCCGCTGATGAGCTTGAAACGTGTAGTAAGCGCACTGTGAACTGCACTTGAGATATTCATGAGTTCAACGAGGTCGCCGTTTACACGGATACGGATTCTTGTATACTTATCGAAAGGCTCGATATGAATATCGGTAGCGTCTGCTCTGTAGGAGTTCTCAACGATAGTAGTTGCGAGCTTAACAATAGGAGCGCTCTCAACTCTGTCCTTGGACTCAAGGTCAGCCTCTGACATTTCGCCGAGGTCGCCGCCCATTCCGGCAACACCCTCAAGAACGCTGTCAACGTTCTGCATTGAGTAGCACTTACCGATAGCCTTATTGATAGCAGATGTTGTAGCAAGAACAGGAACGGTGTCCATACCTGTAGAAACCTTGATGTCTTCAAGTACGATGAAGTTTACAGGATCATTCGTTGCAACTGTAAGACGCTTACCTTGTACATTGATAGCGATAACGGTATGCTTTCTTGCCAGAGCCTCGGGAACCATCTGAACTGCATCTGTGTTGATCTCGATATTGTCAAGGTCAACGTACTGTACTCTCAGATTTCCTGCCAGTGCCTTTGCGAAATTGACTTCAGACATAAAGCCGAGTTCAACAACTACGTCGCCGAACTTCTTTGCGCCGTTTGACGCTTTCTGAGCGTCAAGAACCTGCTGAAGCTGTTCGCTTGTGATCAGCCCTTGATTGACTAAGTAGTCACCAATTCTCTCGTTTCTCATAAAAAACCTCCGCTTATTTTCTGAATACCTTACTGTATCCGTCATACAGTTAGTATTCTAAAATTTTACTTGAATTTTCCATAAATTATGTTATAATAATATTATGTACATTAATATTTATGAAGGAGGGGTAAAATCATGTTCGGATTTGAAGATATGCTCCACAGTGAATTTACCGAGCTGCCATTCAAGATCATGTTTTACGTCATTATTTTCCTATTCGGCATCTGCATAGGAAGCTTTCTTAACGTTGTCATCCTAAGACTCCCCAGAGGCGAATCCGTTATCGGTCTCAAGCGTACCAGGGAAGACAAGGAAAAAGCTTCTCACTGCATGACCTGCGGCGCAAAGATCAGACCTATTGATCTGATACCTGTTTTCAGCTGGCTCATGCTGAGAGGAAAATGTCACAACTGCGGTGCAAAGATCTCACCGCGCTATCCAATAGTGGAATCCCTTAACGGTCTCCTCTATGTTCTGACGTTTTTTGTTCTGGATATCAATGTTAAATCCATAATAACCTGCGTTCTGATGACATTTCTTATTATGATCGCCTTTATTGACTGGGACACCAAGGAAATATACATCGGCATGGTTGCCATAATACTTCTTCTTGCTTTCCCTCTTGCTTATTTCTACTCCCGCGAACACGGTGACGTTACACTTAAAAGCCGTATAATCGGCATGTTCATTATAAGCGTTCCGTTCTTTCTTATCGGAGAGATCAGCCGTCCGATCATCAAAAAGAAATTCGGTGAGGATTTCAGGGCAATCGAGCTTGGCGATACATATTTAATGTTCGCAGCCGGCGCCTTCCTCGGAACACAAGCTGTTATCGCTTCAACATTTATCGGAATTATCGCAGCTGCCTTTGGAGGACTTCTCGTAAAGGTAGTTACGAAGGATTCAAAGTTTGCCTTCGGCCCATTCCTTGCGATCGGAATTGCCGTTGGTTCTTTATGGGGAAATCAGATAGCTCAGTGGTATATGAACCTGCTGGCTACTGAATAAAAACAGTAAAAAATAAGTACAGGCAGCAGCATCGACTGCTGCCTGTTTTTTTACTTATTTATCTGAGTTCATCTGCGTAAGAGAATACAAAGTAGATATCATTTGAGAAATCAACTTTTTCATTGGCATTTATCTCAAATGCTTCTCCGCACTCATTAGGACTATCATCTCTCTGAAGTCTTAAAACTGCGCTTCCATCTACATCTCTTCTGATTCTTGGAATTCCCTTTGGAGCTGTGCCGCCTCTTGAATTGATATTCGTAAGAGGCAGGTTAGCGATCTGAACAGCTACAGGAGCCTTGAAAGCTCTGTAGTCGCCGGCAGGATCTGTTATATCATAATAGCCCTGATTTCCTGATTCCTTGTCAAGAACTATGGACAATGACAGATTCTTTACAGTAAGACCAAGATCTAAATTTCTTCTGTCCTTGCTCAAAGCCTTATAGCTGTCACCTGAATCAGCACCCGAAGGTGTAGGAACAGTTACAAGTCTTGAATCACCCAAAGCATAGCTGAAGCTGTACTTTGCATTTGCCGGGTCAAAGTATGCAGGGTTCAATGCCTCTGTTACCTTTACATAATCACGTCTTATCGCATTATGCTCGAAAGGATACTCATACAGAAGTATCTGTCCTGCCGGATGTGTTCCTTCCGGTTTATTCAGAAGACGCATGATATAGATCTTACCAACAATATCTCTTGTTGTTGTGCCATTATCTGTAGTTACAAGATTGTGATAATGATCCGCTCTGTACTTTTCTGCAAGAGCTTCAAGGTTTGTTGCATATGCTCCAAGCTTATCGCTTGTATAGATCACCAGATTGTCTGAATACTCAAGTGTACCCTGAATATACTCCTGAATATTATGTGAATAGGAGTAAGTTCTTTCAGCAAGAGATGTATTTTTATACATTCTTGAAACCGGTGTCGTCAGAGCAAGTGCCGCAGACATAAGAACAGAAAAGATCGCCATAACTACCAGAAGCTCTACAAGAGTAAAGCCCTTTAGCGTTGATTTTTTTTCGTTTTCCATACGACCACCTCCGCTTATGCTGTTGTAGTTACAGTGGTTCCGGTTGTTGTTACAGTAGTCGTTGCCGCTGTAGTAGTCATTTTTGGAACTTCAATAAACTGTAGATTAAGACCGCTGTTAGCCTTTTTCTGTGCAGCTTTCTTAGATTCTTCTGACAAACGGCCAATTGCGAGTTCCTCCGTGCCATACTTCTTGGCATTGATCTTTACATCTGCACTTCCGACCTTAACTTCAACTGTAACATCACTTGCGGGAAGAGTTACAGCCTTTCCTGACTTATCAGTATAATCCTTGATCTGGTTTGCAGCATAGGGAGACTCATCTGACACCTTGCTTTTCAGCACATTGGTTGCCTTATTTGTAGCATCAATATGCGTACCAACAAGTATGAGCAGACCTCCCATGACTGCAAATATCGCAATGGAAATGATCATTTCAACAAGAGTCATGCCCTTTAGTTTTTTATTCATTTTTTTCATAAGCACATGCCTCCTTTATACTCCTGAGTAGTAAATAAGGTCAAATATTCCCTCAGTTGTAGAGATCGGACCGCCGCTCTGGCCGCCGCCGCCGACAGAACTTCCGGACTGACCGCACTTGGTATAGAACATACCAAAGAGATTCATATTGATCGGACCATACTGTCCCTGTGTAATAACATCCTTGAACAGTGCGTTGCCAACTATCGGAGGCTTATGCTGTGTAAGGTCATTGCCTCTATTTGAACCTGAGTTCTTATCGCCGTAATTGCCTTTGCTATCCTGTTTATTTTTATCCCACCATCTGACGCCGTATTCATCAGTGTACAGTACTTCGTACTTACCAAAATTATCACAAGCAAAATCAGTATATGGGCATTTGAATGCACCTGTGATAGTTGACATACCATTAACCATGATCTTTGAAGTCTTTATCGGAGGAGTTGCTGTGTTATCCTCCTTCTGGCCATAGAATTCCATGCCCCAGTCCTTATTGGAATCAAATTCACACTTATTTGTTGTGATTTCCTTATTTACAATAGAGTTATGAGTTGAAAGATTAAGTGTTCCCTTAACGAGGAAGCAAACCTTTCCTGCAGGAGGTGTTTTACCGCCCTGTGTAAGATCAACAATGATATCAGCATTGTTTTTCATTGTAACATTTTCAAGCACTACCCAGATAGTCTTACCCTTAGGATCAATATTGATCGTTACACCATCAACATCGTTCTTGATAGTAGCATCATTTGTGATAGTTGTATTTCTGTGCGCTGCATCTGAACCATCATATTCGATGTTAGCAGCACAAGCTGTTCTGTGACCGCCTTCAATAGGAACATCATAAGGATATGATTCCTCAAGCTTATCAAGATTCATATCGTTTCTTACTTCTGTAAGAGTTCTTATGATCTTTGTAGGTGTGCCCTTATCAGCATAGATCGCATCTCTTTCCATATTGACAGGATAAGCAGGCTGACCATATGCAGAATAGTTATAAATATTACCCTGTATAGCAGACTGTGTCTTGATCTGACTCTGTGAATTTACATAGCTCTGATCAACAACAAGATGTGGCTCATTATTGCTGTAGATAGTCTGCTTGTCAAAAGTTCTGATACCTGTATCAGTTGTTTCATCATAAGCTTTTACAGTATAATATGGAAGCTCAGTTATAAACTTGTGTTCAGGATTATTTGTCGGGATATAATATCCGCATTCGAAATCTGTTTTTACAGAAGTCTCACGGAACATAGGCTTTCCTGACTCATCATCACCTACATACTCAGGTAATGTGTAATACCATGTTCTTACTTCTCCATCTACACGAGGAAGCTCGCTTGAATACTTTACAGATTTTACATCGATAAATTTATCAATGACATCAAGAGTAACATCATCTCTGAGGAATGTCTCTGATTCAAGGAGTGCGTCAAGTATATCTTTGACAGTTCCAAGATATGTATAGCCCTCATCATTGAATGCTTCACCAGGTTTTACATACTTAAATCCTGTATCGCCTTCATATATTCTTATATCAGGTGCATATTCATCCTTCCACCAGTAATAAAGAGTATATGGATCATCAGCGGTATTGCCGTTGAGCTGAGTCATATGACCTGAAGCATCCTTATGAGCAGATGGATCCCATACAAAAAGATTACGCTTCGTGAAATCAACCTTATAAGCCTCAAGTGAACTCAGGTCGTCCTTAAACGCTTCGAGTTCCGGAGGAATATGGAAGAAGTTATCTACTGTCTTGAATGTCTCATCTGCGGGTGCAGAAGTCTTTGAATAATCATGGACCTTTGACGGATCACAGAATATTCTGTTTGCGCTGAGATTACCGTTTACATAAAGATCGCCTCCTACAACGAGGTCGCCCTTTATTGTAACATTATTGATGTAGCAGTTCTTCTTGACGCGAACGTCACCATCTATAGTAACATTATTAAGATGGAGCTGTCCGTTGCAGTACATATTGCTTCCGTACGACTTATTCTGATTCTGTGTCTTATTGAGAACTGAATCAGCCCATTTATACAGAACCTTTGACTGACCGCCGTTTCCATAGTAGTTATCGCCTTTTACTATATCAACAGAGGATGTAAAATTGCCCTGCCAGTCACCATCTGTTTTAATTCCTTCATACTTCTTTGCGTCGCCGGTATATTCATCCATCATGTAGATATCAGCCGACTGTGTAGTATACTCGTTCTTATCAGCCATTAAAGTTCCGCAGAAGATATTGTAAGGTGATCTGTGATCAGCATCCACAGTCGCAACCAGTGTACACTGTGAACTGAATCCCAATACACCGTCAACATAGAAATAAGGTATCTGCTGCTGTTTATAATCCTTATGCATCTTATAATCAAGCTGTATAAGTGGATCATTCTGACCGTTCTTCATCCATAAATTGCCCTTGATAACTGTTTCCTGAACAGGTCTGTCAGCCTGCTCATGAACATCGAAAGCAAAGGATGATGTAGCAGCCAATACATCGCCGTTAATGAATGTCAATGTAGTATCGATCTCTGTATCATTGTTAAGATAATATGTTTTCTTGATATTAGACTTAAGTCCGACACCGAGACCGCCTGTCAGTCTGCCGCCGTTTGCGAAGTTACCGTCACCGATAGTATTGAATCCCTTGATTCCGCTTGGAATTGTAGGTGAATCCTCAAGATTTTCTGCCGGTCTCTTCTTGATATAGGCTGTAACTGTAGATTCTTCCTTACCTACACGTGCAGTTGCAGTTATTCTGACAAGGTCAACTGAAACCCACTTCTGATAATTTTTAGAATGCGGATCAAGGTCAAATGCATATTGACCTGTACCGCCCACTTTTTCTACAATGATCTTGTTATCTTCCCATTTTCCTGAATTGTTCCAATAACCGATCAGACCAACTGTTTTATCTGTTTCGTTTGTTGAACCTTTATTGATTTTTACCTCCGGATATATTACTGAGGGGTTTGAACCAATTCCAAGGTTCTTCACAGACTTTGCTACATCAGAATTTCTGGACATAGCCTCTGTAAAACCTGTTATAGCAGTTTTAGCTGTATAGCTTGCCTGTGATGACGAGTAGGACTTATGCGCTCGATTGCTTGAAGCTGTTGCAAGCGCAAGAGTACCCGTCAGAAAAATTATTAAAAGTGCCATTACGCAGACAACGGTAAACAGTACCGTACCGCGCAATCTATTGCTTTTCTCTGTTTTCATTTCCCTAACCGCCTTTCAAGTTATATTTTTTTCATAACTATAGCGTTTGAAGTAGGTATTCTTCCTTTTTTTACTTTAACTGAACGTCAGGCTCTTCCATTTCGATTACTGAATAAAGTGAAATAACGATCTGTGCAGTAGAAGTATTCTTTATAGTGTCATTGCCTGCCTGTACAGAAATTTCCTCTTCTGAATCCGGCAGTTCAACACCTTTTTGTTTTGCATTCTCCTTACCGAAAGTAAAGTCTGCAAAATTAACAGAATCAATAATTACTGAATTATCCATCTTCTTTATTGCTTCAAGATACTTCCAAACATTCTTTTTTGTACCTTCAATGTTAAGTCCGTACTGTGTTGATACAACCTGTTCCTTAGCTCTCTGAGAAAGTGCCAGATCATCAGATATTGATGAATAGAAATCTGACTGAAGTGTACCGTTGATATCAGCCTCAGCTCTTACAGCGCCGAACTTATCTTCGATAGAGCCGTAATAATAATCAATAGGAGAAACTGTTGATGCACCGAGGTCAAGGCTGAGAATTCTTACCTTGCAGTCATCAGCATACTTCTGAAGATACTTATCAAGCATTACCTGATTTTTAACATCGTCCATAGGAACGAATAACTTGGTTATATCTTTTGCTTCATTGTAAGTAGAACGAATGGACTCCTGAATACCGGGGATCGCATTGATCTTGGTTTCGTACTCTTCCTTTGTAGCCTGTCTCTGAGCGAGAGTAGCTTTATCAGTCTTATTCTTCTTAGCCATATTTTTTACCGGTACACAGAAACCTACGAGCAGTATAACAATAGCTAACAGTATACCTGCTATAATCTTATCTCTATAATTGAACTTCATTGTAATTATTCCTCCTCTGCGCTTTTCTCAGAATTAGACACATCATGTTCGCCTACAAGCGTAGCGCTTGTGCTAAATGATATCTGATACTTATCTTCCTTGCCTTCCTGTTTAACAAGGCCAAGCTTATATCCAGTGTATCCTGCATCTTTGAAAAGTTCATTTTCACGAAGGTTTTTAATAAAATCAGCCGGTATCTTCTGTGCGTAGTCTTCCTTTACACCGTCACACCTAACATCAAATGTGATCTTACCATCGGCATAAGAAGGATGAAGGATCGTATTCTCTTCAACCTTTGCATCTTCACATGTCTTTTTAAGCACCTTTTCGATCTCGTCGATTTTACTTCCGAGAATCTTTGGCTTTGAATTGTATGCGTCGCTTGCATTCACCATTTTGGTCTTGTATGCATTAACGGTTTCCTCCATACCGAGGAGCTTAGTGTGATGCTCAAGCTGTTTCTTTGTTTCAGGACTATCGATAAACTCTTCGCAAGCCTTGATATTGCTGTTAATACTCATATTCTTGATCTTTAATACGCCCCATGTACCGCCTACGATAATACCTGCAGCTGCCAGTGAAGCAAGAAGTATGATACTTCCCAGAGCATCATTATTCTTTCCGCCTACACGGTTCTTTACAGCAGTACTGAAGTCTGTATCAAGAAGATTGATCTTTTCGATCTCTCTGTCTCTCTTGAACATAGCGCCGATAGCGTTTGCATAAAGAGAGAACTCAAGGTTTTCATGTCCGTGGATCTGTGGAGGAACATTGATAAGGCTTGTCTTGAGGTCGAGCTTTTCGAGCTCATCTGTAAGTCTTACATACTCATGTGTATCTCCGTAGAAGATAACGTTCTCGATGGACTCTCCTGTGTTACGGCTTCTGTGGAACTGAAGCATACGGAAGATGTTCTCGTTTACAGCTTCGAATACGTAGTCATCTGAGTAGCCGTAGTCTGCTGCATCGATAGATGCGAAACGTGAGAATGAAAGCTGTCCCTGCTCATAGAGGTTGAGTGAGATGAAGTTGTTATCGATCTGTACAGCAAGGAGAGGCATCTTTGATCTGATCTTGGTATCAGCAAGAAGAACCTTTGTTATACAGTTACAACCGATCATTACTGATCTGAGGGTGATACCGAGGAGCTTGAATACTTCTCTGTAGCTGTTTACGATCTCGTAAGGACAAGCTGTAGCGAGTATCTTGTACGAAGGCTCGCCGCCGTCTCTTGAATCAGTCTCGCCTACCTTGATGTAGGATACGCTGTATGAATCGTCGAGGTTGAGCTCAGACTGCATCTGGAGCTTAACAGTTTTCTGAAGATCCTGACCCTTGCTCTTCGGAACAGTCATTTCCTTGAAGATAGTAAGGTTGGAGGAGATCGAAACGATCGCTTCCTTATCAGGCATCTTATGCATTTTTCTTACATTATTAATAAGTGTAGCAACTGCGGGAACGTCTTTAACATGACCGTTTACGATAAGACCCTCTTCTACATTTACGGTAGCTGCTGAGCCGATCTTGATCTTGTTGGCATTCTCAACGCCTTTAACAACTCGTATATTTCTATCAGTGATATCAAATGAAAGCATTTATCTTTCCACCTTTCTTTATTAACCGTTTTCTACGTTTTCCATTGCTCCGTAAAGCGCTGGGTAAATACCACAAACAACAAGTCCGATGATTACGCCCATGAAGATAAGGAGGATAGGCTCTATCATGCTTACAAGTCGCTGAACGGCTGAATCTGATTCATCTTCGTAGTAATCAGATGTTTTCTCAAGGATCGAGTCAAGAGCACCTGACTCTTCTCCGACGTAGATAACCGAGCAGAACATAGGCTCGAATATCTCTGTACGTGTGATCGCCGATGAAAGCGTTTCACCCTGTTTTACCTCGTCGACAACGTCGATGAACTTTTGGTCAACATAGGCATTACCGAGGATCGCTGAAGCTCTTTCGAGGCATTCAACCATCGGAAGACCACTTGAGTAAAGTGAGGAAAGAGTTCTTGCGAAACGGCCTGTGTATATCTTGGTAACAAGAGGACCAAATCCGGGTCCTTTAATAAGCATTCGGTCAAACTTAACACGCAGATCAGGACTCCTGAGTGCGATCTTGATACCGAAAACCAACGCTACAGCGATTATCACAAGTATGTACCACTTATGAGTCAGGAAGTCACTGATTCCGGACATTATTCGTGTAAGCACAGGCATGTCTTCCTTGCTTTCGAACATTTCTATAAATGTTGGCATGATTACTGTGAAGAGGAATATTACAATAACTACGCACAGTACGAGAAGTATGATAGGGTAGATCATTGCGCCTCTGATAGTATTCTTGAGTTTATTCTCCTTCGCATAGTGGTCTGACATTCGTGTCATGATGATATCGAGAGAACCCGAGCTCTCGCCTGCGCCGACCATAGAGATCAGGAAGTCCGGGAAGGAACCTGAGTGCATTTCAAGAGTTGACGAGAAGGATTCACCCTTCTGTACGTTCTCGTAAATGTCCTGCCAGATTGCTCTGCCCTTTTCGTTTTCCTGCTCTTTTGTCAGGATATCAATGGCTTTTACAAGAGTAAGACCGGACGTCAGCATAGCGCTGAGCTGTCTGCAGCAGAACGCAAGCTCCGTAGTTTTAAACTTGTAAATTGATTTTGAGTCATCTGAATCGCTCTCCTTGAAATCCCTGATATAGAGGCCTTTTTCTTTGGCCTTCTGCATGAATTCCTGCTCATTCTCCGCATTAATAAATCCTCTTACCGTTCTATTTTTTGCGTCCTGAGCTTCATAGGAAAAACTCTTCATGAAACCACCTCCATAATTAATTACTTGTGATGAATGTTTCTCACTGCCTTAATAATAACAATTATAGCATTTTAAATGTTACTTTTCAATCGCTTTTTTGACATAAATAATCAACCGTTTTTTATCAATATTTACCAAGATTTATACAATCAGTAATATTGAATCGCTCAAACGGCTTATTTTGTCCCTAAAATCGATGTAAAAAGGCAGCACAACATGAGGTATAGCGCACTGATACCCAACATTG
>Ga0255060_10000368_pt1 | contig 10588 bp, 6 predicted proteins | sample 172RNAGHGlowgp2_FD_183094 | JGI IMG/M metagenome (GOLD analysis project Ga0255060, IMG submission 183094) | Metatranscriptome of sheep rumen microbial communities from Palmerston North, Manawatu-Wanganui, New Zealand - 1728 RNA GHGlow gp2... | ecosystem: Host-associated > Mammals > Digestive... | reverse complement strand
GTGGAAACGAGGAGCCCAGTCGAGGGCACCACGCTGAGCGGTGGTAGAGCAGTTGGCATACATCCAGTCCATACCCTTAGCGCCGAAGAGCGGGCCAAGGCTCTGTGTCAGCTCCTCAACGGTCTCGTTGAAAGCCTCCGAGGGTGAATGGCCGTTCTCACGCAGCACCTCGTACTGTGCCAGCAGCAGTCCCTGGATGGCACCCATCAGCGAGCCGCGCTCACCGGTGAGGTCAGAGGTAGCCTCGCGCTGGAACGTTGTCTCAAACATATAGCCGGCACCGATACCGATACCGAAGGCCAGCGTCTTCTCCGTGGCCTTGCCCGTAGCATCCTGGTAGATGGCATACGAGCAGTTCAGGCCGCGGCCCTCGCAGAACATCGTGCGCAGGCTGGTACCGCTGCCCTTAGGAGCCACCATGATGACGTCGACGTCCTTCGGGGGGACAACACCCGTGCGGTCGCTCCAGTTAATGGCGAAGCCGTGGCTGTAGTACAGAGTCTTGCCGGGCTTCAGATATTGCTTGATGGTGGGCCACTGCTGAATCTGACCGGCATCGGAGAGCAGCATGCAAAGAATCGTACCCTTCTCAGCAGCCTCCTCGATAGAGAAGAGGGTCTTGCCGGGCACCCAGCCGTCTGCCACGGCCTTGTCGTAGGTCTTGCCCTGACGCTGTCCGACAATCACGTTGAAACCGTTGTCGCGCAGGTTGCAGGCTTGTCCGGGACCCTGCACACCATAACCGATGACGGCAATCACTTCGTCTTTCAATACTTCACGTGCTTTCTCCAAAGAGAATTCCTTGCTGGTGACTACTGTCTCGATAACGCCACCAAAATTCATTTCTGCCATAATAGCTAAATTGATTTAAATGTTATACATGCCCCTTGCGCTATGCCAGCCCTACCCGAGAACCGGCCGGTCGGTGCTCACCACCGGCTTTTTATCAGCACATTCCCACCCTGCGCGAGGGTGCGACGAGAGGTTAACTCTTAAAATTGGATGCAAAGTTAGCAATTTGTCACCAAACGGCCAAATAATCTTTCAAGATTATAAGAATTTAACCTTGCTTCGGCAACACTCTGTACCATCGTCCTTGCAGATACGCACACAGAACTCACCTTCAGCTGTCTGCTCCCTGAAGAACGAAAGGCGGTCGCCGGCATGAGCCTCAGCCACGTATGCTATCTCGAAGCGCTTCATGCTGTGCTGGCGATACCAGTCTATGGGCCACAGGTCGAGCACATGTTCTATGTATTTCACGCTGTTGATATGGCCATTGATGTCTACATCATTATAATAGGTGTCTATGGTGCGTACCAACTGTGCCTGGTCGCTCATTTTCACACGGCCGCCCTTATCGATGGGGCAAACCTTATCGTCGACTATCCATTGCCGAATGGCACCATCGTTGATGGCAAAGAGGTCAGTAGGCTGGCGTGTCTCCGTGTCAATCATGGCCCATATGCTTCGGCCATAGCCGTAGACTTTCGAGGTGCAAGAATTGTCCGAGGTGCGAGGAGTGTCTGAGGAGGAAGGTGTCCCTATGACGGCGAAGTTTCGCGAGGTGAAGTAGCGCATGGCGGACTCCACCCACGTCTCGACGTTGAACTTGGTGTACATGGGCGGCATCTCCGTCATCTCAATGGCCAGTCGCGAGAGCACCCACGAGCGGTGGATGCTCATCAGGTACTGCATGCCAAAGCCGCGGTCCGTAGAATGGAAGTCGGCTGCATTGAGCATGTGGTTGCCCAGATGTCCCACAAACAGACGGCCTGAGAAGTCGCAATGAAACGGCTCGGCCATGAATTCATAACGTCCTATCTTATCCATGGTGGCGCTCCCTTTCTTCCAGAAATTCGCTCACCTGCTCCTGCTTGCCACGGGTAACGGCAATACGGCCTGAACGGGTGTACTGGAACACACAGTCGAAGGCATCAAGAGCACGGAAGAGGTCGATAATCTGCTCGGTCACGCCGTTTTTCATCACAATGGTATAGGTGGGGTTCACCTCAGTGATACTGGCCTCAAACTTACGAATGGTACGCGAAATATCCGGGTTCTCCAGCACCTTCTCCGTAGAAAGCTTGTAGAGGCCGGTCTCACGGATAAACAACTGGTCGTCGGTGAAGTAGTTGGCCTTCACCACGTCTATCTTCTTTTCTATCTGACGGGTGATTTTGATAATCTGATCCTCATCGCTCCATGCCGTAATGGTGTACTTATGCACACCGGGAATACTCGATGCACTCACGTTCAAGCTCTCAATATTCACCTGGCGACGGGTGAACACCGCCGTTATCTGATTCAGGATACCAGCCACGTTCTCAGAGTAGACCAGCAGGGTAAAAAGACTCTTCTGTTCCATAATTTATATTTCAAGCATCATGTCATTCACATTCATACCCGGCGGTGTCATCGGCAGCACATTGTCTTCGTCCTTGATGGCACACTCCAGGATAAACGGCCCGTCGGTGGTGAGCATCTTCCCGACAGCGGCCGACAGGTCAGCACGGTCGGTAACAGCCATGTAGGGAATACCGTAGCCCTGTGCTATCAGCTCATAGCAGGGGTTCAGCATCTTGGTAAACGATTTGCGGCGCAGCCAGAACATGTCCTGCCACTGGCGCACGTTGCCTAAGTAGTGGTTGTTGAGCAGGATCATCTTCACTGGCGACTTCTGTTCCATGATGGTTCCCAGTTCCTCAATACACATCTGGAAACCGCCATCGCCCATGAAGCAGCACACCTGACGCTCTGGGGCAGCAAAAGTGGCACCGATGGCAGCAGGCATGCCATAGCCCATCGTTCCCAAGCCGCCGCTGGTACAGATACTGCGCTTGTGGTGATACTTGAAGTAACGGGTGGCAAACAGCTGATTCTGACCCACATCCGTAACAAGTATGGCATCGTCGGCCGACAGCTCGGCAACCTTGTGAACCACCTCGCCCATCAGCAGCGGACCTTCCTTGGGGTGGATAGCCGGCTCTATAACCTTGGCCTGCTCCTTGGCATCCAGTTCCTTAAACGACTCACGCCACGGCTGGTGGTTATTCGGCTGCAGCAGAGCCGTCAGTGCCGGCAGCGACTCCTTACAGTCAGCCACCACGGCGACGTCGGTCTTGACGTTCTTGTCAATCTCGCTACGGTCAATATCCAGGTGGATAATCTTTGCCTGTTTGGCATACGTCTTCACATTGCCCGTCACGCGGTCGGAGAATCGCATGCCGATGGCTATGAGCACATCGCACTCCTGCTCCTTCAGGTTCACGGCGTAGTTGCCGTGCATGCCCAGCATACCCACGTTCAGCGGATGGTTTGAGGGGAGGGCACTCAGTCCCAGCATCGTACGGCCAGCGGGAATGTCGGCCTTTTCAAGAAATGCCTTCAGTTCCTCCTGGGCATTGCCCAGCTCTACGCCCTGCCCTACCAGAGCCAGCGGGCGCTTGGCGTTGTTGATGAGTTCGGCTGCAGCCCGCACGGCTTCAAAGTCCAGTTTTGGGTAAGGCACATAGCTGCGCACGAAGTCCACCTTCTTGGGCTCCCAGTCAATCTCCTCTACCTGCGCGTTCCTCGGAAAGTCGAGCACCACCGGACCGGGACGGCCGCTGCGGGCGATATAAAAGGCACGGCTCACAGCCCATGCCACATCCTCGGCATGACGTATCTGATACGACCATTTTGAAATAGGCTGGGCCACGCCTACAAGGTCTACTTCCTGGAAGGCATCCGTTCCCAGGGCTGAAATAGCCACCTGACCGGCAATGACCACCATCGGCGTGGAATCCATCATGGCATCGGCAATACCCGTCAGCGTGTTGGTAACACCAGGGCCGCTGGTCACCAGAGCCACGCCAACCTCACCGCTCACACGGGCATAGCCCTCGGCAGCATGGGTGGCACCCTGCTCATGGCGCACCAGTATATGGTCGAAACATTTCTTCTCGCCCCTGGTATAGTCATACAACGCATCATAGACGGGCATGATGGCTCCGCCGGGATAGCCGAAGATGGTCTTCACACCCTCGGCCTGCAACGCCCTCATCAGCGCTTTGGCGCCTGTTATCTTGTCTTTCAACATATTCGTGTAATAGCGTATAACCTTTTGAAGGTGCAAAATTACGCCTTTTTCGCCAAACTGCCAACAAAATTGCCGATTTTCTTCATTTTGCCTGACACTTAGCCCGCAAGACAGACTCCACAGATTGCTAAACTAACTTAAATATGCTCATGAACCACTTGACTTCCAAATAATTTCCCTTACTTTTGCAGGCAATGCAAAAAAACCGATTCTTATGAAAATAGTCATACTCGACGGCTACACAGCCAATCCGGGCGATCTGTCATGGCAGCCACTTGCCACCTTAGGCGAACTGACCGCCTACGACCGCACGCTGCCCGAAGAAACAGTAGAAAGGGCAAAAGACGCGGAAATCATACTGACCAACAAGGTATGCCTGTACAGGGCAGAGATAGAACAGTTGCCGAAGCTGCAGTATATCGGCGTCTTGGCAACAGGATACAACGTCGTGGACACCGGTGCTGCCAGGGAGCACGGCATCACCGTCACCAACATACCCGCCTACAGCACCGACAGCGTGGCACAGATGGTGTTTGCCCATTTGCTCACCGTCACTAACCGCACGGAGCACTACGCTCAGAGGAACCGTGAGGGCGCATGGTCGTCATGTCCCGACTTCTGTTATTGCGATACGCTTTTGACAGAACTGGCCGGCAAGACCTTCGGCATCGTGGGACTGGGAAATATCGGCATGCGCGTAGCCCGTATTGCCCAGGCTTTCGGCATGAACGTTGTGGCTTATACCAGCAAGGCGGCAGCAGACCTGCCGTCGGGCGTCAGGAAACTTTCTATGGAAGCGTTGCTCCGTGAAAGCGATGTGCTGAGCCTGCACTGCCCGCTGACACCCGACACGCACCATCTTATCAATCGCACGACGCTACGGCAGATGAAGCCTACAGCCATTCTCATCAACACCGGTCGCGGACCGCTGATTGACGACCGGGACGTTGCCGATGCGCTGAAAGAGAAGGGCCTGAGAGCGTACTGTGCCGATGTGCTGACAACAGAACCCCCTCAGGCCGATAATCCCTTACTGCAATGCGATAACGCCTTCATCACGCCGCATATTGCCTGGGCCACGAAGGAGGCAAGAGCGCGTCTGACCGATGTGGCCTACCAGAACGTGAAGGCATTTATAGAGCGGCGGCCGCAGAATGTCATCTGCTAACGCTGTCAGTCAATGATTCTGACGCCGCCCTTGTCGGCACTCGACACGCTCTGGGCGTAGGCACGCAGCGCCTTCGACACCTGACGGTGGCGCTTCAGAGGCTGCTGCTCGCGGGCAGCCAGTTCCTCGTCGCTCAGCTTGACACTGATGCTGCGCGAGGGGATGTCGATGACAATGATGTCGCCATCCTTAATCTTGCCGATGTTGCCGCCGTTGGCTGCCTCAGGCGAGATATGGCCGATGGAAAGACCGCTGGTACCACCCGAGAAACGGCCGTCGGTAATCAGCGCACACTCCTTGCCCATGTGCATACTCTTGATGTAAGAGGTGGGATAGAGCATCTCCTGCATGCCGGGACCGCCCTTCGGTCCCTCGTGGGTGATGACCACGCAGTCGCCCTTCTTCACCTGTCCGCCCAGGATGCCCTCACAGGCGTCTTCCTGCGAGTCGAACACTACGGCCGGACCCTCGAAGTGCCACAGCGCCTCGTCAACGCCGGCAGTCTTCACCACGCAGCCGTCCTGGGCAATGTTGCCGAAGAGCACGGCCAGTCCGCCGTCCTTGGTATAGGCATGCTCGATGTCACGGATACAGCCGCCGGCACGGTCGGTGTCGAGTGTCCCCCACTCTGCCGACTGGCTGCCCATCTTCGTCGAGAAGCGATTGCCGGGAGCCGTCTGATAGATGCGGTTGGCCTCAGCATCGGTCTCACCGTCAACAATACTGTATTTCTGCATAGCCTCGCCCAGCGTCAAGCCGTCCACACGAATGGCACTGCCGTCGATGAGGCCGCCCTTGTTGAGCTCGTTCAGGATGCCGAGAATGCCGCCGGCACGTCCGCATTCCTGAACGCTGTATTTCTGGGTGTTAGGTGCCAGTTTGCACAGGCAGGGTGTCTTACGGCTCAGTTCGTCAATATCCTTCATCGTGAAGTCCACCCCGGCCTCCTGAGCCACGGCCAACAGGTGAAGCACGGTATTCGTTGAACCGCCCATGGCTATGTCCAGCGTCATGGCGTTGAGGAAGGCCTGACGGGTGGCAATGCTGCGTGGCAGAACGCTTTCGTCACCGTCTTCATAATAGGCCAGGGCATTCTTCACCACCTGACGGGCAGCCTGTCGGAACAGCTCCACCCGGTTGGTATGTGTTGCCAGGATGGTACCATTGCCGGGCAGCGACAGTCCGATGGCCTCTGTCAGCGAGTTCATGCTGTTGGCGGTAAACATGCCCGAGCATGAGCCGCAGCCCGGACAGGCACACTGCTCTATCTCGCGCATCTCCTCGTCGGTCACCTCCGGGTCGGCACCTTTCACCATGGCCGTTATCAGGTCGGCATTCTCACCGCGCCAGCGTCCTGCCTCCATCGGACCGCCCGAGCAGAACACCGTGGGGATGTTCAGGCGCATGGAGGCCATCAGCATGCCTGGCGTCACCTTGTCGCAGTTGGAGATGCAGATCATGGCATCGGCCTTGTGGGCGTTGACCATATATTCTACTGAGTCGGCAATGATGTCGCGCGAAGGCAGTGAGTAGAGCATGCCGTCATGCCCCATGGCAATGCCGTCGTCAATGGCGATGGTGTTGAATTCTGCGGCATAACAGCCCATCTTCTCTATCTCCTCGCGCACAATCTGACCTATCTCGTGCAGGTGCGTATGCCCCGGCACAAACTGCGTAAAGGAATTAACAATGGCTATGATAGGTTTGCCAAACTGTTCTTGCTTCATGCCCGTGGCTACCCATAGAGCACGTGCTCCCGCCATGCGGCGGCCTTCTGTGCATACTGCACTGCGTAACTGGTGTTTCATCATTCAAAAATACTTTTTTTTGGTGGGTGCAAAGTTACACTTTTTCAAGATAATAACCAACTGTTTGCACAAGATTTTCGTGTGACTATTGAAGATTTTTGTCTTTAAACATGATGACTGTTACAGACTACTAGCCAACGTCATCCCTGCGTCGACGGAAGAGGACGGCACAAATGACGGGGGCACCCACCAGGGCCGTCACCGAATTGACGGGCAGCGCGCCCTCAAAGCCCGGCATGCGGGCTATCAGGTTACATATCAGCGCCAGGGCGGCACCGCAAAGCATCGTAGCAGGCATGAGCACACGGTGGTCGCTGGTACGGAACAAGGCCCTGGCCAGATGGGGCACAGCCAGGCCGATGAACATAATCGGACCGCAATAGGCCGTGACTATAGCCACGAGGATACCCGAACTGACAATGACCTGTATGCGCGAGCGACGTATGTTCAGACCGAGGTTGGCAGCATAGCGGTCGCCAAGCAGCAACAGGTTCATAGGCTTGACGAGCAGACAGCTGAGCGGAAGGAGCACCGCCATCATGGCAACGAAGAGCACCATCTCGTCGCCAGAGACGCGACTGAAAGAACCAAGGCCCCAGACCACAAATGACTTCACATCCTCCTCCGGCGACAGGTACTTCAGCACGCCTATGATAGCATTGGCCAGATAACCTATCATGACACCAATGATGAGCAGCGTGACGTTACCCTTCACCCTGTTGGATATCCATACGATGAGCATCAGCACCGCCAGGGCACCGACAATGGCGGCCACCGACATGGCGGCATCGCCCAGATAGCCTAAGCGTGACAGGGCCACGCCACCCAACTGTCCCGACAGCAACACGACAAAAGCCACGCCAAGGGCGGAACCGTTGCTGATGCCAAGCACCGAGGGGCCTGCTAAGGGGTTGCGGAATACCGTCTGCATCTGCAAGCCGCTGACAGCCAGGCCAGCACCGGCTGCCATGGCTGTGAGTGCCTGTGGCAGACGGGACTTCCAGACGATGTTTGTCCATATCTCCTGACTCTCACCGCCAAGGAGTATCCGGCACACATCGCCTACGGGTATACGCACCGAGCCAAGCAGCAGATTGACCACCGTCAGCAGTACGATAGCCGCGGCTATCAACAGTAAAAGCAGCAGCGTACGTCTCATTTCAACAGTTGGTAGAAGGTAGGCTTATAGTCGGGCTCCACCAGCGTGGGATGGAAGATGGCCACAAAATCTTTCAGCAGCACGTCGGGTTTTACGGGTGCTATCTCGTAGTAGGGTGTCTGCTTCATATTACAGTAGATGACCTTGCGCTCGCGAAAGGCTTTCAGCAGCGTGTTGCGCGGCTCACTCGCCTTCAGCGCCTCATACGAGAACTCTCCGGGATAGCTGTTCAATATACGCCAGTAGTCGGCCTGGGCACTGATGGCATACATACGCTCAAACTCCAGGTTCTCACCCGCCGTCTCATCGTCGTTGATGACATAGTCGGCACCGGCATCACGAAACAGCTGCGCCAGGTAGTTCTTGCCGCCGACAGCGTGCCACGTGCCATAGTGCATCTCGCCACTGGTAACCGTCGGACGGGTACTGGCAGCACCTGCTGCCTCCTTCAAGGTGTTATAGCGCTGCTCAATACCACTGAACACGTCGTTGGCCTCGCGCTCCTTGCCAATAAACATACCCACAAACTTCACCCACTCGGCCTGTCCAAGTGGGTCCAGTTCCTTATAGCCCAAATGTGGAACCAGGGTGACGCCCGACTCGCGGATAGCATCGTAACCGCCGCGCTTGAAGGGCGAAATAAAGATAACGTCAGGGTTGGCGGCTAAGATAAGCTCAGGGTCAAACTCGCCTTCCATGCCTATTTTGACAATCCGCCCGTCGCGCACCCGGTTCAGAATATCGCTGTTGAACAGGTTCTTCGTTCCCGTGATGCCTTTGATGACGTCATGGGCATCGAGCACCGTGAAGTTCGAGAGTTGCAGCATGGTCATGCAGATAGTACGGCTGATGGGCACCTTGACCTTCACATAGCCGCTGGGCACGTCTGCCTCCTGCGAGGTGACCAGGGCAAAACGGTCGCTCTTACCGACGTCAACAAGACGGATGCCTGCAGAGTCGCGAACGGTAAAGCCCGTGGCATATTTCACCGTCATATTCTCAAGTTCTCCTTTCTGGCCTTCCTCTGAGGCCTGAGAGCCGGAACTGCTTGAGGACTTCCCCCCACAACTGCAGATGGCAGTAACTATCATCAAATGGAACAGTAGTTTTCTCATAAGACTAATTGGTAAAGATGAGTATAGCTTGCAATGACATTTTTATATCTGAACACCGGCGTCGGCACAGCCTCGCCATGGGCGTTGTAGACCTGACAGGCGGATGGAGGCACGTCGCCCGTCAGCTGGGTGTAGTGGAACTCATGCCCTCGGTAATCTTGGCCGTCAAGCACAAAACGACGATACCCCAACGACAACCGGCGGTCAGCCTGACGGGCTGTGATGGCGTATGGCAGCACGCCGCACATGGGGAAGCGGGCATCATCGGTCACTATCTCACGGCAAAGATACATCATCCCGCCGCACTCGGCCACTACCCTGCCCCCCTGTTCGGCATAGTCGGCAATGGCCTTCCGGCATGCCTCGTTGGCCGTCAGCGCCTCTAAGTGCTTCTCGGGGTAGCCACCGGGCAGTAGGAGCAGATGGGCATCGTCCAGCTGGGGGACATCCGTCTCAGGGTCGAAGAATACAACGTTGCTGCCCAGGGCATCAATGGTCTCCTGATAGAGAAACGAAAAGGCCTCGGCGTTGCGGGCCACTACGATGCGCTGCCGGCTCCGGACAGAGTCGGGACGCGGTTCATCCATTACCACGTCCTGCTCAGGACTGGCAGTCAGCGAAAGCAGCCCTTGCCAGTCAACATGCTCTGCCAAAAGGTCTACCAACTGCCGGTTCTCTGTCTTGGCCGAAAAATCCAACCCAAGATAACGCGACTCCAGCTCCAGTTCCTTCCGTCGGGGCAAACAGCCAAAGCACGTCAGGCCAATGTCGGCACACACGTGGCGGAGCATCCTGGCATGACGCTCAGAGCCCACCTTATTATATATAACGCCGGCAATTCTTACGTCAGGGCGAAAGCCCAGAAAACCCTGCAACAGCGGTGCCATGGAGTAGGCGGCACTACGAGCATCTACCACAAGCACAACGGGCAGTCCCAGTACGCGGGCAATCTCGGCCGATGAACCCCTGTCGCGGTCATAGCCGTCGAACAGTCCCATCATGCCCTCTACCACGCAAATGTCAGCACCTCGGCCATAGCGTTCAAAGAGTGCTCTGACATGAGCCTCCGTACCCATAAACGTATCAAGGTTGACACTCGGCCTGCCACACACTGCCTCATGGAATTTCGTGTCGATATAGTCAGGCCCGCATTTGAAGGGCTGCACCTGATAGCCACGCTGAGCCAGCAGGGACATGAGGCCCCGGCTGACGGTTGTCTTACCGCTACCACTCATCGGTGCAGCTATCATCAACGCG
>Ga0255060_10000351_pt1 | contig 10754 bp, 8 predicted proteins | sample 172RNAGHGlowgp2_FD_183094 | JGI IMG/M metagenome (GOLD analysis project Ga0255060, IMG submission 183094) | Metatranscriptome of sheep rumen microbial communities from Palmerston North, Manawatu-Wanganui, New Zealand - 1728 RNA GHGlow gp2... | ecosystem: Host-associated > Mammals > Digestive... | reverse complement strand
TTTTTATTTTAATATTTTGTAAAATTATGGCAGAAGTAAAATTTACTCCACTGGAGAAGCTCACAGTCGATGACGTTAAGAAAATGATCATCCACTCAACTCGCAGTTCAATTCGCAGAGCAGCTGCTATTAAACCATTTACAACAGTTCCTGCAACTGACGAGTGTCCTACTTTAACTTACATTCATGAGGTCGATCCTGTCACAAAGGAAGAGTCATTCTCAATTCATGCTCTTGCATCTGACGTTACCCGATTCCTCTTACTTCAGCATGTAGAGGAAGGATCAGACAGTTCAAGTGAAGATTCAGCCGATAGCTCCGACGAATAATATCTTAAGCTTATGAGAGATTATCAGGTCACTCCGTTAACGAAGTTGACTACTGAAGATATCGATAAGCTTATCCTTCACTCGACGGTTAGTGGACTTCGTAGAGCTGCAGCTGTAACTCCGAAATTGGTCAGAGTAGAAGGTAATCAAGATATACCCACTATTTATTATATTAAAGGAGTAAAAGATCCAAGTGTAGATGACTGGACTATGCATTCCTTAGTTACTGATGTACAGAGGTATCTTTTACGTAATGGTGTAAGCTCTGATGATAGTGAGGAGTCAGCAGATTCAACTGATTCAAGTGATGATTCTTCTGAAGAGCATGAATATGATCGTTCCAGATTTATTTATGATGGTGTAACTGGTAAAGGTTCCATTTGGAACGAGCCAGTTAATGAAGGTCCCCATGATGAAGAACTTAGATTTGCTGGGTGCAACATTAAATATGGAGAAGTAGATGGCAAAGAAGGTTATTTTATAGGAGTCCTAGTGATTGCAACTCGTGAAATGGTTGAGAAATATCCGAATGGAGTTATAGAACTTCCAGATGATAGTCATATCACAGTAGCAGAGGCTTTTACTGAACCCTATGAAGATGAAATCGCATTTCACTTCTATCCAGAAATCCTAAGTCTTGATAATACAGGTCCTGAATTCCGCATAAATATTAAGTGGGATGATGAATTTGAAGAAAGCTTCATAGCTATAGTTTATGGAGAAGATCAAGATCAAGATCATGCATGTCATTTAGAAGACTAAAAATAAAGTAGTAGGGATTGATCTTCCTACTACTTTCTATAATTAATATATAAATTAATATACAATGGCAGAGCGTATTATATTGAAAGAATGCAGTAAAAATGTAAGCCAGTCAGAAGTCGCAATTCCCAATGGATCTACATTTAAACTGACATATCATTTTACTCCGCTAGGATATGCTCCAATCCAGAAAGTAGACCTCGGTACATTCGATATGAAAGCTGTATTCTGGATTTATGGTAGAGAAGACTCTGTAATAGAGTTTGATAAGCCTAGTATATCTAATGATAGAGTTATTGTTAATCCAGGTATGTCAACAGTTACTTTTTTATTTAGAGGTTATAGACTTAATACTGGAAAACTTTATCAGCAGTTAGAATTTAAAATTACAGATCCAACTATTCCTGGTCAATGGGCAGAAGAAGAATATGATGGATTTACTGGTATTATTCTTAAATAAGTGTGGATATGAGTGTAGTAGTAAGTCAAGGGACATTTAATCCACTGACATCTGAAATGATGTTTGAAGTGGGATTACCAATTAGAGTTAATCCACATCCAGGTCCAGGTCCAGGTCCTCATCCACCAGTACCACCGATTCCTCCAGGTCCACTTCCTCCAGGAATTCAAGGTCCTCAGGGTCCACGTGGACTTCATGGTCACGTAGGACCTGCAGGTCCTACTGGACCTCAAGGAGCTCCAATGAAGTCTGATGGAGTAGTAACTAATGTATCAGATCTACCCACGGTAGCTAATCCAGGTACAATCATAACTGTTGCACTTGGTAGGACTGAAACTTATGAAGGTGCATCATTATATGGTTATGTCGGACCTATGTCTGGAGATCCAGATACACCTGATAGTGCCTGGAAGTGGTTAAGTCCAGTAGGGATTAGAGGTGAAGAAGGTAAGCCAGGTATTGATGGAGCTCAGGGACCTCAAGGTATTCAAGGTGAAACTGGTTCCACTGGACCTAAAGGTGAAATTGGTCCTACTGGTCCTCAAGGTGAAAGAGGTCCAGCTGGAGGTCCTACAGGTCCTATAGGTCCTACTGGACCTAGAGGTATTCAAGGTCCTACTGGCCCTCAGGGTGAGCTTGGTCCTACTGGTCCTATTGGTCCAACAGGTCCTCGTGGAGAATCTTACCATATTTCTGCAGTAGTCACTGAAGTTGAAGACTTACCTGTAGATGTAGAACTCGGAACTGTATATTTAGCTCTTAGAGGATATAAACCTACGAAGTTAATTGCAGATGGCTCCATCCCTATTGTTGACTGGGATGACACAGCTCCTATGATAGAGGTGCCAGTTCCAGAAGATGAGAGAGTATATGAAGCTTCATTATATGCATTTGTAGGTCCAGGTGAAGGTGATTTTAATACACCTGAAGCAGCTTGGCGTTATTTTGGTCCAGCAATTAAAATTGGTCCTACTGGTCCTGTAGGTCCTACTGGTTCTCAGGGTGAAGTCGGTCCTACTGGTCCTCAGGGTGAAAGAGGTCCTATAGGTGAGCCATTCAAATTCTCAGTAAGATATACCTCAATTTATGAGATGGAACATGCAGATGTATCACTATTACATGATGGTGATTACTGTTTCATCGATGCTGGTGACCGTACTTCTGAAGAGTATGGTAAGGTATTCAAGCTTGAGAAGAAACCTGGATATGTTCCTATATGGAGATGGGTAGTTGATACATCTATTAGAGGTCCTAAGGGTGATCCTGGTGAGACAGGTCCAACTGGTCCTAAAGGTGAATCAGGTGAACCATTTAAGATTGTAAAGAAGTATCACTCTATTGCAGAGATGAATGCTGATTTTACAAATCCAGATATTCTGATAGGACAGTATGTTATTATTAGTACAGGTATCCCAGATGAACCTGATAATGGTAAGATATTCGTAAAAGGTCCACTTGAGTGGGAGTTCGTAGTCGATATGTCAGACTTCGAACATATAGGTCCTAAAGGAGATCCAGGCATTGCAGTATTTCATAATATTGATGATGCTAGATATTACGCTGAACATCTGGATGAAGGTTCACTCGGACTATATGTATCAGTAATAGATGATCAAAATAATATCACTCTATATACAGTTGATAGGAATCGAGAACTTAAAATTGTAAGTGGAGAATTAGAAATTCCAGTTGGTAAACCTCCAATGAGGATTCAACATCACTTCAATCATAAACCTATCGTTCTTTTCTGCATGCCAGTAATTTTAGAGAACTTCAGTGCTTATGAGATGTTAAATATAATTGAAGTGGATACATATTATGAATCAAAGACTTCAATTGTAGTTGACTGGAATGAATTTGATATAACCGACAGTGTCGTTACTATAGGTAATAAAACTTATAGAAACGCACCTAGAATTTTCTTAATCTAATTATGCAAATAGTAGTTCAGGGACTGAGGATAACCACTTCGTGCCGATATGTGAAATTTACTGAGGCTAAATACTTAAATATATATGAAGATGGGGACACTTCATGTCTATATATTGAATTCCCACGCGGATTTTCATCCGAACATTTGGTTGATAAGCGAGTTGAAGTCCTCAGTCCTCTTGAGCTACATGAGGAAGATTACATTAAAATTAAGAATCCAGTAGTTAACTTAAATGGACTAAAATTCACTAAGTTAACTATTAGACCTTATACTTTCAGTCAATTCATAGTGGGGGATTTGGATAGATTCATAATGAGTTATGATGATTATCATTGTGAAATATTGATTCCAGAACCTCTACTATGGAATACTGAAAAATATAAGTGCTTAATTAGTAAGAATCCTTATTTAAAAATCCTTGACTGTAAAGATCTAAAAGATCTTAGAACATTCAATGCAGTTAGAATATTAGATAATGATGTCAGTTTAAAATCTGATAATAAATTCATCTTTAATACTAAAGCTAATTATGAAAAATATTTACTTAGTATGATTGATGTTCAAGAATCTTTTATTTCTAAACTTGAAGGTAGAGTTAAGGATTATGGTTTAGAGTTACTGAGTCTTCCTATTGATGAGTATAAAAAGACTGTTAATAGGGTAACTTATAGATTTACCGATCTATCTAGGCAGTTAAATTATAAGTCTGGCTCTAATCCACTAAGATTTGTTACATATCAGAGTGCTCATATCGATTTTAAATTATCTACGCCTAATATAGTAATATATAATGATTTTATTAATCGATATCAGAATCTGGATTTACTAACAAATTTTACAGAATTCTATACTGAAGATAAGATAGGAAGAAATTGGATATCAAGTATTTGGTGGAGTCCAATTGATACCTCATTCAACCAAGACTATGCAGTTGATGAACAAAATAATGTCGCTCACGAAGCAGGATTTGCTTGTGATGTAAATTATTGTATAGTATATGATCAGAGATATAGAGCTGTACAAGAATCTATTATGGAAGTATTAGCTTTAGCTGATCAACAATCAAAAATAGAATATAAAGAAGATTACATTATCGATACATTGGTATCAATAGTATAAGTTATTTAACATGGCATTAAATTATTCCGATACTTTAGTTGATAGTGCTGTTATAGAGATAAATGACGATAAGTGTAAATATCTCTTAGCCATGGACAAAGATACCAAAGCTGTATTGGTTAGTCCTAAAATATTTGATTCAACTAGACTGCATCCTGATGATACTATAATATCAGAGGATCAGGATGAAAAATACAAACTTGTTACAGTTCAAGGTGTAAAATCATATCTTCTTGGAGATGATGATCATGATCCAGTATTCATTACAAAATTACGTGGAGCTACTGGATTAGGTGGATCCCAAGGAATAACAGGCATACCTGGACAATCTGGATCAACTATACAAGGTATAACTGGAGCTCAAGGTATTACTGGACATCAAGGTGCTGATGGAAAAAAGGGTGCTCAAGGTATTCAAGGTTTGAATGCTACTGGAGCTCAAGGTATAACGGGAGCTCAAGGTATAACTGGAGCTCAAGGAGTTGGAGGTGGAAGAGGAATTCAGGGTTTAACTGGATTACAAGGAATTATAGGTCTAAAAGGATCTAGTTCTGGATCTGGATTACAAGGTACTACTGGTAATAGTGGATTCAAAGGTATTCAAGGTCCTATTGGACTTCAAGGATTAGCTGGAGCTATAATTGGCACTGCACTTCAAGGTGCTACTGGAGCAACCGCTATCATTAGAGATAGTGAAATTGAAACCTATCGTGGAGTTCAAGGAATTCAAGGAGTTAAATCATCTACTCCAACTGGACCTCAAGGTTATACTGGAGCTAAGGGAGTTCAATGTACTCAAGGTACAACTGGAGCTCAAGGTTTAATGGGTCCTAAAGGTGCATCGGCTTCAGGTCAGCAAGGTCCTACTGGAGCTCAGGGTATAACTGGAGCTAAAGGATCTCAAGGTACTACTGGTAATAAAGGTATTCAAGGAACTTCAGAAGGACCCAAAGGATATAAAGGAGTTCAGGGTATTTCAGGAATTGGAGCTTTACAAGGATTTCAAGGTCCTACTGGCGATCAACCTTCTAGTGCAAAAACTGGAGTTCAAGGTATACCTGGTATGAATCAGCCACTTCAAGGTGTTACTGGAGCTCAAGGACTTGTTGGAGTCACATTGACTTCTGCTGATCAAGGTGAAAGAGGTATACTCGGAGTTCAAGGTTTTACTGGAATACAAAATGATCAAGTCGGACCTATCGGATATAATGGTGTTCAAGGTTTGGCTGGCACTGGAAATCTTACTTTAAGTTTATTCAAATCCTTATTATATTTAAATGGTGTAACTACTATAAATATGGTAGTTCGAACTCATTCTATACATGCAAGTACTGGATTTATAATGGAGTAGAATTATGCAGTTACAATATACTCAATCAACTCCAACTGCAGTTAATACTTCAGAGATTAAAGTAAAATCTCCATTACTGCTTGGAATCGATAATGATAGAACTCAAAAATCTGTATTATTAGATATAGAGACTATCGTATATAATAAATTATATGTTCAAGGAATATCAGGTCCTGAACTAAAATCAATTGAAACTGCAGATAACGGTGACTTAGTCACCGCTCAGCAGTTAGATGATTATATTAAGTCCCATTCTGGAGTAGACTCAAAAGGACTACAGGGTATAACTGGAGTAAGAGGTGTTCAAGGTATTACTGGTGGATCCGGAGATAGTAATTATAGAGGAGCTCAAGGTATTACTGGAGCTAAAGGTGTACAGGGATTAAGTGGATTAGTAGGAGATCAGGGTATACCTGGAGAAACTTTTGTTGGACGTGATGGAGCTCAAGGAATTAGAGGAATACAAGGTTGGACTGGAGCCAGTGGTACCCAAGGTACTACTGGAGCTCAAGGAATTAGAGGTATTCAAGGAGCTACAGGAGATAATGGTACTCAAGGTCCACAAGGACCTCAAGGTCCTAGAGGTATTCAGGGTGCAACTGGAGCTCAAGGAATAACTGGACTTAAAATTAATGGTACTCAAGGTCCAATTGGAGCTCAAGGGTTACCAGAAACTGGACTACGTGGATATACTGGAGCTAGAGGTATAGGTGGAGTACAAGGTTGGACTGGAGCTCGAGGAACTAATTATGGTGACTGGAAAGGATTTAGTGGAATTCAAGGACCTCAAGGTCTAACTGGAGATCCTGCAGGTATAGGAGTTCAAGGTCGTACTGGAGCTAAGGGACTTCAAGGAGCTACAGGAGCTCAGGGTATTACTGGAGATAGGTTTACTCAAGGTATTACTGGAGATAATGGAGATAATGGAGCTATTATCAGAGGACTCCAAGGAATTCAAGGTGTAACTGGACTTAATAAAATCGGATCTCAAGGAGTTACTGGAGATGATGGAGCTAATAATATAGGAGTTCAGGGATTAGTTGGTACTACTGGAGCTGATAAAGTTGGATCTATTGGACCTAAAGGTACTCAAGGTGCTACTGGATCTCAAGGAATTAGAGGTACTCAAGGTATCACAGGTACTCAAGGTATAACTGGTAATGTTTCTAGGGAAGGTTCAAATCTACAAGAGGATGCTATAACACAATTAGCAGCTTTTTTAGGATTTAACTCTGGTGCCATTAGTGGAACTAACGTAACTTTTACCGGAACTAGTATTAGCTTACAACGTGTTACTGCAGTTGGATTCTATCAAAATTAATAGGCTATGTTGAATTACTCTACTAAAATTACTTTAGTAAGCTCTCTTAGAGATAGTCTTGCTAAAAAGGATTTAATTGTATTCGGTATAGCTAGAAGTGAATCTAATGATTCAGATTACATTCCAGGAATGATAAATATATCGGAGTCATTTGTATCGCAGTTTATCACCGAATCTCAAGGTATTACTGGTATGAGTTCCCATACAGGATTGATGGATTCTACCGGTTTAATACAATATATAAATGATAATCATGGATCTCTTCAAGGTGTCACTGGACTTCAAGGAGTTAGAGGATTTCAAGGTATAACTGGAGCTAGAGGAGTTGGAGTGACTGGACCTCAAGGTTATATTGGATATGTTGGAGTACAAGGTTCTACTGGAACTCAAGGTACAACTGGTGAACGTGGAATCCCAGCTTCTGAAGATGATCCAACTAAAGTCGGAGTCCAAGGTATAACTGGAGCTACTGGATACCAAGGTGAGAGTGGACCTGGAACTAGAGTTGGTATTAGAGGATTACAAGGAATTCAAGGAGTAACTGGAGCAAGTGGTACTGCTACTGAAAAAGGAGCTCAAGGTATTACTGGCAGTCAAGGTGCTACTGGAAGTCTAGGTCTTCAAGGAGTTCAAGGTGCAACTGGAATTGCATCTTCTAATGGAGCTCAAGGTATTACTGGAGCTAAAGTTCAGGGTATTACTGGAGTTCAAGGTATTACTGGTGATGATGCTAAAAGAGGTCCTCAAGGTATTACAGGATCAAGTGGTAATAGTATTCAAGGAGTTACTGGATTTCAGGGTATTCAAGGAGCTGCAGGTTCAGGTTCAAGTCAGGTAGCCCAAGGTGCAACTGGAGCTCAGGGCATTAAAGTAGATGGAGCTCAAGGTATTACTGGAGCTAAAGGACCACAAGGACTTCGTGGACCTCAAGGTATAACTGGAAATACTGGAACTACTCTTCAAGGTCACACAGGTACTAAAGGAGTAGTAGGACTAGCTATACAAGGTGTTACTGGAGCTCGAGGTAATACTGGACTGAAAGTACAGGGTATTACTGGAGCTCAAGGGTTTACTGGAGCAGCTATACAAGGTGCAACTGGTCCTCAAGGTGCAACTGGAGCTCAAGGTCCACGTGGATTAGATGGAAATAGAGGTTCTCAGGGTATAACTGGAGCTAAAGGAATTATAACAACCGAAGTACTATTACGATCAGCACTTAGCTCTATGGGAATAACCATATCAGCTAGTGGAAATACCGCTACTATTACTATCGATAAAGATGTATACATTACAGGATCTTTGAAATCAAAAGGATTCTTTATAGAATAGATATAATAAGTCAAATAATATAAATTAACATTTAGATCGTATTTTATGGCAGCTAAACTTTTTTTGACTGACATTAACCTTAATGGTAATAAGATCCTTAATTTTGAAATGGATCTATCTACCAGTACATCGTTAAGTCAGAAATTTGCTGAACAAGCCGTAGAAGCTGAAGATAAATCAGTTGTAGTTACTCCAGGTTCAACTACAACTGGTATTACTACAGCTACTAAGGTTAAAGTAAATGTAAAGTCCGGTACAAATGATCTCAAGTTAGATGCTAATGGTGGACTCTATGTAACTCCTTATACTGGTGATAACTCTACAGTTGAAATCAGTAATAATCAGGTCAGAGTTAAATCTGGAGTATTTGATGCTGATGGTGCAGCTGCTACAGCTGAACAGAATGCAAAGGATTATGCTGATGATCTTAAGGATCAGGTAGTTGGTACTGCATCAGATACTAAGGATGCATCGACTATTATCGGTGCTAAAAAGTATGCTGATGATAAGGCAGCTGGTGTAGTTGGTATATCATCTGATACTAAGACAGCTAATACTATCTATGGTGCTAAAGCATATACTGATGATGCTGTTTCTAGTGCAGGCACCGCAGTCAAATCTGAGATAATTGGTACCAATACTGATACTAAGGATGATGATACCATTTATGGTGCAAAGGCTTATGCTGACGATGCAGCTGATACTGCTAAACAGAATGCTATTGATACCGTAGTTGGTACTAATTCTGATACTAAAGATTCTGATACTGTTAAAGGTGCTAAGAAATATACCGATGCAGCAGTAGCAGGTCTTGATTCTTCAGTTAGTGCAGGTGCACTTGGTCAAGCTGGATCTACTATTGCAGGTGTTCAGGTTCTTACTGGAGTTACTGAACAGGATGGTAAGCTCACTGGAGTTTCAGATGCTGCAGCCGATGCCTATGGTTCAGCACAGAAAGCTTTAGATGATGCTAAAACATATGCTGATGGTAAGATCGCTGACCTCGATGTAAATGACGCTGCAGTTACAGATCAGTTTGTAACTGAAGTTAAGGAAGTCGACGGTAAAGTACAGGTACAACGTGCACGTCCTATAGCTGCTAATGTTTCAGTTGCAGCTCTGGATAATATTCCTGCAGGTGACCTCCAGACAGTTCTCGGTGCTCTAGAAGATGCTATTGATGCTGGTGGCACTGGTTCAGTTGTTACCTTAGAAGAATCAGCTGGTACTGGTGATATACTTAAGGTTTATACCATTAAGCAAGGTGGCACTGCTGTAGGTAATATCAATATTCCTAAGGACCTTGTAGTTACTAGTGGTCGCATTGTTACTGGTACTTGGAGTGATAATACATTTACTCCAGATCCAACTCAGCCAGGATCAGGTCCAGATAAGGCCCTCGAACTTGTCATTGCTAACCAGTCTAATCCTATCTACATTAATGTTGCTGATCTCGTTGATGCTTATACCCAGGGTAATGGTATTGAGATTTCTGCATCTAATGTAGTTAGCCTGAAACTTGACTCTACTTCTGAGAGCTTCCTGACTCTTGGTAATGGTGGTCTTAAGCTTTCTGGAGTACAATCTGCTATTGATAATGCTATTGCTGACCTTGATTCATCGGTTGCAGCTGGTCAACTTGGATCTGCAGGTTCAACTATTGCAGGTGTCCAAGTTCTCACTGGTGTGACGGAGGCTGATGGTAAACTTACTGCAAAAGCTGACGTAGCTGTTGATGCCTATGGCTCAGCTCAAAAGGCATTAGATGATGCTAAGGCTTATGCAGATGGTAAGATTAGTGGTTTAACTGAGACTACCAAGTCCGCTTCCGGCACCCCTGCCCAGGCTGGTACTATGGTTGTCAGTTCGGTTACTACTGAGAATGGTCAGGTTAAGTCTGTAGGTTCTATTGAGGTAGAAAAAGCTGGTGCAGCTGCTACAGCTGAACAGAATGCTAAAGATTACACTGATGCTGAGATTGGTGATCTCGATGCATCGGTATCTGCTACTGCTACTGCTCCGGTAGCTCCTTCTACTCCTGCTATTACTGGAGTTAATGTCCTCACTGGTGTTACCGAAGCTGATGGTAAGCTTACAACTAAGACAGAGGTTGCAGTTGATGCTTGGGGTTCAGCTCAGAAAGCTCTCAA
>Ga0255060_10000349_pt1 | contig 10758 bp, 7 predicted proteins | sample 172RNAGHGlowgp2_FD_183094 | JGI IMG/M metagenome (GOLD analysis project Ga0255060, IMG submission 183094) | Metatranscriptome of sheep rumen microbial communities from Palmerston North, Manawatu-Wanganui, New Zealand - 1728 RNA GHGlow gp2... | ecosystem: Host-associated > Mammals > Digestive... | reverse complement strand
TCACTGGTTTCCATACTCCTATGCCTAATGTGCATAGGATTGTCACATGCGCAATACAGCATATTGATAACTCCGGGCACCACAACTGTATACGGCTGCATTCATCCAACGGGCACTATTTTCGACAACGGGGGGCCATTAAACGGCTACGACCCGATGATTGGACAAGTGGTCATTACTGCTCCGGAAGGAATGCGTGTGGCGATTTCTGGAGGCTATCGCATAAGTTATTATGACACCCTATACATATACGATGGCAACGACAGCCTCAACCTACAGATATTCCGGGGTGAGGGTTCTATAAGCTGCACATCTGCCACCAGCAGTCTTACAATCGGCCTGCATAGTCATATTCCATCAGTTGCATCAGCTGCATATTATTGGGGCTTCCAGCTACATTACCAACTGGTGGGGACGGACTCCAACGAGTGCCATCAGAGGCCTACCGACCTGGAAATTTCTTACCCCAACGACTCTTCGATAATGCTCCGCTGGAGATCGGTCTTGTCGACGGGTCCCTTTTGGTTCATGTGGGATGGGGTAAACGAGCAATGGACGTCCACCACGAAGCTGAAGACCGGACTATCTCCGGGACAGTCCCACACGGTATGGGTGAGTTCGCTGATAGACAGCCTGAGCCCATGTTGCTCTCTGATAAAGCGGGTGAAGACCACTTGCGGCCGCATCACCCGCAACGACCTGCCCTACCACTATGGTTTTGAGGATGCCTCCGGCGAGGGCGAGAGCCAGCACATCAGCAGCTGCTGGACGACGGATAACGGTTTGCTAAGTAAAGCATATCCCACGAGCCAGGCCCGCATGGGCTCTTATGCCCTAGTTTTAGAGAGCTCGGACCCATATGGATACGCCATTGCCGCACTGCCTTACTACGTGGGCAATGTGAACGAGACGATGCTGGACTTTTGGTTATTTAGTTCTAGCAATATCCCTATTGAAGTGGGTGTGATGGACAATCCATACGAAATGGAAACATTTGAACTTGTGGGCAGTGTGAGAACCGTCGGGCAGGACTATGAGCACAAACTAGTGTCGATGCGCGGGTATAGCGGTTCGGGACATTATATAGTGCTGCGAACACACCAAGGCCCTTCGCAGCAGCATCTGGTGGACGACGTAAGGTTGGTGCTGGCATCGGTATGTCCGGAGGTGACAGAACTACACATAGACCAGGCTAATTTCTCCAGCCTAGCAGTGGCATGGGATATAGCCGGCGACGAAAGTCGGGTGTCCAGCTATGAGGTTAGGGTTACGCCCGAAGAAGGCGGAACACCCATGGTGGTGACTGCCACGGAAAGTCCCTACATCCTTTCTGGGTTGGCACCTGCCCAAAGCTACACGATTGAGGTACGCTCGGTCTGTCGGACGGGGGGCCGCGGTAACTGGGTGAGCACAGTGGGACACACGCACGACCTCTGCCCCGGGCAATCGTCAGCATCGGATGTGTATTGCATGCCCAACCAGCAGGTGCCCGTGTACAATTTTGCCGGTAACTCGGTCTGCCAGAGCATATACACTGCCGAGCATCTGAGGGAGATGGGGCTGCACTCGGGACCGATTAATGAAATCACCTACTCTTGGAGCACCAACGGATCGATGGAGAAAGAGTTCAGTATTTACCTTACCACCACAGAAATAAATGATTACATAGAGGCTAATTTCACCCCTATCACCGAAGGACATACCCTTGTATACAGCGGCACCCATCCACCGAATACTTTCGGTTCGCAGACCTACACCTTCAGCACCCCTTACTACTGGGACGGCGCCAGCAATTTGGTGGTGACCACACTCATGAACCAACCTTCAGGGGAAAACCACTCGAGCAGCAATTTTGGAGGCGAGAGCCACGAAAGAGACAGTGTGGTCACCATGTGGTACGGACGTGATAACCAGGCCTTTAGTATTAACCAATTGTCTTCTCTGGCGTTAGTACCGTGCTCATACCAACCATGCATAAAGCTCTATTCTTGCGCCACCCCCTCAGATTGCCAGACGCCACTGGTGATGGTGAGAGAGGTGGGAACCACCGAGGCCACCCTGTTTTGGTCGATGGACAGCAACGTGAATTCGTGGGACATAGCCTACCACAGCCAGAGGGACAGCGTATGGCACACGGTACAGACTAACTATACGGGGCATGAGTACCGCTTCACCCAGCTTAGACCCAGCACGACGTATTTATTTCGAGTAACGGCAGTGTGCGATTCGGGCACTGCGGCAGGACAGGCCAAGGCGAAGACGCTTTGCAAGGAGCATCCGCTCATCTACGACGACCTGTACGCCGATAATGTCTTTTGCTACTATGGGATTTTCTCTGACCCAAGAAGCAATATGGGCATTGTGAACGATGGGCCTGCCGCTATGAGTTCAAGACACACGGTGCACATAGACATCGATGAGACAGACCCAAGAACCGGTGGGCAACTGCATACGGTGCCTGAAGGCTACTGTTCTTCGGTGCGCTTGGGCAATTATGACGTAGATGCCATGGCCGAAAGTATTACCTATATACTCGATATTGACACAAGCGAATACGACTTGCTGCTGTTAAAGTATGCAGCTGTGATGGAGAACCCAAATCATCCTGATAAGTATCAGCCACGCTTCACCTTCGACATTACCGACATGGAGGGCAACCTCATTAGCAACTGCTATTCGGCCGACTTCATTGCCAACAGTTCCTTGGGATGGAATCTCTATGCTCCTAGTATCCTATGGAAAGATTGGACCACGGTAGGCATCGACCTGGTGCCGTTACAAGGCTGGACCATAAAGGTCAACCTGACCACATACGACTGCGCAGGAGGAGGACATTTCGGATATGCCTATTTTGTCATGGACTTGGACAATAAAAAGATAGTCTCCCGAAACTGCAGCACGGTGGAGAACGTATTCCGCGCTCCGGCAGGATTCTCCTACCGCTGGTACTCTGAGACGGACACCACTACCCTATCTGATTCAGACACATTGCACGTGATCAACGCAGGCAAATACTATTGCGACCTGTCGTTTGTGGGCGCCCCGAACGACAGCATCCACGCCGATTGCCACTTCACCCTATCGGCCATTGCAAGCCTACGCCACCCTTACGCCAGATTTTCTATTGATAGTACCGATGCCAATCCATGCTACCACGCCAGCCTGAAGATGAAGAACACAAGCATTATCACGAGCGACGCAGCACACCATGACTCAATTGCCAACGGATGCGAGAGCTACCTTTGGGACTTCGGCGACGGGACGACCTCGACGGAAAGGAATCCCACACACGTCTTCAGACCCGGCACCTACACTATAAAGCTGTATGCCATGCTGGCCGACGGAGCCTGCACGGATTCAGCCGAACTGCAGTATACCCATATCAATAACTGCGTAAGGTACGACACGGCTTACCGCACTATGTGCGAGGGCGAAACGCTGTGGATGTTCGACAGTGTGCTGACTATGGCCGGCACATACCAATTGGATAGCATTATTGAAGGCGACAGCGCTATCACCCGCACACTCTATCTGACCACGCTCAACACATCGAGTTCAGAACTATGGATAGCGGAATGCGACAGCTACTTCTGGACAGAGTCTTCGCAAACCTATACCGAGTCGGGCCTATACGCCGACACACTTACGAACGCTGTGGGTTGCGATAGCATTGTGTCGCTGCATCTTACTATTGATTCCTCTTACGACATTCACTTTTATGATACCATATACCTGGACGACACCATAATGTTTGAAGGAACGGAATACCACTCTCCCGGTGTCTATGTCTTCCATTTGACGACCCGGAGCGGGTGCGACTCGACGCGGACTCTGCATCTGGAGCAGAAAGCGCTGGTGTTGGACAGCCTGTCTGCCATCATTTGCGAGGGGACGGAGTATCTTTTTATCGATACGCTGTTGACGACCACTGGGGTTTATAATAGGTTTTCGCACACGGAGGACTTATCTGTCCCTGACACCTTATGGAATCTGACCCTTACGGTGAAATCCCAACCACGGATTGACATAGAGAGTTCACACACTTGCCTGGACAATCCGCACTACACGTTAGAGGCCCATTCCTCACTGCCTTTCTATTATTGGTACTCCACCCCAGCCGATCCTGATATTGCGGGGATGGAGGATGACTCGGTGATAAGCGTCAATCCCTTACAGACCACTACTTATTATGTACGTACCGAGTATGCGGATGACCCCAAATGCCCATCCTACGACAGCATTGAGCTATACCCAATCGAGGCGTTGACGGCATGGATAGAAGTGAATCCCACCCGGCTGATGAACGCGGAGAGGTCACTGACGGCCATCTGCCGTACACACGGAAGGGCAGACCGGTATGAGTGGTACTTGTGGTATAATCAGAACCCACCGTTTCTTTACGACACTTCTGCCAAGATAACGGTGGAGGTGCCTGCCTACGTGGACAGCCTGAGCATTACCGTGACGGCGAGCAACCAAACCTGTTTCGACGCTGACTCGGTGGCGATACCGATTATACAGTCGGAACTCTTCTTCCCGAACGTATTTACGCCCAACCTGGAGAGTAATAACCTCTTCCGAGCCTACTACACGAAGATAAACGACTACGAAATATGGATATACGACCGCCGAGGGGACCTGGTCTACCATTCCACAGACCTCACTAGCGGGTGGGACGGCACACACGAAGGACGCCCCTGTGTGCAGGGAGCTTATGTGTACACCTGCACCTACAGAGATGCCATCACCCCCGGGGGTATCATGAGGAAGACCGGCACAGTGGTGCTGGTGAGGTAAACTTGAGGAATGGGGCAATAAAAATAATACTTCGACGTTTAGAACACATTATGCAAGACGAAAGGAAAGAAATCATAGAACGCGCGTGGGACAACCGCGAGATGCTGAAAGACCCCACAGTGCAGGATGTTATTCGCTCGGTGGTGGACAATCTGGACCACGGCGAAATGCGTATTGCCGAGAAGAACGACGGACAATGGATGGTGAACGAATGGCTTAAAAAGGCGGTCATTCTTTACTTTCCTATTAATAGTATGGAAACCGTAGAGACCGGCCCATTTGAATTTCACGACAAGATTCCCCTGAAGCACAATTACGCCGAACAACAGGTGAGAGTGGTGCCTCATGCCATAGCGCGCCACGGAGCCTATCTGGCACCCGGAGTAGTGATGATGCCGTCGTATGTTAACATAGGGGCTTATGTGGACAGCGGCACGATGGTTGACACTTGGGCCACGGTGGGCAGTTGTGCCCAGATTGGCAAGAACGTACACCTGAGCGGCGGAGTGGGCATCGGCGGTGTGCTGGAGCCTGTGCAGGCTGCCCCTGTGATTATTGAAGACCATTGCTTCATTGGCAGCCGCAGCATTATTGTTGAAGGCGCTTTGGTAGAGGAGGAGGCCGTGATAGGAGCCAACACTGTCATAACGGCCAGCACACACATTATCGATGTCGCACAGGCAGAGCCCGTTACCTACAAGGGGCGCGTACCGGCACGAAGCATCGTAATCCCTGGTAGCTATACACGCCACTATCCGGCCGGCGACTATCAGGTGAGCTGCGCCCTCATTATTGGACGCCGCAGCCAGTCCACTGATAAAAAAACTTCTCTGAACGATGCACTACGCGACTATGGCGTGAGCGTTTGAAGTTTAGAAATTGAAAAAATAAACAATAAGATAAGATGAAAAAGTATTCTTTGCTATTGGTCGCTCTGGCGATTTTGATGGTATCATGCGGCAAGAGGACCGACACATTTGCTTTTTCGGGCAAAGTCATTGACTACTACAGCTGCACACTGAACAGTGCCAGCGTGTCAGAAATGGATTTTGGCTATGTGGTGAATCTTGACACGCCCGATTCTATCGGAGGAGAGTATGTTTCAGACGGCGTCACTTACAAGAATGCCATACTGCTTTATCGCACTAAGGCTCGCTACGGCAGCGGCGAGAAAATTAGCGGCACAATGTACCTGGACGACAATTATTCCCGTGCATACTGCCAGTACCACTTCAACCTCGGAATACCCGAAGGTGTTTGTTACACACTGGACTAAGGCCAAGGCATTCGATCGAATGGTTGTTTGAGGAGATTGTGCGAGGCTATTTGCAGGCTGCGTAACAATAAATTGTTGATAAAAAAATCGACAATACTCTTTATATTTAAAAAATAGTTATTACTTTTGCAATTTGTAAATATAAGATAACATTAAGAATAAAAAAGCGACAACTATATGAAGTTCATCATTAACAGCCTGCTGTTTTCCAAGCAAATCCAGTCCATCAGCGGTGTTATCACCAATAACAACACCGTGCCTATTATCAACTGCTTCCTGTTCCACTTAGACGAGAATCTCCTTACAATCCGTGCCACCGACCTCGAGACCACACTGGTTACCAAGATAGAGGTGGAGTCTGGCCGATTGGAAGGCCTGTCCGACATAGCCGTTCCTTCCAAACTGCTGATTGATATTCTTAAGTCTTTGGATGACGTTCCGTTGACGTTCAGCGTGGACGATGCCACCTACGGAATTAACATCACTTCGGGAGAAGGAAAATACCGTCTGGCCGGTAAGAATCCTGAAACCTTCCCTAATATGCCTGAAGTGCGTGAGACCGAAGTCCTGACGGTGCCCAGCGGTGCTTTGATCAACGCCATTAGTAAAACCTCCTTTGCTGCTTCCACCGATGAGATGCGTCCGCAGATGGGCGGCATTTACTGCGACATTACTCCCGAAAACACTACTTTTGTAGCTACCGATGCCCACAAACTTGTGCGCTATCGCCGCACCGACATCCATTCTGACAATCCCACCAGTTTTATCCTTCCCCGCAAGCCAATAACGATGCTGCGCAATATCCTAGCCGCACAGAAAGAGGAAATGGACGTCACGGTGGAGTATAACAACACAAATGCTTTCTTCACATTTGAGAACTTCTACATCATCTGCCGCCTGGTAGATGGTAAGTACCCCAATTACGACGCTGCTATTCCAAAGGATAATCCTAACAAGCTGACAGTCGATCGCAATTCCTTCTTGAACACCCTGCGCCGCGTAGGTCTTTTTGCCAATCAAGCCTCGCACCAGGTGCGTCTTTCTATCCAGGAGCGCGAATTGGTGGTCAGCGCGGAAGACTTGGAATTTTCCAACGATGCCAGCGAGAAACTGCCTTGCCAGTATGAGGGCGAGCCTATGGAGATAGGCTTCAACGCCAAATTCCTCACTGAGATGGTTTCCAATATTGAGTCCGAGCAGATACTCATCGAAATGTCGCATCCCAGCCGTGCCGGAATCATCTTCCCCATTACCGAGGAAGAGAACAGCCCTGAGAACATCCTTATGCTTGTGATGCCTGTGATGCTGGCCAACTAATATTCAAGACTAACTAGCACATTATTGTTTTGAAATCTAAAGTTAATCTTTGGGAAACCCATTCATCGACAGTCCTCAGCATCACGTTGGTGCTGTTCCTACTGGGCATGTGCCTTTTGGTGGAATACCATTCCTACCGCATTACACACGACATGCAGGAGCGCATCACACTGAAAGTGGATTTGGAACCGGAAATCACAGACGAGATGGCTAGTCTGCTGAAACTACAGATTGAAGCCATGCCGGAGGTGAAGCACGTCGATTACATTTCCAAGGAGAAAGCTGCAGAAATATTCTCTGAGGACCTCAACGACGATTTCGTCTCTTTTATCGGATACAACCCTCTCTACCCTTCCATGATGGTGAACCTCAAGGTCAACTACCTGCCAGAAGTCCGTCAAGAAGGTCGTTCTGAGAGCATTGCAGACTTCACATCCAAAGTGAGCAGTATGGAATATGTTACAGGGGTTACGTATCAGGAAACCGTGGTGAACGAACTGAATGATGTTTTCTACAAAATCACTTGGTTTCTCATCATTTTTATGGCACTGCTTATCCTTGTGAGCATCCTTCTTATTAGCAGTACCATACGAATTGCCCTGTATGCCCAACGCGAAACCATACGCACGATGCAATTAGTAGGAGCCAAGAGTGGGTTTATCGCCCGGCCATTTATTGGCAGAAGCATTTGGTTCGGCCTGTTGGGAGGATTGATAGCAATTGCCATATTGGCCATTGCCATTGGAGCTGTCAACCAGTCGTTCTCTGGGCTTAATTTGCTCGATCCTTCACACCTGTTTTGGTATGTTGGCATAGCTGTAGTCATTTTACTTCTTGGCATACTGCTTTCCTATCTTTCCACGCTTTTTGCAGTAAGCCGTCATCTTCGTCATACCATCAGATAATCCACAGAAATAATAAACCAGGCGTATTACGCCAAACAAAAAATACTATCATGGCAAAAGAAAATAAAAACACCGTAGAGAACAAAAGTCAGTTCGCTTTTGTTTTTGACAAAATCAACTATATCATCATGATTGCCGGCATCGTATTGTTGGCTCTCGGCTATATCTTCCTTATGGGAGGCGGCAGCGATGACCCGAACGTATTTAACGAGGCCATGTTCAACGGCCGCAGACTATATCTGGCTCCTATATTAATTATACTCGGACTGGTAGCAGAAATAGTGGCTATTATGTATAAAGGCAAGAAAGAATCTGAGTAACAACGAGTAATTCCCACCTCATAAAGAGTTACAATACTCATAGAATAGTATTATTATGGATTGGCTAGAATCATTAATCCTCGGTATTGTCCAAGGACTCACAGAATACCTGCCCGTTAGCAGTAGCGGACACCTTACAATTGGTGCTAATCTTTTTGGCCTTAGTGGTGAAGAGAACTTGGCTTTCACCATTACCGTTCATGTGGCCACCGTGCTGAGCACCTGTGTCATTTTATGGAAAGAGATCGTTTGGCTTTTTAAGGACTTATTTAAATTCAAATGGAATGAGGGTACAAAATATGTTGTCAATATCCTTATTTCCATGATACCCGTGGCCATCGTCGGTTTCTTTTTTAAAGACAAGGTCGAAGCCATCTTTGGAAGCGGGCTTCTCGTAGTGGGAATCTGTCTGTTAGTGACGGCATCACTATTGGCATTCTCCTACTGGGCAAAACCGCGTCAGCGCGAGAATATCTCTCCTTGGCATGCATTTGTCATCGGCATAGCACAAGCCATGGCTGTACTGCCTGGGCTTTCCCGTTCGGGAAGCACCATTGCTACCGGCCTCCTGTTAGGTAACAGCAAACAGAAACTGGCACAGTTCTCTTTTCTCATGGTCATACCACCCATTCTTGGCGAAGCCCTTTTGGACGTGAAAGATATGGCCGAGCAGGGAGTCAGCGTCGCCATGGGCGGTATCTCTACCTCGTCGCTCATTATCGGTTTCTTGGCCGCATTTGTCAGCGGATGCATCGCCTGCAAATGGATGATTAATATCGTAAAGAAGGGCAAACTAATATGGTTCGCACTCTACTGCGCGATTGTGGGTATTCTGGCTATCGTTCTGCCTTTATTATAATTATACCTAATTAGGGCTAGCCGTAAGTTGCTAGCCCTTTTCATATCTACTTGACAAAATGACGCTAGAGCAGCTTTTAGAAGGAACGGTTATTGCCATTGACAAACCTCGGCAGTGGACTTCTTTTCAGGTAGTGAACAAAGTCAAGTCGGTCATCAGGCAGACATACGGTATCAAGAAATTCAAGATAGGCCATGCGGGAACTCTAGATCCTTTGGCAACCGGGCTTTTACTGGTTTGTGTGGGCAAAGCCACCAAACGAATTGATGAATTACAGAGTGGTGAGAAAGTATATACAGGAACGATGGTACTGGGTGCCACCACTCCATGCTACGACCTTGAACGCGCTATAGACCACTACTACCCCTACCAGCACATTACCCTAGAATTAATACAAGAAAAACTCTCGCATTTTACGGGCCCGATCGAACAAGTTCCACCGATTTTTAGTGCGGTTAAAATAGACGGACAGCGCGCATACGTATACGCACGTGAAGCTAAAATGGGAGATGAAATCCCCTCCCCTACCCCAAAAAAAGTACTCGTAAAAGAAATTGCAATAACAGACTTCCGGCAGGGAGAAAAGATTGAACCTTTAGATTTGATAGCGCACACAGAGGCAATAGAAAAAACAGGATGCCAAAGTCACCTCTATAATCACCCGCAAGGTATTATTCCAGAGCATTTGCCTCAAATTGATTTCCGAATATGCTGTGGCAAAGGCACATACATTCGAAGTCTAGCCCGCGACATTGGCTTAGCGTTGGATAGCGGTGCATTTCTTGCATCGCTTAGGCGTGAAAAAATTGGGGACTACAGCATCAACGATGCCATATCTCTCGAAAGTATTCAGGATTATCTTGCAAATTAATAAAAGGTTCTCAGCCGTTGACCACCTCGTCCAACTCCAACCAGCGAAGTTCTTTCTCGTCGAGGGCTGCAATGATTTCTCCTATGCGATGGGATGCAGTGGTAAGTTTATCCACATCGGTCTCTGCACCACTACTTAGCAATGACTCCAGCTGCTGCTTCTCTTGATTGAGTGCATCAATTTCCGTAGTGAGTGCATCGTATTCTTTCTGCTGTTTATATGTGGCTCGGGGCTTGTCGGTGCGGGTGCGCTCATATTTAGGTTTTTCTTCACGTTTCTGCAGGGATTCCGAGCGGCGCTGGGCATTGCGAGCGGCAAGATAATCGGTGTAATTACTGTGGTAATCGCGTATTTTGCCCTCACCTTCGAACACAAAGATATGGTCAACAATATGATCCATGAAACAGCGGTCG
>Ga0255060_10000340_pt1 | contig 10837 bp, 3 predicted proteins | sample 172RNAGHGlowgp2_FD_183094 | JGI IMG/M metagenome (GOLD analysis project Ga0255060, IMG submission 183094) | Metatranscriptome of sheep rumen microbial communities from Palmerston North, Manawatu-Wanganui, New Zealand - 1728 RNA GHGlow gp2... | ecosystem: Host-associated > Mammals > Digestive... | reverse complement strand
CGGCACTCGTTCAGGATGACATAGCGCTCTGCAATGTTTTGCAGGGAGCGGAGGATACCCCAATAGGAGTAGAGGGTATCCTCGGCCACTGTATATGCGTGACGCTCGCTGTTGGGGGAGAGCATGTCCTGGCAGGAAGTGGAGAACATGCCAAGCATCAGGCCCAGCAACAGCATGCATATTGTTGATTTCCTTTTCATCGTATTCATTCCTTAATTATGAATTATGAACTGTGAATTATATTAGAGGTTAATCGAGACGCCGAAGTTGAAGAAGCGTCCGCTGGGAAGAAGGCCGGTGTCGATGCCCTGATAGAGACTGCCGTTGCGGGAGCTCATCTCGGGATCGGTGCCCAGGTACTTGGAGACGGTGAAGACGTTGTTTGCCTCGCCCCATACCTTCAGGCCGAGCAGCCAGCTGTTGGTGTAAGGAATCTTGTAGGTGAGGCGCAGGGTCTTGAGCTTAAGGTAGCTGCCGTCCTCAATCCAGCGGTTGCTCATGCGCTCGTTGTTGCGCCACTCCTCGCTGTCGGTGTAGCAGGCACGGGGCATGTCGGTGTTCTGTCCCTCGTAGCTCCAACGGCGCAGGGCTGCAGTGGTCTGGTTGTAGGTCGTGTTCAGACCCTCAAGCTCGCTGCGCTGGTAGTTGTAGATGTCGTTGCCGATGCTGTACTTGAAGTTGACGTCGAGGCGCAGGTTCTTCCAGGTCAGGCTGGTGAAGAGGTTGCCGTAGAGGTCGGGGTTGGGATTACCGATGACCACCTTGTCGGCATCCGTGATGTAGCCGTCGCCGTCCTGGTCAACGAAGTGGACATCGCCTGCCCTGAAGTCGTAGGACTGCTTGTTCTCGTCCTTCAGGCCGGTAGGATACTTGAGGTAATCGTCGCCGTTCTTGCCGGCTTTTTTGGCATCTGCATCGCTGGCAAAGACGCCTTTGGACTCCCAGCCGAAGAAGCTGCCCACGGGATAGCCGACTGCCGTCAGGACATTGGCATCGCCGTAGATGCTGGAGGTGTAGCCGTGGATGGTGTTGTAGAGCTGGCCGTCATGCGTGGTCTGCTTGATGTAGTTGTCGGGACTGTCGGGCAGGTCGGTAATCTTGTTGTTGTAGTGACCCATGCTGGCGCCAATCTCCCACTTCCAGTTCTTCGTGTTGATGACGGAAGCGTTGACGTTGAGCTCGAAGCCGCGGTTCGTCAGGGCACCTTCGTTGGTCCAGTACTTCCTCATGCCGGACATGTACTGGAGCTCACGGATGGTGAGCAGGTCGGTCGTCTTATGCCAGAAGACATCGATGCCTGCGGCGATGCGGTTGTTCAGGAACACACCGTGGAGGCCAAGGTTGAACTTCGTGGTGGTCTCCCACTGGATGGAGCTGTTCTCAATGTTGTTGAGATAGAGACCTGCCACGTTGCTGAAGACCTTCATGCTCTCCCAGTAAGTGCGGGAAGCGTAGTAGTCGAGGTCGTCGTTACCGCTCTGGTCGAAGCCTGCCGTCAGCTTGAGGTAGTTGATGGCACCATTCGTCTGGGGGAACCACTTCTCGTTGGTGATGAGCCAACCGAGCTGTATGGAGGGGAAGACACCCCAGCTGACACCGCCCATCTTGATGCCCGACTTGGTGTTCTTACCGAAGCGGCTGCTGGTCTGAGCGCTTATGGTGAAGTCGGCGAAGTAGCGGTTTGCGTAGTTGTAGTTGGCATCGAAGTAGTAAGCCATGTCTATCCAGTTGTCATTCGTACCGTCATAGTTGAGGTACGCCATGTTCTTGTTCATGATAGGCAGCTTATCGTTCTCGTTGTTGTAACCACGCATGTAGTTGTAGCTGTAGGAATAGTTGTTGTAGCGCCAACCGCCAAAGACGTTGATGGTGTGGGCTCCGTAGTTGTTGCGCCAGTCGAGACGCAGGTCGTTCTGCAAGGTGGTCTCCTTGGAGAAGAGCGTCTTCTGCACGGCATTGATGTCGCCCAGGTCCTGGAGGAAGTAGTTCGTCGTACCGTTGACGGGGAGGAAGTACTTCTCGCTGTTACGCGTCATCAGGAAGTTGAAGCGGTCGCTGATGCTGAAGGTCCTTGTCACCTGATACTTGGGGCTGACGTTCAGGTCAATCTGAGTGGTCTGAGCGTGGTTCTTGCTCTCGCCGGGAGAGTTCTCCAGAATCCAGTAGGGATTACGCAGCGCCTCGTTGATGCCCCTGTTGCCGATACGGAGGGGGAACTGGAAGGGGTTGGCTACCCAGTTGCCGCCGTTCTTGGCATACTTGCCGGCATACTCATTGGAGAGCACAAGGCGGTCGGCAGAGTAGCGTGCGGTGGATGTCTCGTCATAATAATAGGCATAGGGGCTGATGAACGAAGCCTGGATAAGGCCAAGCACGTTGGGCGAACCGATGTTCTGCATGCTGTAGTCTTCGCTCCAACCGTTGTCGAGCACATTATAGCTGACCTGATTGTAGGCAATGTCCAAGCCGGTCTTGAGCCTAGAGAAAATCTGAATGTCGGTATTGAAACGCAGGTTCAGACGGTCGAAGCTGTTGCCCTTGGCTGGAGAGTTGCTCTTTGCATAGCCCAGGGAGAGGGCATACATACCGATATCGTCACCACCCTCGACGTTGATCTTGTAGTTCTGCGTCATGGCACTGGTGTAGAGGTCCTTCTGCCAGTCGGTGTTGTTGTTGAAGACGTTGCGGTAATAGTTGGAGGGACTCTTGTCCAGGAAGGGGAACGCACTGAGGGCATTGGCCGACATGTTCTTGACGGTGCTGACCATGTCGCTCAGATAGCTGCTGTACTGGTCGCCGTTGAGCATGGTGAGCTTCTTGGGCACTGTCTCCACGCCGCCATAGATGCGCACGCCGATCTTCGTGGCCATGCTCTTGCCGCGCTTGGTGTTGATGATGATGACACCGTTGCCGCCCTTGGCACCATAGAGGGCCGTACCGTTCTTGATGACCTGTACGCTCTCGATGTTCTCGGGGTCGATGCCGGCAAGAAGGTTGTTGTAGAAGCCCTCGTGCATCGTCACACGGTCATACTGCGGGTCGATCATGTTGCCGTCCAGGATGATGAGCGGCTGTGCATTGGCATTGATGGAGCTCACACCACGGATGGTGTTGTAGGTACCGATGCCGGGAAGACCGTTGCGCAATACGGTGCGGACATCGCCCGACAGCAGGCGCTCGATATCGGAATCGATGGAGACTCCGCTGCTCTCGTTGATATAGACTTTCTTCTCCGCAATGATGGATGTCCCATCGGTGAAGGAAGCGTTGAAGTCGCTGCTGATCAGGTTGGCATGTGCCTGGCCGTCCTTGACAGCCACCTGCAGGGGATTGTATCCCTCGGCATAGACATAAACAGCGTCACAGAAGACAGGGATGGAGAGCTTGTAGGTGCCATCCTCGTCGGTCAGAGTGGAGTATCTCTCCAACCCGAGGGCCTGGATGCGGACACCGCCCATCGGCTCGCCTGTGGCATCGTCGATGACGGAACCCCACACCTGCTTCATCTCGTAGGTCTTTTCTTTCTTTGGCTTAGCCGTCTTCTTGACAACGGCTGCCTCCTCTTCTTCTTCGTACTCATCCTGCGCAGAAGCGTTGGTGACGCAAAGACAGGTAAGTGCCGTGAAGCATAGACTTATACCCAAAGTCCTATGCAAGAATGTAATGTTGAATATCTTTTTCATAATTCTGCTAACGTATTACTATGGGACAAGCTAATCTTTTCTCTTCAGTATAACCTTATCAATGATGATGTCATACACGTAAGCCTCGCCTTCCGGAGCCTTGCCCGGCTTGGCCCATTCCAGTGTCAAAGTGGGATAGGAGTAGAGCATGTTCTTGTAGGAAACGGGGAACTCGTAGTCCTCGAAGATCGTGACCGTATCAACCTTGGCGCTGTTGAAAGTAACGGCTTTCGAGGTCAGGCTCGTCGTTTTGTCGGCCTTGCCGTTGTTGTTGGTAATCGACACCTTGAAGGAGTACTGGCCGAGCTTGGCAATGCTGTCAACGTATTGTCTGTTAATATCGCCTTTCTTGAGGTAATAGGTCGTATCACTGTACTCAACGCCGTCGATAATCGTGTCGTTGACGAGGGTGTCAATTGCCAGATTGTAATACTTGTACGGAACATTGGAATAGGAAGCCAAATCAAGGTACCAGTAGGGGACGAAGACAATCTGGATGTCGTACTTGCCGCTCATGACCTGTGCTTTGGGAACATAAGCGCTGGGGCTGTTGCCCTCAAGCTTGATATCAACTTTTGCACCTGCATTGGCACTGTAGGGAGCCAGATGGTAGAAGTTGTTGTTGCTGACCTTACCATAGATGCTTGTGATGTCCTTGAAGTTGTCGTTGGAGAAGGTGTATCTGTCGGTACGGGAACCAACCTTATACTTACTGCTGTTGGTTCTGTTGTAGAAGACACCGTTGTTCTCGATCTCCACCTCGACGTCGGGTGTATAGAACTCCTTGGGGAAGTTCCAGGAATTCACCTCGTAGGCGATACCGTTACTCATCTCCTTCACCTGTGCATCGAAGAGGGATGAGGGATTCCAGTCGCCAACCGTGCGGAGCGTGTCACCAAAGGTGTTGAGCATGTACGACTCGGGACCGTCGAACTCGTTCTTGCGGGAATCGAACATTTCAAGTTTCCACATCTCGCCGCCCTTAGTCTTAGGCTGCTTGTTGATGTTGAAGACAAGAGGAGAAATGATGTCCATCTCGACACTGAGCTTCTGCAGCGAGTCGGGATTGACCTCAATCTTCAGGTCCTTCGTCTCGCCCTCGTCGCCCTTGGACTTGTCCTCGTAGGTGGTGCCATAGACGTGGGATGCTGCCAGCTTGTTGTAAGCCTGCTCCCAAGCTGCGTCGGTAGGCATGAGCATAACGAATGCCGAGTCCTCGTGGTTGATGGCAGCACCAAAACCGGCCTTAGCCATCTGCCAACGGTCGCTGCCACTTTCCAGATTCAGCTTGGTTGACATGAAGAGCAGGTTGGTTGTGAAATAAACACTGTCAACGTATGTTGGGTTGCCGTTTTCGTCGGGCTTGCCCTCGATACTCTGACCCTCCGAGAAGTAGGTCGTGTCCTGCTTGACAACATACTGGCTGAACTTCGTGTCCGGTGTTCCGAACTTGAGGTGCTCGTAGAGGTTGTAACGGAAAGGTGTGACACCCTTGATGACGTGCATCACGCCATTGGCCGTTGGGATGTTGTACTTCTCCCTGTCAAGGGGAATTCCTTCGATGGTCAGGTTACCCTTGTCGAAAGTCAGGTTCTTGCCGTTGATCATCTTCACCGTATCAACGCCGGGTTCGGAAATGTTGTGACGCCACAGGGCAATGTGATTGCCCAGGAACTGCTGCTGGACATTGTAACCGCCCACGATGCTGGAACCATCGCCATCTGCACGGGAGTTCGTCAGCATGTCCATCCATTTCTGATACTCTGCTTCTGAAAGGGCATCGTTGTCTGGTACCCATACGGTATTCACCTGTCCTCCGCTGAGAATGTCGGCATAGCTATAGGTCTCTACCATGTGGGTATTGTCTTTGTAATACTTTGCATTACGGACGATGTCGGCAAAACGGCTGAACTCGGGATGCTTCTCAGAGTCGCTGATAATATCCCACAGCGTTTGCGTCGTCCCGGAAACGGACTCACCGCTGTTGTAGTGGTCGTCCCACGTATCAGTACAACCGGGAACTGCCGTCAGGACTGTACCCACAACGATTGCACCGATGTACCTGTTTATTCTGTTATTAGCCATATCGTTTATGTCTTATATAACTGATATATCTTGTTACTTTCTCTCTCTCTTACTGCTCGTACTTCGACTTGTTCCATACGGGATTCTGCTCAATGGCACCCTCGCTGGCCTTTACCTCCATGTAGTAGATGGGGTTGTACAGGCCGTAGCGATTCTTGAAGCGGTTCTTCAAGGTGGTGGCAAAGTTGCTGTTGCCTCCGGCTGAAAGGAACATGTCAACCATTGTCAGCATGCCGGTATAGCCGTTCTGGACAGGCCACTCTTCCGTGGATTCCCTCGGGTCCTCGGGATCACCGGGCTTGCCGTCGGACTTCGGGCCTGCTGAACAACGCTCGGCAAAGCGAACAAGGTCAAACCAACGCTTACCTTCACCGATAAGCTCTATCTGGCGCTCGTTCATGACTGCAATGATGGAGGCGTTGATGTTCTTCAAGCCGTTCTGAGTGTCTCTGGTGCTACCGGTGTAGGTGTTACCGGCAGAAGCAGTTGTAGCCGTTGCATCCTGTCCGGGAACAAATGAACCCGAGGCAGAAGAACTGTAATTATAGAAAGAACGACGGTGAATGGCATTGCAAATAGCCATTGCATTCTTGTATTCCTTGCCGGACGTGTTCTTAGCCATGCAAGCGTAAGCTTCAGCCTGGATAAGCATCACATCGGTCATACGATAGATAATCCAGTTGTGTTCCTCGTCCGACAGATACCTCACGCTCTTAATCTCACGGGTATTGCCGGAAGACTCCATGTTGAGGATGTTGTTCGTAGGAAGCTGGTACTTCACGCAGTACGTACCGTTGCTGCCGGAACCTGAACCGCTGCTGGAGATTGAGGTGCTCGTGGTGAGCTGAGACTGACAGCAGGTCCAGACGCGGGAGTCCCACTTACCGCCATCGGTGTCGGTCTCGCCGGTCGTGCCGCCATTGAACAACAAATCCAGTGATTCCTTGTTCGCCTGCAGGTGAGTATCCGAGGCAGAACCAAAGAGGCTGTTCACAATAGTGTTCTTCAAATTATCTGAGATTCTGTACTGAAGCTCGAATATGCTCTCCGCACTGTTGCCTAAAGTAAAGATGGCTGTCTGTGCTTCCAACCTTGGAACAGATGTCTGAAGGAAGATGTTCTTAATCATGTTGTAGTTGGAAAGGCCGGCTTCGGTGTAAGCAGGATTAGAGATCTTGGAGAGGCCGTAGTCGAAGTATTCATCGCTGGTAGTCACCAGACCGATGTTGCCTCTCTCGTCCCTGTTCTGGCGAGCCAGACTCAGAAGACTCATCTCGGCATAATCGACAGCCTTCTGATAGTCCTCGGTCACGTCGTGAGGCACTTCCTGTCCGTTGACAAAGTCGTTGCCTTTCTTACCGTGACGGCCTTCGTGCAGGGAGCCGCGCCAGAGGTACATGTCAGCCAGCATAGCGTAGATAGCAGAGTTGGTAATCATGCCCTTGGAGTCGGCAACATCGCTGAAACGCTGACGGGCCCTACCGGCTACGCTCTCGCAGTCTGCGATAATGGAGTCAAGTACCACGAGCTGATTGGTGAGAGGGAAGTGCTCGACTTCCGCATCCTTGTTAATCACCTTTGTCGTGTAAGGTACATCCTTGAACGCACGAATCAGATAGAAGTAGTTCAGGGCTCGGAGTGCAGTCATCTCAGCCTTCATGTAGAGCCACTCGCTGGTGGTGAACTGCTTGTCCTTCGCAAGAACTTCCTCTCCGTGCTGAAGCACCTTGTTGCAATAGTTGATTGTCGTATAGACACCGCCCCAGTCGAAGACACTCATGCTGGAGTCAGGCATACCGCTCTGAATCTCCATATACATGTTGTGTTCATCTCTGTTGTTGCCCTGGAAGGCAGTGTTCTCTTTGAAGTTATCGGAGCGGAGTTCGCCCCACAGGACAAGCTTCGAGACGGTGTTTGCCATTTGACGGTATGCACCGTTGCGAACACCCTCCAGGTCATTCTTGTCTTCCCAGAAATTCTCTTCTACGACACGGTCCTGCGGGTAAATGGTCAGCCAGTCCGTGCAGGATGATGTGCTGACGGACAACAGTCCCGTGAGGCAGACTGTATAATATATGTTCTTTAAACTTTTCATTGTCGTCACGATTTTAGAAACCTAAGGTTAAACTACATGTGAATGACTTCGTACGAGGTGTGCGGTTGTTGTCCTTCGATACGGCAAATCCGAGGGGAGAGACGTCGGGGTCAACACCGGTGTATTTGGTCCAAACCCAAAGGTTGTTCAGGGACGCAAACAGCTTCAGCTGATTGATATGATACTTCTTCAGTTTCTTGGGGTCGAAGTCATAGCTCAGCTGGATGTACTGCAGACGCAGATAGTCACCATTCTCTACATAGCGGTCGCTGGGCAGTGAGTTGTAGCTCTGGAAGCCCTGTACGTTGCTCAAGGCACGCGGCACGACTGTGTCGTCGCCGTTCTTGCGCCAACGCCATGTTGTTGCGAAGCTCTGGTTCTGGTTCGTCAGCATGCTCTCAAGGTTCATACGTGCCATATTGACAATCTGGTTGCCGATACGGAAGTTGAAGCCTGCGTTGAGAGAAAGTCTGCCGAAGTAGAGGTTGAGGCCGAAACCACCATTACACTTGGGGTTGGAGTTGCCGAGGTAAACCATATCGTAGCGGTCAATCTGACCATCATGGTTGATATCCTCATAGACGGCATCACCGCCCTGGAACTGGTAGCGATAGGTCTCGTTGTAGCAGTAGTACATCGGAAGGGGTATTCCCTTAGCGTCGGTCAGCATACGTCCGTCGGCATCGTAAGCGATGGGGCAGAGGGGCGTTGCGCCGGAAGCCAGGACCTCAAGCTGACCACCCTGACGACGTGCGTCGGCTGCGGCGGTGTTGATGACGTTGCCGTTTATATCCTTGCCTGTACCGTTGCCCCAAGCAATACCCAGATTCTTTGCTTCCTGTTCTGTGCGTCCGTTCTGATCGACTTCTGCATAGCCGTATGCATTGACAGAAGAGGTGGTAATGCCATTGTGGTCGTAGTCATACTTATATACGCCCAAGTAGTGGAGGCCGTAGATAGAACCGAGGGCATTGCCAATCTGCACGCGCTGGTTGTAGTTCAGGTTGCCGGGCTGGTATGTCTCACTTCCGTTCAGGCTTTCCAGGATGATGGGATTCATCTCCTCAACCTCATTGAAGTTCTGTGCGATATTGCCACGCAGCTTCAAGGAGAACTTGCCGATTTTGCAAATTTTGGCGGTCGAGAAGTTCAGCTCCCAACCCTTGTTGCGGAGGACACCTGCATTCACCTTTGCCAGGTTGGAGAAGCCGTTGGCGCTGGGGATGCGGAGGTTGTCCATCAGCAGGTCTGTGGTTCTGTGGTCATAGATTTCACCTTCGAATGTAATAATATCCTTGAAGAAGCCGAGGTTGAAACCGAGGTTGAACTTACGTGTCTTCTCCCAACGGAGTTCGCTCAGGGAGAGGTTTTCCGGAGTGATGACCTGATGGCCGTTGTAGTAGCCGTTTGTTGCATACTTGTTGTACTGGTTGTTGCCAGCACCGCCGAGACCGGTAATACCCCATGAACCGCGGACTGCCAACATGCTCAGCCACTTGCTGCTCCACTTCATGAAGCCTTCGTCGATGAGGTTCCAACGCACACCGACAGAGGGGAAGAAGCCGTACTTGTGACCGCGTCCGAACTGTGTGCTGCCGTCCCAACGGACTGAACCGTCGAAGGAGTACTTACTCTTGTAAGAATAGTGAACCTGTCCGTAGAAGCTCTGGCTCCTCCATTCGTTGTTGCCGGAGGATGCAGAGCGAAGCAGGGCTACGACCGTGGGGTCGGTAATGTTGTTAGGTACGTTCCAGAGGCCCAGGTCCTGTGAACTGCTGTTACCGATAGCCATTTCGAATCGTGCCAGAGCGCTCAAGCTGTGGTCGGTGTTCTTGAATGCGGAGTAGTAGCGCAGGTCATGACGGGTTGTAAACTCCAGAGACTTGCTTTCGTCGTTGCTGACGTAGTTTCTTTCGTTGGGTATAGGATTGTCCTGTGAGAACTTGGCCTGGTTGTCGCCGCCCCATACCCAGGACATGGGTCTGAGTTCGCTGGGACAGTACTGGTCATTGCTGGTGTTGTAGATGTTGAGCTGCACGTCGCCGACATAGTTGAGGCGATGCTGCGTATCTTCCTTACCAAGCAACTTGTACTCGATGCTGAACTGCGGTGTCAGGTTGTACTGTTTCTGTTTCCACCATGCTTTCATGGCACGTGCAACGGGGTTGCCGTTCTTGAACATATCCCTAAACTCCCATGATGTCTGGTAGCTGTTGTTCGTTGTACCGCTGGAACCGCCCGTGCCATACACAGCAGCGAGGGGAAGCATGTTGAAGTAGTTATCTGTCTCGTAGGAGAGGAGAGTCTCAGGGTCGATTCTGTACTCCATGACGCTCATGTTGGGCATAGCGTTGTATGCTCTGGACAGGATGTCGTTACCGTAGTTCTTATTGTTGGTCGTAAAGGCCAGGTTGATGTTACTTGAGAACTTGATGCGGTCGCTGACCCAGTAGTCCAATGCTGTAGAGCTGGTGAAGCGGTCGAGCTTCTGTCCGATGATGGAACCGGTGCTCTTATCGTAGTTGGCACTGATACGGAACGTAGCCTTCTCGCCACCACCGGAGAGGTTGATGGTGAACTTGTGTTCCTGACCGAACTGCTGCACCTTCTTCACCCAGTCGGTGTTCTTGTTGTAGTGGTTGAAGATGTAGCGCTTGTCCTCCAGATAGTCCAGCTCCCACAGCTCGGTGGGCTTGTGGTTGGGGTTGTAGTAGGCTTCCTTCAGCATCATGGTGTATCCGTCACCATTGAGCATCTCGTATCCTTCGGGCTGCCATGTTCCGCTGAACTTGTAGGTGAAGTTGACGCGGGTGGGACCACGATGGCCGCGACGTGTCTTGATTTCGATGACACCGTTAGAGCCGTTGGCACCCCACTTGGCGGTACTTGCTGCATCCTTGAGGACTGTGATGCTCTCGATATCTTCGGGGTTCACCTGAAGCAGGGTAGAGAACTGTTCCTCGTTGTCCATGTT
>Ga0255060_10000336_pt1 | contig 10858 bp, 2 predicted proteins | sample 172RNAGHGlowgp2_FD_183094 | JGI IMG/M metagenome (GOLD analysis project Ga0255060, IMG submission 183094) | Metatranscriptome of sheep rumen microbial communities from Palmerston North, Manawatu-Wanganui, New Zealand - 1728 RNA GHGlow gp2... | ecosystem: Host-associated > Mammals > Digestive... | reverse complement strand
GGGTCTTCTTTTGGTTGCCGACAAAAAGGACGCTTACAGCAAGGTTTTGCGTGAGAATTTTCTTGCGCGGAAAATACACTATAAGTACAAAAAGGGGAGGATATTTTCATGAAAAGTAACTTCAAAAGAGTAATTGCATCTGTTTCGTCAATTGCTCTGGCTGCTTCAACGTTTGCAAGCTTGACCATAACAGCAAGCGCGGCAGGCTACACGAAAACACTTTCGGATTCCTTGACTTTGGATGGTTATGAATCAAAAGCACTTTATAACTTCCAGACAAATGACCCGGCAGTGTTGACCGTCTATGATGATACGAGCGGAAAATTAGCGTATCGCGCAGGCGGAATATGGGGACTGCACAATTTTGCGGCAGGCACCCGTTCGGAAACGGCACAAATTCCGGTAAGCGCCGGCGATAAGCTTGTTCTGCAGCATTATAAAGGCGGCAATGCAGACGGCGTTGTTGCAACGATAAATTGCGGTGAACTGAATGCAACGCTTACAGCGACTGCGGGATATGAGGTATATGATATCGCATCTGATTCTGATTCGGTAACATTTACCATGCCGCGCTACGGCGGCATAGTTGCAGCGCTCGTAATGAGCCCTGTAAACACACAGCCCCCGGCGCCGGTTGACGTGACAGGCACAAGTGCGACAGTTCCGTATTCATATGCGGCTGAAAACGTTGATTACGGTATCGGCGGCGTTCAGGCGGGCGATTCGTTCTGGAAAGCGGATGGCGATCTTGTAAAGGTTAGCAAGGCAAAGGCAGGTGTACACTACACCGGTATAGCAAATAAGAATAATCTCGGCTATCCTGTTAACAAGATAATCATTCCGATCCCGAGTGGTCTTGACGCAAAGGATACAACTATCTATGTTATGAAGAATGCTCCGGCGGAGAATGCAATGGTAAATAAAGCATCCGGTGCTTATACAACAAAGACAGGCACGGGCGTAAAGTCATTCATAGGTATGGAGAATCAGATATTTGATCATCCTTCGGCACTTGATCAAATTGATAATCCGGATGTTCTCAATGAAGACAATATGATCGCTCGTGTATATGTAGACGATGCGGGAAAACAGTATGATGTAACAGCCGGCGGCGCTAATATTGCTGTAACCGAGAACAATAAGAAATTCAGCGATGAGGCAGCTCATACTGACACAGAGGGCGTTATTTACGGCAAGAATAATGTTCCGAAGGCTTTCTTTATCACAGTAAAGACTGATAAAACCGGTGTTCCGTATTCGCTTTATGATGCAGATGATCTCTTCATCTATGTTGCGAAGGCAGGTACGTTGGGTTCATTCGGCCCTGTAAAGGTTGATTTTGAAATACCGGCAGAGAGTCTTGAGATACAGGAGGATCTCACGATCAGCACAGCTGATTATTTTGCAGATCACACAGCAGGTGTTTATTGCATAGGCAGAGTAAACACCAACGGTCTCAAGAACATAACCCTCACAGGTAATTCAGCAAATACTGAAGATGCGATCGTAAAGCTCTTCGCGCTTCCGAACAAGGTTGCGGGCAAGGATGAGCTTAAGGATTTCCTGCATGATTATACACATCAGGAGACCGACAAGAATTCTTTGGTATATAAGAATGTGAAGTATGACGAGCTTGGCGAGGTAGAGCTCACAAGCGATAACCGCTACACAGCATCGACTGCTGTTGACGATCCGAATGCTGCAGTTAAGTTTATCTATGCTGTAGTTATGAGAAAGACTCCGGTGGCAGCTGCAGGCGGCGCTGATGTTACAGATACAGGTGTTGCTACACCGGATCTTACCAAGGTAACATATAATTATGAGGCTCCGCGCTATGCCAATGCGGTAGAGGCTGAGTATTATCTCCTCAACACAGAGGTTGAGAATGCTATCGTTGGCGATGAGTATGCTCTCAGAGATGATTATAATGATTACCAGACATATCTCAATAATAGAATAAACAGGATCAATGATCTTAAGAATGCCGGCAAGACAGAGAATGTGTTCACAGAGACATATGCTGCAAAGTGGGCAAAGATCCTCGACGAGCAAGAGGCAATGTCAGGTGTAGTCTATGACATCTGGAACCTCATTACATCAGCTGGTATAACTGATGACAGCTTCTCCTTCACAAAGAATGACAGCACAAAGACAGCAAGAGAGAATGTCGAGAAGACTCTGATGAAGTATAACAAGCTTTCAAAGCTCGGCAAGTCATATGTTGCAGAAAACAACTATGATGAGCTTGAAAAGGCTTATAATAAGCTCAAGAGCTTCTATGAAGGTGTTATAGCTGAGTATCTTGACAATGTAGCGGCTGTTTATGATACAGCTAACGGCAATGTGCTTATGACAAAGGATAATTATCTTGGCGAGAATGGCACAGGCTGGAATCTTAAAGCACTCAGCGATCTTGTAGATTATCCTGATTATAATGCGGGTTCGCAGTATAACTATGACAAGGGTCTTTCCAAGAATATAGCTGAAGCGATCGATCCTGAAAAGGGCGGCGTTGATGTAGTCGGTATCGTTAACGACCTTAACAATGTTAAGGATACATTCATTCCGGCAACAAGAGACAAGTTTGATCAGCTCTATGAAGCGTTCATTTCCGAGTATGAGAATGCAAAGGATAAGACAGATAACAGCGCTGAAGGATACGAGGCGCAGAGAAAGGTTATCGATAAGCAGACAGAACTCAGCAAGCTTGTAAGCGACATAAACAACAGCCCGTATAAAGATGAGATAAAGGCTGCTATCGGCACTGACGGAAGATACTCCTGGAAGAACAAGGTGGATAACTTCACAGATTTTGAGAACGTATCCGCATTTGTTGAGAAGGCAAAGAAATTCGTTGAAGCTACAAATGCAGCTAAAGAAACTATTGCAAAGGACAATGTTCAGGGTATAAGCAGAAATTCTTATAAGAATATCGAGGCTGATTACTGGACAGCTGCTGACGCAAGAGAAGCATATCAGCTTCAGTATAATGTTATGGGTAATCCGGATTACTCAGACAAGGTTCTTAAGGACTTCGGCCTTTATGACGCTGTAAAGGATGCTGAGCAGGAGCTTGACTATTCATATAAGTATATGGAAAGAGCTGCTGAGATCATCACAGCTGATGTAAGAGCTGCACTTGATGATATAGCAAGCGGTACAAAGGCAGACGGCATTGCGGGAAGAATTGATGTAATTGCTACAAATAACAGCTCTATATCAAAGTATTTCTCAAAGGCTAAGTATGTAATAGGACTTTACGATGACCTTGTAAAGGCTAATCCTTCAATAGTAAGATTCCTCAGCACAGGCGATTACTCAAACGATGTGATCCCGTACGAGGAAGATGGCAATGCTGTAAATGATTACTATCCGTATGCTCAGGGTTCTGATGCTAACGGCGGATATCTCCATGACGGTGTTCCTGTAAACTACACTGCTATCCGTAATGCTGCAAAGGCTCTCATGGATTCATACTACAATGAGGCTAAATCAAAGCTTGAGCAGGTATATGCGGCTAACAAGGATACACTTGAGGATTACATAGCAACTTTCTCATTCAGAGATCTTGCATTTGATAACTTCAACTCAAAGTATAACGACATGGCTGCTGTAGATAAGGAGCTTGAGAGATTCAACAATATCTATAAGTACTATGCAAGCGACCTTGATTTCACAGCGAATGCAAAGGAAACAAATAAGGTTGATGATAAGGACAAGGAAGAAGACATCACTACAGAGGTTCTTCGCAAGGATCAGGTAACTGTAGGTCTGAAGAGCAGTTCCGCAAAGCATACTGACTACAATGCGTTCCATAATAGATTAGCTAAGTACAAGTCTTTCAGAGATACTATCACAAACACAAACGGAACAGGTCTGCATGATGTGGATCTTAAGCTCAGAGATGCGATCCAGAATCTTATAAATAAGGTTGCACCGGACCATACTCTTTCAGAGTTTGCGATCGGTCAGGATGGCACACGCGAGCTTGTTGAACAGGTAGAGGATTATATAATCAATACTCTTCCGGATCCGACAAAGGATGTTGAGGATCTTCTCAGCAAGGTAGACACAGCAATAGAAAATCATGAAAAGGCTGTAGTTGCATACAACAATGCGTATGTTTCAATAGGCGGCCATGCAGTAACTGATTATACAACAGGTAATAATCTTGGTGATGATGAGAATGCAACACAGAAGACTCATCCGGATTACTACTTCGATGTAGATCCGATGAAGTACACAGCTGATGCTGCATACTACTTCTCAAAGAGAGATGTTGATGCATGGGATCTCAGACTCAGACCGGCAATCGAGACAGGTCTTGATGCAAGAGCGGGATATGATGCTGCAAGCATAGCTGACAGCATGAAGATGATCCCCGACGGAACGATCACAGCAGAGAATTTCCATGATTGGGATGATACTATCATTCCGGCACACGAGCTTTATGAGCGTGCTAGAAAGGCAACACAGGATAAGATCCAGAAGGATTATGCTGATGCATACAACCACTACTTAGATAAGTGGAATGAGTATGTTGCAGTTAATGATGAGGTAGCGGCTGAGATCGCTAAGAAGGAAGTTGCGGCAGAGGCAAAGGCAAATGAGATAATCAATGCTATCAATGCTCTTTATGCAAAGGTGATCGATCCTGCAACAGTTTACACAACGACTGATCAGGTAGATACTGACAGTGCTGAGGCAGACAGGATCCAGAAGGAGATAGAGGACGCTATAGCAGATGCTGACGGCAATTACACCTATCTCAACCGTAACTACTTCAAGTCACCGAAGTCGTATAATGGTTTTGTTGTAGAGGATCACGAGCCGAAGATGTGGACTATTGAGTCTATCCTCGATGATTGGTATAAGTGCTTACCGATAATCGACAGAGCTAACTATGATAACGAGAATCTTAACATCGTTGACAATCTTGACGAGACAAATGTTAAGGTTGGCTACAAGGTAGTTGTAGGCGATGAGGATGCTCATGATGAGTTTGACGATCTTTGGGGCGAGTTCAACACAGTAAGAACTCAGGGCGGCACAATATTCTCAGGTACACCTATCAATATGATGGATGATGCTGTTAATACTGCGTTTGATAAGTATGTTGAGTATAGAGATGCAGTAGAGCATTTTGGTACACCTGCGTATAATGTACCGAAGAACATCAACTACTACAATGTATCGCTGTATAAGCCGGAGATAGATAGACTCTATAACTACTACAGAAATGACTATGACAGATACTCAGATACGCTCAATGAGAATGAACAGCCTGTATCGTCAGAGATGTGGGAGGCTATCCACAGAGTTATCGAGACATTCTTCATGGATGAGGTAGAGAAGATCAACGGCCTCTATGATATCCTTGATGTTGTAAGACCTGTAGACGGTAAGACTGACTATGATGCAGCTATGGAATTCAACGATGAGCTTCAGGCTTATCTTGATAATACATCACAGCTCTCAGCACAGGAATTCTATGATAAGTATTTAGAGCTTCTCAAGAATCATCCGAAGTCGCTCTCACTTGTTGATCCGGTTCGTAAGGCTGCATATGATGCAATAGTTGGCGGACTTGATGCTGCTAACCTTATCCAGTTCACAAATGCAGTTAAGGCGTTTGACTACGGTTCATATGCAAATCCTTGGGGTGATGATAACCTTGTAATGGCAGGTCAGACTCCGGATGAGGTTGCATCAGAGGGTAACTATCAGGCTCAGTATGATGCTGCAATGGCATTATATGATGCGCTTTCATCCAACGCAAAGGATGCAGTTGCAGATCCTTCCAAGGATTATGAGAAGGAAGCAGCTATAGCTTATGATCTTCTTGTTAACAAGATCCCTGTATGGCACAAAGATTTCGTTGCAGGCTACAAGGATGCAGCGATCGCAAGTGCGTATGCAGGTATCGCAAACAACTGGAAGGATAATATAACCGAGGCAACATATAAGGATGCTCTTGCGGCATATGAGGATGCGGTAGACGCAAAGGCTACTCTTGATAAGTATCCGAAGCACAACATCTTTGAGTCCGAGAAGATAACATTCCTTACAGATGTTGTTCTCAGCAACGGTGTAACATATCCTGCAGGCACAGAGTATGTGATCAATCCGAACTTTGATCTTGCTGATGCAGTAATACTTGCTGCATATGCAGACGCATGGACATCAGAGATCAATGACGGTGTAACTGCTACGATCAAGTCAGCTGTTGCAGAGCAGCTCGATAAGACAAATGCTGTTATGAAGGTCGAGGATCTCATAAACGAGATTGGTACTGTTACAATTGAAAAGGGCGATATTATCGCTGCTGCAAGAATGGCATATGAGGCTATGTCACCTGCATATCAGGGTGCTGTAAAGAACTATCAGGTTCTTGTAGATGCTGAGAAGGCTTACAGCGCACTTGATGATGTTGTTAACGCTAAGAAGTATGCCGGAACAGCAATTAATGCTATCGATGCTATCGGTACAGTAACAAGACAGTCCGGCGATGCTATCAAGTCAGCAAGAGCTAAGTATGATGCGCTTTCAGATCTTTCAAAGTCATTTGTAAGCAATTATAACACACTTACAAAGGCTGAAGAGGATTATGCAAGACTCGAAAAGGCTTCGGGCGATGTAACAGGTGACGGACAGATAGGTCTTGGAGACGTTAACATGGTTCTTCAGGCTATCCTCGGCACAGTTAATCTTACAGACGCGCAGAAGGTTGCAGCTGATGTAAATCAGGACGGTAAGATAAACGTTCTTGACCTTGTAGAAATGATCAGTCTCTGGTAAATTAATACAGACAAAGAATAAGAACGTAATAATTTAACGTGAATGCATATAAGCTGTGGGTAATTTATTCACAGCTTATATGTCTAATTAAGAGAATTTTAGCATTTCAGGAAAGGAACGTGAAAATGAAAAAATCGATTTTATCTATCGTTGTGACGCTCTCAATGCTGTTCAGCTTTATGCCGGCGGTATTTGCAGCATCAAATGAAGCTGCGGCATACAGCGTTAAGCCGGATGTGACTGCGGTCGAACAGGGTGATATCGTTACATTCACTGTCAGTGTTGACAATGCTGAGCTTGTTTCGTCGATCGGCGCAAAGCTCACATATGATCCGACAAAGCTTGTATATATCTCAAGCGAAAGAGGATCCATCTATAATTATGATTACACTTCGCCGAGCGGAAAAGCGCTTAATCACGATTCCGCAAAGCATGCCATTAAGGCTTTGGTAGGTTTTAAGGCAGACGAGTATCACGATATAACCGATACAGTTCTGTTCAAGGCAACATTTATGGTTGCAGGTACTGCTGAGCCGGGAACCTACAGCGATTATATAACTGTTGATGAGTTTTCTGTATTCAGAGGATCAACACAGTATTCACTTACAGGCTCCGTCGACGAGCTTACGATCAGCGAGGGAGATCTTGCATATCCGATGATCGTAAATGCAAGCAGCAGCACTGTTTCAATGGGCAGTGATATCACATATACGCTCAGCTTTGCATCACCCGTAACTCTCGATAGCTTCCAGCTTTTGATCGATTACGATAAGGATATGCTTCAGTACAAGACAGGTACAGTTATCGATGGAACAACGACAGATGTTTCCGAAAACGGTATCGTCTGGGCATCCAATCAGGCAAAGGAACTTAACGGAACTGTTGCAACGCTTACCTTTACAGCGTTAAAGAACGGAATTGCATCCGTTTCTGCAACAGATGATTCAGAAGCAGTAAAGGCTGTATTTCCTTCAGTAGCGATAATAAGTGACGCTAAGATAAAGGTAACTGCAGATAAGAGCACTGTTTCAGCTAATGACACTGTGACATATACGGCTGTTCTTGAAAATGACATTGCTGTAAAGGGACTTCAGCTTGATCTTGATTTCTCAGATCTGCATATAAAGGACTGCAAGGCAGAGCTTGGCGCTTCGCTTGCAAATATTGAGGCAGTTGCGAATGATACGGCATTTAATAATAATGTAGCTACTGTTGCGTTTGCTAACTCGGATATCGTTACTATCCCTGCTGGTGAGCTTGCAAGATTCACATTCACGCTTGATGCTGATCTTTCAAATTCATACACTCCTGCTGTTACAGACAGCAGCGTAACATACGGTGATTCTGATTTCACAGCTGATGTTGATGTCGAGGCTATCGCACCGACTCCTGTAACGTCGCTTATGAATGCAGTCCCGAATGCTTCAACAGCGCAGTCCGGCGATATCATTACATATACGGTATCTCTGGAAAAGGCAATCAATCCTAAGGGATTTGAAACACACATGCATATTGATCCGGCATATGTTGACGGAGATATAACTGTCAAGGCAGTTTCAAATAACATAGATGTAAACTTTAACAAGTCTACAGGCGATGTTACGGCTGTTGCATTCAATTACGGTGAGAATGTAGCGCTTTCCGGAGATCTGTATACAGTAACATTCAAAGTTAAGACTGATAAGAATACTTCGATCGCGCCTTCGTTTACAGATATTGTTGTTACAGGCGCTTCAGTAAGCGCATCTGTCGTTCCCGTAAGTATATTTGCGGAAGGCAGCGCAACGATCAATGTCAGCTCGTCAACCGAGTATGCATTGCCGGGCAGCAAGGTAATATATACCTTTGATCTTAAGGACGCTAAGGCGCTTAAGATATTGAATATTGACATGAGCTATGATCCTGCAATATACAGCAGTGCTGAAGTAAAGACAGCTGACAGTGCTCCGCTTACAGCTACGGTCGATAGTACATCAGGAAAAATAAATGTTATATTTATGGGCGCAAACGCGCTTTCGGGTGATGTGTCAGGTCTTGTAACAGTTGAGTTCAAGGTTGCTGACGCTCCTGCACCGGGCAAGGATAATGTTCAGATCGATGTTAAGTCTGATGAATATACCAAGCTTACGGTCAACAATAATGCAAAGACAAGCATCGTTTCCAGCTATGGTCACATTGCTGTGAACACAAGTCACTCGTATCTTTACAACACACCTGCCGCAGAGATCCTTACGGTCACTGTAACGGCAGAGGATATAACAGATCTTGAGAATCTCAGCTTTGAGCTTGCATATGACAAGAATATGTTCACAAAGATCGCAGGTCCCACTGTGAATAAGGGTGCAGAGGCAAATGTGATTGAAGAGGGCAGGATAAAGTATGTGTATACCGGTGATGCGATCCCCGCTTCAGCCGGCGCGTTAATGACGATCAAGCTTTATCCGCTTGAGTCAGCTGCAGGCGAGACTGTGATCAAGCTTAACGATGTTGCAACAACAGCGGCTGCTGACACTGTCAAGGCTGAAAAAACTGTTTATGTATATTCACCTGCTGAGACAGAACAGATCATAAAGGTAAGAGATGCTATCAGAGCGATCGGCGATATTACGGCTGAAAACTATGCCGCTAAGACTCCGGTTGTTGCAACAGCACGCGCTATGTACGATATGCTTACACCTGCTCAGAAGATGAAGCTTACTGATGACGAGGCTGTTCTGAAAAATGCAGAGGCAGCTGTTAAGATGTACACAGACGCAGCAGACGCAGCAGCTAAGGTAGATGCTCTTATAGATGATATCGGTACTGTAGGAGTATATTCAGAGGAAAAGATCAAGGCAGCAAGAGACGCATATGAGGCGCTCAATGACACTGCAAAGGGATTTGTTAAGGATCTCAAGGTACTTGAGGCTGCAGAGGCTGCTTATCAGCAGCTGATGGCTGATGTAAAGGCTGCTGCTGATACCGATGCTCTTATCGATGCTATAGGTGAAGTAACAGTAGCATCAGGCGATGCGATCAAGGCAGCAAGAGACTCATATGATGCTCTTAACAATCAGGCAAAGGCATTTGTAAAAGGCCTGGATAAGCTTACAGCAGCTGAGGCAGCATATGCAAATATAGCTGCGGACAAGGCTGCAGCGGCAAAGGTCGATGAGGCTATTGACGCGATCGGTGAAGTAACTGCAGATAATTTTGCAGAAAAGGCTGACGCGATCAAGGCAGCTGAGGATGCTTACGCAGCTCTTACAGATGCTCAGAAGGCTTATGTAACAAAGAAGGATGCACTTGATGCTGCAAGAAAGGCATATGATGGCTTTAAGGCGGCATACGAGGCAATGCCGAGCTTCAAGGTAGAGCTTGCTAAGACCGGTGAAGGTTATACTGCAACGGTCGTAAACCGCAAAGCTTCCGAGGCTGATCCTGTAGTCATAGTAGCAGTATACGATAATACAGGTGCGCTTGTGAAGACAGAATTTGCAAAGGCATCGGCAGGTGAAGTCAAGGTTGAGGCAGCTTCAAACACAAAAGCAAATGTATTTGTATGGGATTCAGTTGAGTCCATGAAGCCGTTTGCTGATGTTGAGATAGCTAAATAAATCGGCTAATAGGGAGATATTTAAATGAAAAAAACCATATCATGGGTCAGTGCGGCAGTCTTAGGACTGTCGTTACTGATACCACAGCAAAATCTAAAGGCATGGGGTCCTATCGGCGTCGAGCCCGATAATACTGATCTGACCGGCGGCGGAACATCAACCATAACCTTTACGCTTAGTCCCGATGCCGGCTTTAACGGTGTCGATATCAGGGTAGAATATCCTGAGGCTAAGCTCAGCGTAGTTGAGATGACAACGAACGATATATACGAGAACGCGTATATTAATGATCTGAAGAATGAACCGGGCAAGGCGGGAATGGTATTTTTGTATAAGAACAACTTCAATGAAGGCGGAGATGTTTTAAAGATCACTTTCTCAGCTAAAAGCGGCGCAATGGGCGCGGCGCTTGTAACGGTATCCGGTTCATGCACAAGAGCCGACACAACATCTGAGGAATTCGG
>Ga0255060_10000335_pt1 | contig 10865 bp, 11 predicted proteins | sample 172RNAGHGlowgp2_FD_183094 | JGI IMG/M metagenome (GOLD analysis project Ga0255060, IMG submission 183094) | Metatranscriptome of sheep rumen microbial communities from Palmerston North, Manawatu-Wanganui, New Zealand - 1728 RNA GHGlow gp2... | ecosystem: Host-associated > Mammals > Digestive... | reverse complement strand
TTTTTACTGGAGATTGTTCATCTGGTATATTAATCAGTTTGCAGGACCAGTATTTGCTATTCCGTATTTTCTAAATATTGAAGATCAGATTATTGCTATGAGTTATAAAGTCAATCTTCATGAGATGACTTATGATCAAGTAATAGAAGGTCTATATAATTTAGAAAAGAATGACAATTTTGTTGGATTTCAAATCCCAGAAGAATGACAGTCTATACTTATCTTCATAAACCTTCACCATTTACTATGTATTCTCCATCAATAGAATATCAAGATAATGGTAGAATCAGCTATGAGACTGCCATGCAGTTATCTGATTTCAGTAATGGATCAATTGAAACTTGTTTTGATGATATGAGTGAGTGTAAGTCATTTCACACACAGTGTCAAAATAAGGACTCTGAATTATTCAATGTACCCTTGGAAGATAGCTCTCATGGAGGTGCATGGTTTATAGTAAAATTCAATTCATCTCAAGAGTTTGAAAGAATTCGTGACATTATTTGTGAGGTGATTGATGAGAATAACTATGAAATAGAACAATATTAATAAACTCTGGATCTGAACCCTGTTCAGGCGGTTGGGCAGGGTTCAGAACCTTAATAGTGGAAACCAGAATGTTTGTCTGTTTTTCATTTAACGTTTAAATGTTAGTTTATGAACCAATTAGACCTCAAAGCATTAAAAGCTAAACTCGATCAAGGAGAGTCTCAGCTTTATGATGGAGGATATCTAGAACCTGACATTAAAGTCATTTATGATTTTTATTGTCAGGAAAAAGATAAACCTCCTAAGATTACAGAGTATTTTCAAACCTTCTCTGAATTTAGATTCCTTGACTTTTTAAGTGCTTATATTCAGGATACTATTGGAATTGTACCTCGATTCCAATACGATAAAGATGAATGGTTAGAAATATCTGTAGCATAAAATGGCTGAAGAAATTATTGAACAAGAACAAGCTGAACACCAAGAAGTACAAGAGCAGTCTACACCAACTTCAATCGATAGGTTGAATGAGATTTATGTTCAGATAGCCGAATCAGATGATATTGCATATAAAACTGCTTCATTCTTGACTCACAGTAACTATTATTCGTATGCCCTCAGACAGTCGAATATAATTAATGGACGTCAAGGTCGTACTAGACTTACTGTTACCGCTGACACAAGTCGACTTATGGGATACTCACTTGAAACTGATGTTAATGACATCCTTGATAAACAGTTAACTGAACTACTGGTTGGAATTCTTAACGTCTATCTTTCTGATAAACAGGAGTTACCTGGAGAAAATAAAGGTAGAGAAAGAGCTAAAGTCATGGGTAGAGTTAAAGCTCTCATGATAATGTTAACTAGTACTAACCAATATGGTATTATTCCATTACTTAATATACCACCTTGGATATTAAGTAGAGTTGGTGACCTCTTTGATGTGATTCAAAGGATGCAAGAAAGTGCACTAGATAATTTTATTAAGTGGCTTCTTGAACATGAGAATCCAGAAATGGCAGAGATTATAAAGGCTACAGGAAATAGTTTCTGGGGCAGTGAAGGAATCAAAGCTAATGTAATTTATGAAAGATATTTTGGTGAATTGGATAAGAATGGACAGATTAAGCATCCAGAGGAAACTTATCAAGCTTATTTACAATTCCGTGCAGAATATCGTAAATCTACTAAAAATATACTTCCTTCAAAACTTTATGATATCTTTGACATAACTCCTGACGCATACAATAATATGCGTGAGAACGTTTATAATGAGATTAGAGAACTCTTCCCTGAAGATGAGAATGCTCAGGTAATTAAACGACTAATTTACGAACAGTAGAATATGGCAGAAACACAAGGCAATCCCCGGATACAATTGCTGACGGACGATGCGATTAGTAATTACTCCGAGAATAATGTGCTCACTGATTATCGTGACATTAATTTGAGAATCCTTACAAGGATCGAGCCCTATCCAAAAGGCATATACGATCAGGACATATTTGGGAGCGTCTTCTACGATAGGTGTAACTGTGGAAACATTCGTACACCTGGAGTTAGATGCCCAAGATGTGGATCTACTGTATTGGATGAGGTTAGTTCCTTTAGACGATTTGCTAGGATCGAACTTCCAATATTATACACGACTAAATTCAAGATTGATAAAGTTATTGAATTTATTCGTAATAACTTTAATATCCAGACTAACTTTGAATCTGATAAGTTCATCGGATTAGGTTGGACTGATATGAAATGCCTCGATGTATGTCAGTGGGAACTGAAGGATAAAGAAAATTATACCCTTCTATTAACTGACCAGATCACGGATTATACTAAATGTTCATATGAAGGATTATTGAAAATTCTTCAAGTGAATTATCCTGAACTGGTAAAGGAGTACAGAGCTTATGTAAACCAGTATATATTGGTAATTCCAATGGCTCTACGTGCGCCTACAATTAAGATGGAGGGTAACAATCGTGTACTTGAAAACCACTATACCTCAGTAATCTATCAGAATATACTGTATTGCCTCGATTATTATAATTCGATATTTCCGACAATGAAAGATGAGATCGGAAAGTCATTTATAAGAGGTTCATTCAGAAGATTAGTTTCCAGCAGTCTCGATACGTTATCTAAGTTACTTGCATCTTCTAAGCAAAATCTTGCTAGGAATATGCAGTCTAATCGAATGAATAATTCTGGACGTTGTACTGTTGTTCCTGATCCTACATTAAAAGCTGATGAAGTTGAAGTTCCAATTCATCTCATGTATGAAGCTTGTAGATCAGAGTTTATTCAGTATATTCAAGATAAGAAAGGAGTAGGACCAAAAGAAGCAGAACGTATTTATAAAATGGATTCGGATCTCGATGAGATTCAAAATCTATTTAAAGATTACATAGAAGGTGAACCTGGAAAACCTGAAACTGCTAAATATGTGATCATCAATAGAGCTCCCTCACTTTATGAATTCGCAATGTTTTCTTGTAAAGTGAAATTGACTCATGATTACGTAATGAAGATTCCTCAGGTATTATGTACTCCTACTAATGGTGATTTTGACGGTGATAGTTTCTCATTTTATGCTGTTCCAAAGGATAAGAATAAAATGATTAATGATGCTTTAAGTGCAAGAAATAGAGTCTTGTATAAAAAGAATCAGAAACCACTATTCACCCCTACTCATGAAATTATGTCCGGACTTGTTAAAGCTTCTAGAGTTATTATTCCTAGTAATTTAGAAAGCTTTGATTCAGTTGAGGAAATTAAACAATATAAAAAGGAACATCCAGAATTCAAATATCAAACTCTTTGTACTCTTAAAGGAGAACAGACTACATTAGGTAGAGAAATCCTATCAGATCTTTTTGATACGAACATAACTAAATTTGTTGGAGGATTTGATAAATCTATTACCGGCGAAAACTGTGGACTCCTATATGAGCAATTGAGAGATAAAGAAGATAGACTAGATCGTATTCGTGACGTTCAAGAGTTTGCACTTTTAATTGCAACCACTAGCGGATCAACTGCAATCAGAATTTCCGATTTATACTTGGATATTGATAAGTCTTATCTAGATAAAATTAAATCTGTTGAAAAAGATGATAAATTATCTGATCAGGCTAAAGAGTTTAAGATAAGAGAAATCTATGCGGAGTTCCAGAAAGAACAGTTAAAGAAGATTCCAAGTGATGTGGTAAATAGTATCGAAGATACATTCCATTCTAAGGTTAGTGAATTGGCTGAAATGTCCGTACAGCAATTAAATACTGGTCCGGATCATGATTTCCATATTACTGAGACTACCTTAGCATCTGGAATGAATTCTCAGGATTATTTAACTCATACGATCGAAAATAGAGCACTTCAAGATATCAAAGCCTTATCAGTTCCTCAAGGTGGATACGTTACAAGACAGTTTACATATCTTGCATCTGAATATTATTTCCATGAAGGTTCTGATGAAAAAAATACTGGAATCGATATAAGAGCTTGTGATGCTCAAGGAAGAATGAAATTGGATGGTACTCGAGTCCCTTGGAATGAAAAGAGTACTGATATAATCAAGGTCAGAAGTTTGGTATCTTCTACATTACCTGAAGGTGTCGTAACTGGAGACCTGATTACCGATAAATTCCATTATAAGGTTGGAGATAAGATTGGAATGTCAATGATTTCATCACTGACAGAACAATTAACTCAGGCAGGTCTTAAGTTAAAGCATGGAGGTAAATTATTTACCATTGATGAAAAACATGACCCACCTTTGATCGCTCCAGAAGATGGACAAATGGAAATGGAAGATTATAGAATGATCTTTCATGGAAAATCTGGTAAAGACTATATTTGGCCAAAAAGTTCAATGTTTGTCTTAGATTATAAAAATGATTCCAATATTTATAAGAAAGGAGATAAACTTGGACAGAATTATCATCCAGTAACATCTGCATATCAACTTGACTGCCTGATTAAACTTTGTCAAGCAAGAACTACAAACTCAAAGAAGAAATTCGCTACAAATAAAAAGGTAATTTCCACCTGTTATGCACTAGAGGATGGAGTTATCAGTTATAAGATAAATGGAGATGACATAAGGGTATTTATTGATGAAGATGAATACAATTATAATCCGGATTCCATGTATATCTATCCTGATGGCTCTAAAGTAAAGAAATTCGATAGAATATGTACTGGTACTCTTGATATGAAATCAATGTCCTGGAAAGAGAATAATTATCTTGACTTATTCTACTTCTTCCGCAAGCAGTTCCTTGAATATCTAGATGTATCACAAGAGCTCATCGAATTCCTTTATGTACTATTAGTTAAAGATAGAGGTGAAGGTAATCTTGAAATGAGATCTGTTCTTCAGAATATTCATGGTTCTGATAGCTTCTTTAAATCTCTTGCATTTGGTGATGCTAGAAAGTCCTTCAAAAAGATTGGCTATGAAGGAATGGAGTTCGTTGCCGATCCGATCACAAGTATCATGTTAAGCATGATTATGAATAACGAAATCAAGTAACTATGGAAAGGTTTACTTTAAAATCATGGAGCGTTGGATTTGAAGTCCCATTCTTTAATGAAGATACTCAGAAGGGAATGGATGAACTGCCTGCCATGTTGGCTAAACAGTATAAGTCTTGGTCAGATACGCTTCATTCTGAGATGAAGTTCTTTCAACTTCCAACTCAAAATATGTTAATCCTATTTACCATAGTAATTCGTGTAGACGTTGACTTAATCAATTCAGATACTTTCAAATCTGAGTGGATTGAAGTCACAGAAGGATTAACTACTGTCATAAGTAATTTCTTAAAGAGGAATAAACTAGAGTATCGGATTTTAAAAGAGTCTGAATAATGAATATTGATTATAACAATAATATATGTAAGAAAATTGTTGACTATATCAAATTCTTTATTCAGAGAGTAGAATATTCTTCTGATGAGAATGTAAGTATCAACATACAAAAATATGTGGTCATCGATACTAATAACTTTGATATTAATTATTTACAAACTCATGGATTAACTGGAACGTTTACTGTGAAGGTTTATTTTGAGGTTATAAATAATGGTGTCAAAACCGAGTTTGATGAAGACATCGAGATCCCTAAGATGATAAATAATGTATTTGTCATTGAAGGTGCACTTCGAGTCCCAACTAACACTCTTGATAACGATGACAGTGTTACAGTATACGATGCAAATATCAGATTAAATGATGTAGTGAATGTAACCTATATAGAAGATGAACATCAACCTGGAGGTTACTTACTCACTATATATATTTATGAAGATGAAGAACCGATCGTAGTCGATGGATCTGAAGAAAACTTTGAAAAATACAAAGCATATCTAAAGCTCAAAGACTCTGAAAGTGATAAACTTAAGGTAAAACTTGATACGGATAATATCGGAGAGTACCTTACAAGAGAAAATGTTCTTAGTTTGATTGAACTCGGTCCAGATAAGTCTCACGATAATATGATTGATAAAAAGATTTTTAGTGCAGAATCTAATCTTATGAAATATCTCTGGTCTAGGGATATACGTAAGAGAATTATGCAGTCAATGAAATCTAAATTTTATCAATATAATCATATTTATTTAAGAGATATTCAATCTGCAATTAATAGATACTTCATTGTAGCTTCAGAGAAAAACATCGATATTCCATCTACAGTAAATCCATTGATATTTGATGCCATGAAATTTAAGGTAATTATCCCTGAAAATGTGGCATTTAATCATACTATGACTGACATAGTTGACGTGGTAAATACTCCTATCAACCAGTCAGTTAATAGAATCAATGAATTGAATGTATGTACTGAAATTAAAGATGATGTAATTTATATTAAGTGTTATACCTATCCCGAACAGGTGCCCGTTACAATTCCTTATACTCATTATTGTACAAAGAAAGTATTAATAAATGATTATTGGGATTATGATAAGAAACAGTTCAAAGATGGTGTAAAAAATCTTAATTATAGGTTACGTTTAAAAACTCGAGAAGGAACAACTGCAGATAAGTTCGATTATATTGAACCTAAAGCTGACGATAAGCTATCCATTACAACTCGACGTATTCCACTCGGAAATATGTCGGATTCAGTTCGTATTGGTATGGCTAATTCAATGCAGAAGCAAGCAGTTGAGTTACAATCATCTGAACCTCCACTAGTTGATTCAGGTCATGATGAAGAAGACTTTAATATATCTACACTAATTACTAAGTATGATGGTGATGGTGCAGAAGTAGTAGATGTTAAGGATAATAAGATCTTTATAAAAGATAAGAAAACTGGTACAGTTGACTTTTATGAAGTTCCAAGTCCTACTCCAGCAGCTGCTGATTCGATAATTAGTTTTGACTCCGCAGTAAAGAAAGGTGATGTCTTAAGTAAAGATAAGCCAATCATAATGCCACACATTCTACGAAGAAAGTCTTTTGAACTCGGTACAAATGTTAATGCAGTCTATATGAGTTATCTTGGATATACTCATGAAGATGGTATTGTCATTTCTGAATCTTTGGCAGATCGAATGATTCACTATTCGATTATTGATGTGTATAAGGAAATCTTTCCAGATGACATTATCAAATATATTCGAAAGATTGGTTCAAAGGTTACCTCTAAAGATGTACTGGTTAACGATCAAACTCGTTTGAGAGTAAGTCAAGCTCTTAGGGATACTTATATGGGTCAAGGTGGATTATTGAGTGGTATGGGTATTAGTTATAACCAAAGTAATCTTATTGTTCCAAATAATATAGATGAAGGTTATATTCTTGATACTCGTATAGTTATTCATCCAGATCGTCAATTGACTAGTGAAGTTTCAAATGAAACTATAAAAGCTTATGAACGTGAAGGTAAATCTGATGACTACTTATTTATTCCAGAAAAATACAGGAATCTTCATGCTAATGATGTAGAAATGAGAGATCAGATCTCTGGTTATATCTCAATGAAAATCTTACGTGTAGATAGATGTAAAACTGGTGATAAGGCTACCAATAGGTATGGTTCTAAAGGTATCATATCACTTGTAATGCCAGATAAGTGTATGCCTCAGATTGAAAAACCTGATGGTACGAGAGTTCCAGTTGAAATTGTACTTAATCCATCTTCAGTTCTTCACCGAAAGAATCTCAGTCAGCTTTATGAATGTGCACTTTCAAAGATTATTAAGAAAACCTATAGTCAAGTATCAAATCTTGTGACTGATGGTAGGATTTCTGATGCAAAGAAGATTCTCAGTAAATATAATGTGATCTATGGAGGAAAATTTGATAAGATGTCAGATCAAGAATTCATAGATAATCATAATAAACTTGGAATTTTTGCATATAAGATGGAAGTTGGATTTTTCTCAAAAGTCAGCTATGATACTATCCTTACTTGGATGAAAGATCTTGGACTTGAAGAGACTGAAAGAATCTTCCTTCCTGATATATGTATATTCGAACGTGCAAAAGAAGGTCGTAAAGTATGCTTATTATCAGAATATGAAGCTCAACCTGGTGATACTCAAGTTAGAAAATTTGAGTTAGGTTATACTGATCAGCCTTGTGTGACTGGATCCGAGTATTATCTTAAACTCTGGAAACGAGCAGATTATGATGGTAAAGTAACTAGTGAAGTTCTTGATTCTGAGGAACCTGTATTAGGTAGGGGTAAATATCGTTACACTGGTCAAAAGATCGGTGAGATGGAACAGTGGATTTTAATGGAGACTGGTATCGAGAAGTTTGTACAGGATCAATCTGATACGATGAAAACTTCTCAGTACTTATTCTTAAATGAACTGCTGTTATCTGGATATTACATCCAAGATCCTGGAGGTAATCCTTTACTATCAAATTCTCGTTCACGAGCTCAACAACTAGAAGCTTTAGGTCAATAACATTAAGGGAGGAGGTTAGATCTTCCTCCCTTTAACTTTTGATATTATGGGAAAATTTATTACACAAGAACAGTGGGGTGAATTAAGTTATCTAGATAAGATAATGCCTAGATTTTATCTAGATATACAAGAATCTAACTTACTATTGACTGAATATATGTATAATGATCACATCAATAGTTTAGAAGAATCTAATAAAGAACCTCTCAGTTATCATGAATTCTGGTATTATGTAAAAACCTGCCATGAACATGCAGATTCTGCACATTCTATAATGATCTGTTTACAAGATGAGTTTATTAGTAGAGATATAGCTTTTGATAATAATACTGGAGAGTTCTTTAGATCAATGAGTATTATTGAGAGAAGTACTTCTCCTAAAAAAGTATTGAGAGACTATCTACTTCAAAAATTAAGTTTTCTACTTAAAGATCCAATTGATGATTTCGACCAGAAATTAATTGATCCAACCGGTAAAATTGAGAAAATTATTCACAAATATTTTGATTAAATCATGGAGAAATATTTAGAAAAAATTCATGATCTTCTTGACTATCTACAGGAAATAACAGTATCATTAACTGTAGATCCTGAATTTCAGGAAATAAGGGATCAGTCAACTAATTTCGAACGTTATGTCCTGGCAAGAAATATAGCTGCAGAAATGTATCCAAAGTATGATCCTATGGATCCTACCGATTTTTCTGAAAAAGTTAAGAAGGATATGTTATGGTATCTTGATAATATTCCATTTAAACCTTCATATCAAATTGTAGAGTAATGTTTAAATATAGGTCAGTAAATTTTCATACTCCTACTTTATTTAAAACTTACCTAGCAAAAGATGAAGATTGCAAGATAAATTTAACTGCCAATAATGGATTGGAGATGAGTAACTTATTTAAGATTATAAATCTCCAGTCCTTATTGATGGTTGATGCTACACCAGTAATACAAGAAGCTAGGAAGTTACCAAAAGATAGGATAAATCAAGCTTTACTTGAAACTGTCAATCCTTTATATATAAATATAAAAGAAATCCACTATTATCCATTGAAATATATTGTAGAGATAGGGTATACAATTGATCAGAATTGGATTTTCTTTATTCAACATAATCTCAATGGAATGCGTATAGATAAGCCAGTTTTAGTGGAGGAACAGAAATGAGTAAAGAAGAAAAATTAATGATCTGTAAGATTCTTAGGAGAGAAACTTCTTGCGGAATGTATGAAGCTTCAAATGCTCTTGATAATCTAATAGATACTCTCAAAAATAGACCTCTTCCTATTATGGATAATCCAGTGAAATTAATAATATCATGGGATAGGTAATATCACTAAAATGAAGAAAGTAATAGGAATCATTGATCCAGGTTGGGTAGAGTATACTGATACCTCTGACCTACTCAAAGGACGTGGAGGTTCAGAAACCTGGACAGTCCAATTATCAGCTAAGCTACAAGAACGTGGATATCATGTAGTTGTATTTTGTAAGGTAAACAATTGGCATTTTAGTGCACTTGGAGTCGAGTGGGTTCCAATTAATCTAATGGAATCCAGGATGCAGTATCAGAAATTTGATCATATTATTATTTCAAGAAAAATAGGATCAAATCTCGATATTATTGATTCTACTGAGTGTTGTAATAGTGTTTGGATTCAAGCTCATGATGTCTGGATTAGTTCTGAAGAAAATAATGATCCAGTTGATATGGGTGAAATCTGGAAAGGATATCCATTTATTAAAGGAGTTATTTGTTTAACTGAATCACATCGGAAGTGGTTAGTTGAAAGAAATGACCTTGATCCGGACTTCATTAAAATGACTGGTAATGGTCTTGAATTTGATCCTTTTAATAAGGTTGATTATGATAGAATCAGGAGTTTTAATTTATTCTATAGTAGTCGTCCAGAAAGAGGATTAGAATACATGATAAAAGAGATCATGCCTAGGATTAGAAAAGTTCATCCTGAATCTAGATTAAGAGTCGCATCTTATGACAATATTCCAGTAAAAGGTGAATATGATTATGTAGATTATCTTGGTAGACTAACGAAGGAACAGTTATATAAAGAAATGTCTGATTGTAGAGTTTGGTTATATCCAGCTATATTTCCAGAAACTTTTTGTATTACTGCTCTTGAGAATATCATGTGTGGATGTATACCGATTGTACCTAGAAGAGATGGAATGGAGACTACTTTTGGTCCATTTAAAGGAATGATGACTCCTAATATTCCATTTGAGCATCCAGATAATTATAATTTAATGGTAGAGAAAGCTCTATATTATATGGATTTTTATGATACAAATCCAATACGTGATTTAAGGGAATGTCTTATGACTCATGTTGAATCAACTTACACTTGGGATAAAATAGTAGATAAATTCGAAGATATATGGACCTGTATATAAATGGAATAGAAGTATGTGAATATA
>Ga0255060_10000334_pt1 | contig 10870 bp, 1 predicted proteins | sample 172RNAGHGlowgp2_FD_183094 | JGI IMG/M metagenome (GOLD analysis project Ga0255060, IMG submission 183094) | Metatranscriptome of sheep rumen microbial communities from Palmerston North, Manawatu-Wanganui, New Zealand - 1728 RNA GHGlow gp2... | ecosystem: Host-associated > Mammals > Digestive... | reverse complement strand
TTTCATTGTTGTGTAAATTTAAAAAATTGTTTAATATGTGTTGCGGTAATGACTCTTGCGATTGTTGTAGGATGGATGCGGTTTTGACTGCACCCTGCAAGTGTACGGTGAATGGTCATATCCTGCATATTATCAAATGTTTATGCAATAAAAGTGAGATAAACAACGAAAGAATTGTATGAGTGGATTCTCTCGTTGTTTTTTTTGTTTTTGTAAAAATAAATAGTCAAAATATGAAGAAAGTTTACCTGTTATTGGTTTTAGTGTTAATGTCAATTTGCGCGTGGGCGCAGCATGTTGCGCCATGTGACTTCCATATCCGTACGGAGGTGACTACAGCGACGTGCTACAACAACGGTAAGGTGCTGGTGATTCCGGTGGACGGAGAGGGCAACGAACTGACTATCCTACCTGATAGTCTGTTTGACGAGAATAACCCCGGTCATGGCTTATCCGGCATCAAATACTGTTACAAGAACCTCTATTCTCCCACGGATACGGCGGAGCAGTGCCAGTATGACCCCTTGCTGGTGTTGGATACGGGTACCTATATCATCCATGCGGAGGTGCTCTGTTTCGACCCCACGCAGTCAGGCGACGACCGTTACTCCCTTTTGAGTGACACGGACACAGTGATCATCACTACTTCGTATGTGAAGCCGAAGGTAAGCGTGATTGAGCAGGATGCTTTGACGGCCACAGGCTATGGTACCGTGCCTACGCTGTGGTGTGAAAACACGGGTCGTGTGCAGTTGCGTATTTATGACGGGGCCTTCCCTTACATGATCCGTGTCTGCAACGCGGACACGGTGCCTATCGACACCATCTATTTTGACGGCAATCAATATACGGGAACCAATACGAACAGGTATGACTATAAGGAGTACTATTCAATAGACTCCCTTGCATCTGGAAAATATTTCTTCTTTGTGGAGGATGGGTGTGACTACCACCTGCCCCGTGTCTGGCAGGAAGTGAGGGAGGTGCAAGAGCCTAAAATCACTGCTGTCAGCTGGTATGCGTGGTCTGGCAGTTACGCTGACTCCAATGTCATCAGGGTTCAGATGACGGTGAACATGCCCAACGCTTACTACACCAATCCGGAGTATGTGCAGTACCGTTTCATCCATGAGGACATTAATGGGATTACCGACACCACCGATTGGCAGTATGTTCCAAACATGCAGAACCTTGTCACGGGTAACAATTATGTGACGGTGAGAGATACTCTCCACAATGCAGGGGGCTACTGTGACATTTACGGGAAGAAGGTCACGTTCCAGGCGCGAATGACCGCTTGCCGTGACACCATCAATTTGACTAAATGGCATCAGTGGGACAAACCAACGGAGTTCCAGACAGGAAGGGTATGGGTACCGGACTACACCTGGCCCTATGCGGCGGTGTATGATTCATGCGGTTACTATGGCGGTTATGACACGTCGTACGGACACTGGGAACCGGTTATCTGGTTTTATAATTATAATGAGTATCATTACCGGTCATCGGATGCGACTACCAGTACAACGGGTAATAAATACCAGGTGACGTATCCCATATATTGGGTCTATACTGATGCAGATGGTGACACGCTAAAGATTGACACAGTGCGGAATATTACCCAGCCGGGTAACGTAGGTGCTACAGATTCGTGGACCTCGTATTCATCCCCGCATTCTACGCATCCGGCGTCACGTCTGCGAGCGGAAGACATATATCCGAAATATGGTGACTTTTTGGATACCACGTTGGTGATTCCCATCACACGGACCATGTACAACGCGCAAGGATGCCCGATTTACACACGTACGGATAATATCACATTCAAAAAAGAATGGAAATACACGACTTCATCCCGATACAATCAATATTGGAGTGCCTCGACTAGTTATAGTAGTTATGACCATTGTTGTGAATACGAAAGAGCTGTTTATGTGTATGGTAATTACCTTAATAATATATATATGGACAGCACTATTGTGGAACTGTATGAAAGCCCGTTGGGGAACAAGTACAATTTCAGAGCTGTCTATCATTTGGATACGCACAGTTGGACGTATGAAAAGGACAGTATTTCCAACTTGGCCCGATTGTCGTTCTCTGGATATAGCTCTATATATTTGTATGACTATTGTCTGCCTTCAGGGTTGTACAAGTTCAGAATCATTACCAAGTGTGACACGTTTTATGCGTCAACGCACCCCGGCTTTCCTGATACCTATTCCTGGTTCTACGATGAACCTGAATACGATTTACGTTATGAATGCACGAACCTTATCATAAAACCGAAATACAGATATTTTTACCATAGGACATCTAACAACGATAAATATTACACACATCCTAACGGGCAGACATATTGGGATGTGTATGACACGGTTGAGCGGGTCAGTCCACATTTTAAAATCATCAAAAACCTGAACGGCAGCAGCACGACGTTTAACACGAATTGGCGCAATCTTGGGGATTCCTTACGAGTGACGGGGGCTGGCACCTACGTGATACAAATTGAGCCAAATATATATAATCTTTCTTCCTACAGCTGTAGGCCTCCTGTTCTTTATGACACTGTGACTTTCGACGGCGGTACGGTGGCGTTCCAGTATGCCTACAGTTGGGTGTGTGATGAAAATGCGGATACGGGTTTCGTGCGCGTGAAGGCGTTCGAGGGTACAGCTCCTTACAACTACACCCTCTATTCGGGTCCTGGCAAAACCGGTACGATTTTGGGACAGAACCAGACTGGTGTTTTCGACCGTGTCCCTGTTCATGCGGGACAGGTGGTGTCGTGTTATATAGAAGACCAGTGTCTGGCCTCGTACTGGATTGATATCACGGTCTGGGATATGGAGCATGTCAAGAAGGCGTGGTTCCTGGATGGTCTTCAAGTTACGGAGGCATGCGAGGGCAGCGATGTGAATCTTTACGCCATCGGATTGGACGAGAGTGTGGTCTATCACTGGACCGGACCGGACGGATTTGAACAATACACGCAAGACACCCATGTTTTCCTGCCACGTGGTGCTGACACTGGTTACTACAAGGTGGAAATTTTGAACACGGGCTGTAGGAATACGGTGGCTTCTGACAGTGTGCAGGTGAATGTGTGGCCCGCACCGAGAGTGACGATTCTTAGGGATACGACGGTGTGTCCGGGTGAGGAAGTCCAAGTGTGGTATCTGACGGAAGGTGAAGGGGATGTGCATTACACGATTGCCTACGAGGAGAACTCTGCGATTACAGAAACCCAGCATACCAACGATGACTCGCTGACCTTTATTGCCATGGCGCAACGCACCTTCTGGGTGAAGGAGGTGGAAGACGACCGATGTCATTATACTATTCCGGAGGACACGGTGGTGATCAACATTACCTCGCATGTGGCCACGGCCTGCGATGTCATCACCGAGTCAGATCCGATTTGTCGTACAGAGGACGGTGTCGCGTATGCTTCCTCAGGAATCGGCGTTCCGTATTATCTGAAATGGTATCGCGATTATGAGCAGACTGAATTGTTGCGCATTGATACGATAAATGATCCTTCGGCCAGATCCTCCTACAATTTCACAGGCTTGGTTCAAGATACGTCCATTTATGTCACCGCTTATAATGCCGACTATTGCGAGACAAGATACGGCACGGTGGTGAACTGGTTGAACATGTCGCAAGGCACTTCCTCGCTTTTGTGTGCGCAAAGCATTCGTTTCTATGATGATGGCGGTCTGAATTCCAACTATTCTCCCAACATGGACGCCAAGCGTGTGTTCATCACGGAGGACGGTCAGCCGATCACCATCTCTTTCGAAATGTTGAACCTGCAACCTACCTACGACCACTTGTATATCTTCAACGGTAACACAACCAACATGGACTCTTTGATTGCCCATTATTCGGGCAACTACTCGAGTAATCTTCCTGCTCCGATTGTGTCCAGTCATGACACGTTGACGGTTTGGTTCCTTTCCAACGGTAAGACCGAAGCTGCCGGTTGGGTGGCCACGGTGAGTAACAACCCGCGCCCTGCGGCGGCATCCATCCATGTTTTCGACACGGTGGTCAGTACCATTGCGGATGCTTCGGTGCATATCCGTTATGACGGTAACGCGGAGGTCACGGCCACGGTCGCTGGCGGTAGGGGAGAGGCCTACCAATATGTGTGGCAGAAATCCACCGACAACGGCGCCACATGGGTGGATGTGGAAACCCAGACGCTGACCTCAGATACGTCGGTGTTGGTTCTGGAGCACAATACGCAGCCCACGTTGGTTCGTGTGACGGTGACGGATGCCTCCACGGACGCCTGTATGGGTACTTCCACCGTGCAGGTGGCTCTTCCTGTGGCGCATATCAAGTTGGCCTTGGAGGTGAGCGTGCCCGATGTGCCGCATTGCTCGCAGGACTATCCTGTCACGGTGACCGTCCGTAACTATGGTCAAGGCACGGCCGACAGCGTGTGGGCCAAAGTGAAACTGCCTGCTAACGTAGATTTCGTTAACCAAGCCGATTCCATGCTCTTCCTTGGCGACATGCCCGGCGGCATGGTGATTGACACGGTGATCAATGTACGTAGCTATATTATACAGAATGTACCCAGCGCCCATCCGGTGAAGGCGCAGATCTGGTATTGTGTGGAAGCCGACTCCGTACCTTCGGTCACATACGGCGACTGGGATTGGAATCGCACGGAGCTCCAGTTGGATGAGGATGTTGATACCATGCATGTTATGCCGTTCTTCACGATGGATGACTATAGTATCGTTGGTTTCGATGATACGGTCTGTTTCTTGGGAACTGCTTATCTGCACGCCTCTTCCGATTTGGCAGGCACGCAGTATATAAAATGGTTCGGAGATCAGGCTTTGCGTAATTTGTTGAAAATTGACACCTTGCAGAACGGACAGTTGTCAGAGTATGAGTTGGACAGCCTTCGTACCGTCACTACTCTTTATGTGACAATAGAAAGTGAGGATTTTTGTCCTGCGGTTCTGGCGGGTGCAGTGAACGGCAAATTTAATTCAAATATGACGCAAACCGTGCTGATGAAGAATGGATCCACTATGGTGGGTATCTCTGACAGGATACGCTTATTCGATTCGGGTGGTTTGAGTGGCAATTACAGCAACAACGAGGATTTCACGCACACCTTCTCCACAGGTTCCGGTGAGGTGGCGTTGCGTTTGAATTCCATAAACATAGGAAATACTGGAGATGTGTTGACCATTTATGACGGCCCAACGGCTTCGGGTATTCCACTCGCACAAATCACCTCAACTGTCAACTCGGCTATGATTTATACGAGTACCACAGGTGCATTGACCTTGCGCTGGCACTCTGATGGATCAAGTGTTAGCTCTGGTTGGGATGCTGATGTGGTGAACACAGTCAATTACGCATCTTCACAAGCCACGGCTTACCTATATGAACCGCTTGCCGTTACGGAAATATCGGCTAATGATGACTACGTCTGTTATGGAGACAGCGCAACGTTAACGGCTACAACAGGTATTGCCGCTCCGCAGTATTTCACCTGGTATGACGCAAATTTCAATATGTTGAAGCAGGATACCAGCAATAATGGCACCTCTGATCTCACGGTCTATAACCAGACGCGCCAGAACACCTACTATGTGGCTGTCGGAAACGATGTAAATTGTTCGGCAACGGTTCCTTCTGACCAGTTCTTGAACAGTGCTGTAGTTTACATGAATGCCAATGCCAACAGGCAAACTACCCGTGTGAATGCCGGCAGTCGGATTAATTTCTACGATGAAGGAGGACCTTCAGGATCCTATATGACGCATGGAGCACAATGGTATCATACGTTTACAGCTGACTCGGGAGTAATTGTATTAACTTTCACTGAGTTTATTACCGAACAGTGTTGTGACTACATGATTATATACGATGGTGTGTATAAGGGGACAGGTACAGTACCTGCAAAACTTTTTGATGGATCACAAACTGGGGTCAATAACGGAAACTTGTCCAACAGAATGCCGTTGACGATTAGATCCACGGGGAATAATATGTCTATATATTGGCGTACAGACGGTAGTGTTGTGAATTCCGGTTGGCGTGCGACAGTGACAACGGAGGATTTGGCTTCTAACAGCATTGTCAAGAATTATGATATTTTATTGAATGAAAGCACAAACAATCAGGTGACTGTGGTCTCACCGGAAGATGTATATGGTTTCTATGATGACGGTGGCGCTTCCGCCCCCTATTCTGCAGTGGGTAATTTCGTTCATACATTTACCTCCACGCAGGGGGTTGTACAGGCAAACCTCAGCAGACTCTATCTCAACTCTGGCGACCATTTGTATGTCTATGACGGTCCGGAAGTCAATGATGAGCATCTCATTGCGGACTTGACTGGGAACATAACGAGTCAGCGACAGTTCTTCTCCACGGGACACGATATGACATTCTATTTGTTCTCCCACGGTAATACGAATAGCTCCTACTATGGTTGGGAAATGAACATATCATCCAACTGGCGTGAGGCATTGGCGGAAGCGAATGTGAATTTGTATTCGCCTGTTCATGATGTTGCCATTACTGCCACCAATGCGAATGTCTGCTTTAACTCCTCGGCGGAGCTGACCGCATCTTCCGACAATGGGGTCTATTTCACGTGGTTCAAATCGGACGGTAGAACAGTTATCCAGCAAGACACCGCTCTTGACCATGTGTCCTTATACGACATTGAACACGTGCGCCATGATGATTACTTTTACATCGTCACCACCCCTGAAGGTTCCTGTCCTACGATTATCCCTTACCAATATACCGACAAATATTTGAATATTGGGACTAATGGTAAAACCACCATGGTTGGAAATGATGATTTTATTCGTTTTTATGATGATGGAGGACCCAACGCAAACTATCGTGCCGAACGTCTCGATCACACCCATACGTTCAAAGCGGAAACCGGAAAGATATATGTCAAAGTGAATAACCATTATCTTCAAAATAAGGACACATTGTGGATTTACGACGGATCATCGGTTAATCCGGACAGTATTTTGGCGGAATGGAATGTAAGTACGATGAATAGTGGTTTAGCGCAGGACTTCGCATCCAAACATGGGAGTATCACGTTCAGATTCAAGAACAATTCCGCAAGTAACAATGCGGGTTGGTCTGCGTATATCACCACATCCCCCATTGAGGCGCAGACGGTGCTGTTGAACCCGCTTACAAGCGGTAAAACCACATTCCTCTCCCCGATTGACAGTGTGCTGTTCTATGATGATGGCGGTGCGTCGGGCTATTACACCCCGTTGGAGCGTACTTTACGGCACACATTCACTGCATTGCAGGGCAAGGTGAGAATGAAGTTCAATAATTCCAATAACTTGTGCAGTAATGACCATTTCTATATCTATGACGGTCCGGTGGGGATAGGTACGTTCTTGGGAGATTTCACAGGGTCCCAGTTGAACAACAGGGAGTTTGTTTCCACAGGCAATCAGCTGGGCGTTCAGGTCTCCACGATTAACAATTCCAGTGCTTGTAGTGGTTGGAACGCCACGGTGACAACGGTTTATGACTTGCCACAGGCCCGGGCGGATGTGACTATTCATTCGCCTGCCGACAAAACAGATTTGATCACCACAGGCGATTACGTATGTTATGGAGAAACCGCACAGGTCACAGCCCGCAGTCCCAAATTGGTCTATCCGCAGTACTATACCTGGTATAACGCCTCGTTAAGTGTGCTGATGCGCGACACGTTGTTAGAACCAGGTCGTTCCACCCTGACAATCCCTAACCTGACATACGACACGTGTTATTACGTTGCCACGCAATATGGTACGGAATGTCCGTCAGTGCTGCCGCTCAACCAGGCTGTGATTCTCGCCAAGCCTGGTAATGGAGTGCAAACCACTATGGTGGGCGACAATGACTATCTGCATTTCTATGACCATGGTGGTTATTCGGGTGTTTATGATAATGTACAAGGAGATTACGTACATACGTTCACTTCTGAAAATAACGAACATCTGTATGTCACGTTCTCCACCCCAGCGCATTATTTCCAAACCAGCGACACGCTTTATTTGTATGATGGTACAGAGGTGGATGATGCGCATCTTGTTGATCGTTTCACGGGTAATTTGGGTGGTAACGGCCCGTATATTTCCGAATCTTCCTCCTTTACGTTCAAATTCGCTAAACATGGTACCAGTTATGCAAATGGATGGCATGCTATCATTTCGGAGGGTGATCAAATTCGCACTTCTACAGTGTTGCTCAATCAGGCTAATAATAACAAGACAACGATTCTGTTGCCCAGTGACAGTATCCGGTTCTATGATGAAGGAGGGGCGGCAAACAACTATTCTACCACACGAGAGACGTTGGTACACACCTTCAAGGCCATGCAGGGTGAGGTGCTGCTGAGATTCACCAGCCTGTCCACACAGAGCAAGGATACAATCTATGTGTATAGAGGTTCTTCGGTGGATCCCGCCAATCTGATTGCCAAGTATCGTCCCACCTCGTTTACCAACAATTCAGCCCCAGTGTTCCAAGATACGGCGCTTACGGTGCGCTTTTGGAAAAACAGTGGCAGTAACAGTGGCGGTTGGGTCGCTTCCGCAATCAATGTTCTGAACCCACTTGTAGATACAGCATGTGTTGCTATCCATCATCCGCTGTCGGCGGTGGATGTTACAGCTACACATGATACGGTTTGTTACGATGAGACGGCATCGCTGTCCGCTTGTTCAGAAATTGGTTACCCACAATATTACACGTGGTATGACAAGAACAAGACAGATGTGTTGTTGGTTGACACGGTGAACAGTGGTTGTTCCGAGTTTGACCCGACTCACCAGATCAAGGATTCTCTCTATTTTGTGACGATATATAACGACACCACTTGTCCTTTCATTCCTGAAGTGCATATCACCCCTTGTTCCAAGGAGCTTACTGGCAATTTCATATACAATGCATCTAAAAATTATGGTACCACACATGTTGCTAATATTGATTCCATCCCGTTCTACGATGATGGTGGTCCTTGGAATAACTATGCTGTCCATAGAGCAAATTGGACGCATACTTTCACTACGGACACCGGGCATGTGGTTCTGGAATTGACATCTTTCATGTCCGAACCATGCTGTGACTATATGCGCGTGTATGACGGTCCAACAGCGTCAGGTACAAGTACTCTTTTACAAGGCGAATTAACCACCATAACCACTTCAAATCCCACGGTGATAACCTCAACGGGTAATTCTCTGACAGTGTATTGGTACACAGACGGTTCTGCAGTGAGAGCCGGTTGGAGTGGTTATATCTATAATACTGCTACATACAAGTGTATTGATGTTGCTTCTGCTACGGTCCACATCAAGGGTGCCAACGGCGGACAGTATGTGACATCCACCAATGACACGGTCTGCTACGATGAGACAGCGGCACTTACTGCCTCTTCGGGCATCAGTTATCCGCAATATTATACTTGGTACATGAGCGATAGTGTGACGGTTCTGCTGCGTGATACCGTTGCCAATGCTTCCGAGGCTGCGTCGTTTAATCCTGATCATCAGATTAGCGATTCTCTCTACTTAGTGTCAATATACAACGACACCACTTGTCCGTACATCCCTGAGTTGCACCTTCATGGATGCAGCAAGACGGTGACGGATGAATTCTTCTTCAATTCTTCTAAAAATTCACGTACCACGACCCTTACCGCTCAGGATTCCATCCCGTTCTACGATGAAGGTGGTCTAGAAGGCAGCTATAGTACGAGTGCCAATTATTGGTATCACACGTTCACGGCGGATTCCGGCCATGTGGTGTTGAAACTGAATTCGTTTAATACGGCGAACAGCAACGATTATTTGGCCGTTTATGACGGAACTTCCGCGTCTGGAACGCTTTTGGGTGGAAGTACGCTTTATGGGAGCCTTAATTCCTCCATGCCCAAGACTTTAATCTCCAGTGGCAAGAGTTTGACTGTGAAATGGTATCGTAATAGTGGTATTTATGGTTATCCAGGCTGGGAAGGCTATGTTTACACCGATGTGGCACCCACATGCATAGAGCTTGCGCCCGCCGAAGTGAAAGTCAACCCGACCTACGAATTTGACACGGAGTATGAAGTGATCTGTGCCAATGACACAAATACGTTTGTATGGCGCGGCAAAAAGTTCCAGACGAGCGGAATCTACTATGATTCTCTGAAGACCCAAGCTGGCTGCGACAGTGTCTATACCCTTGAGTTGACAGTGAATCCCAATTACTTCTATGAAGATTCCCTGGTGTATTGTGTGACCAATCCTTTCGTTTGGGAGAACCATACGAGAGTGACAATTCCAACCGAGCCAGGTGTGTATGTCCTTTGGGACAGCCTCAAGTCTTCTCTCGGTTGTGACAGCGTTTACAAATTGAAGTTGGAGTTGAGACTTCCGGACTATTTCGAGGAGGACACGGTTACGTGTGAAACCACCCCGTATGTGTGGGAAGGCCATGAATATGTGACGATTCCGACCACGACGGGCACGCATATCGTCTGGGACAGCTTGACCAACCAATATAATTGCGATAGTGTCTATAAGCTGACCCTCGTGGTGAAGCCTATTCCGGAGATGGAAGACGTTGACAACATTGTGGTGTGTACGGGTACGGACACAGCCGTCACGTTCACGTCTCTGACAACTACCGAAGCGGTCAGTTTCCGTTGGGAGAGCGACAATCCGTCGGTGGGTATTGCCGCAAATGGCACGACCACAGGCCGGATAGAGTTCACAGCGGTGAATACCGGAACTACGCCGGCGGTGGCCAACATCTCGGTGATACCAGTGTTTACGGCTGGCGGTGTCGAGTGTGAAGGCGATGAGGTTTA